>PVMK01188593.1_pt1 | contig 33902 bp, 35 predicted proteins | sample 1853481 | NCBI WGS metagenome assembly PVMK01 (sample SAMN08533507, study PRJNA380276) | Marine sediment metagenome, whole genome shotgun sequencing project.
TATTCTATTGTTGGGAAACCCGGATATAGCCAAACAAATAAGGACTTAGTTGTGCCGAAACTCTACTACTTCTTTTTTAGAGAGGGAGGTCGACATGAAAAAACAAGCCATTTGGTTGACATCGTTTTTATTATTTCTCATTTTTTCGAGCAATTATGCAAATGCCAGGATACCAAACATGCTGGAGATAAAGAGTGCATCGGTAGATCTTGAAAGTGGAAAAATCTATATTCAGGGCCTCAAATTTGGCAATAACCCTATTGTCGCTCTTGATAAATTATTTTTAGAGATCGAAACGTCAAATGATACTTATATTCAAGCATGGCTTCCGAGAGATAGAGTTATTGAGCCGAGAACTTTCCGTCTTATCGTGGCAAGAGATTTTGCTGGATTTTATTATTTTTATAAGTATTTTACTTATAATAAAAAGACCGACCTTCTGGACATAGCCATTGGTGCAGACGAAAAGAGTCAACTGAGAGTAGTGGGATCACCGATGCCATTGAGTCCGCCCGGCGAATTAGGAAGCGTGAAGTTTTATAAAAAATTCAAGGCAGTTTCATTACAACCGGCCCAAATTGAAACGATAACATGTTCGTGTGATGTCAGTAATGATATAATGTGGAGCGGAGGTTATTTTATTAATGATATAAGTGATTCCACCCTTGAGTATTTGATAGCGGTAATAGAATCATACCCGACATACGATAGCCGCATACCACGTGGGTGGACTGTTCGTGTGGCTAATTACACAAAAACGGATACTGTCACAGTCACTGTAAGAATATTATGTGTTGATATGGATTAGAATCTGATTTTGTTTCTAATTTCTTTTGAAAGGATCGTTCGACCCTGAGGCTCTCGGCGGGAGGCTCTCGACAGGTTATCCGGTTGCAATCCTACCTGTAAAAAAATCCGGTTTCAGGCAAAGTGGTAGCCAAAGTCATACGCCTGCCTTTTCAAGCCGATTAAGGTGCCTCCTAACAGGCTTTTTCCTGTCCGGCGTCGACAACGGAGTCAATAATCCCCTGCACCCTGAAATGGAATTCCATCGAATTGGTAAAATCCTTCAGCACCTCTTGCCAGGTGAACCCGCGCTCGACTTTATCCAGCCAGCTGTCAAATTCTTCTCTGGTAGTTATGGGTCGCAGCATTCCGTTATAAAGATCTTCCAGAAATTCACGGTCGGATTTGTCTCTCATGATGGTCCCCTTACTTTGTTAAATTCCGTGCGAAATCCATGATGCGAAATCGTTGAGTGCACTATAAGCCGGAGTTTTCGGAAGTCAGGAAACTATTACGCCTCAGGCTGTCAAAATTATTGGCGATACCGGCTGTTCAAAACAGGGTTATCCGCATCACTTTTATCTAATGTTTATTCTATAACATGCCTGGATAGCCGTATCAAGCAAAAATAACCTTATATATCAATTAGTTAGTAAATATTACTTACTTGCTGATTTTGCCATAGCCGATAAATTTTTAAAATTTGCTATAATTGATTCAGAATAAAAATCACCGCGCTGCCGAAAGATTTTGTTATGCGAGCTATTAACCCCATTTAGTAGAGTAGAACCTTGGTGCAGTGGCTTTAGGGGTCGACGGCAAATCCACCAATTAACAGATCCGCCGGACGCGGAAACATGCACACCAATAGAGCATTTTACCTCAATTGGGGAATCATAAGCATCCCACTTCCACCCGAACCATGATTATCTAAAAGTGAACACGGATTGCATAAAAAGGCAAATCCAATACCTGCAGCACACATCTAAAGGATTCCTAACTATCCAATAATATAGCTAAATAATATTTTGCGCAATTTTTGCTTAACTCCATTAAGATAGCGCAGCTTGTTCAGTGCTAGGTATGTAGGGGTTCACGGTTACAAAAATTTTTTGGATCGTTGGATGAAAAAGATTTGACACTTTGTTGGATTCGGAGTTTACTTTCATTGACAGGCCATCAAACTCTGAAATCGCAAGACAAAGAAAACCTATCACGGGGGGAAATGGGTTAAATGCAATATGTCTTTAATAAAAAGATGGGGTTAACCTTAATTATTATGTACATCTTTTTTATCATTGTTACAGGACAAACAGCGCAGACTGCCTTTGCCAATGACATTTTATACGATGACATAAACAGCCTGTACGGATGGTATAACACTGAGCTTTTTGACAATGACTGCCGAAATACGCAACAAACCGCCATCGACAGCCATTCAGTCACCGCAAACGGCTATCTTTTCAATGACTGTTTATTTAACGCGCAGCCAGAAACAGCCTTATTAACCTATGACCACGGCGGGACGAAACGGCTTGATTATTTTGACGATAAATGGACCAAACTTGCAGATACAGGTTACCACTCCATCTATGCCAGGGCTGAAATATCTGCGATCAATAGTGGCAGAGACGGTGAATTGGCAAACAATCCGCGCCCGATAAAAATTATTATGATGAAGTAGTCTCCTGGATAGAAGATGCGTATCATGCATGGGTTTCAGAAGACCATTATGGTTCTACCCGCCTGCTCCTCCTAAGTTTTGGATTAGTCGGTCTTTTAGGTATAGGAATCAGGAGAAAGTTTAAGAAGAGCTGAGAAATGATAAAATGGAGAACAAACTGCACGCCGGGTCCGATACCTCTGATTCCAGCGGCAAACTGGGTACGTTTGCCGGGGTATTCACGCCGAGTATTTTAACGATTCTCGGCATCATTTTATTTTTGAGACTGGGTTATGTGGTCGGCAATGCCGGACTCGGCCTTGCCCTGCTCATACTGCTTTTGGCCAACGGTATTTCGGTGTTGACCAGTGTTTCTCTTTCGGCCATTGCCACCAATTTGAAAGTCAAAGGCGGCGGTGACTATTATCTGATCTCCCGCACCCTCGGGCATGAGTTCGGCGGTGCCATCGGTATCGTTGTTTTTTTGGCCCAATCGGTCTCCATTGCATTTTACTGTCTCGGTTTCGGCGAAGCAGTGGCCCCTCTGTTTGACGCGAATCTGACCATCCTGCCTCAAATTATCGCCGTGCCGGCAGTTTCTTTTATTTTCATATTTGCCTGGCTGGGAGCAGATTGGGCCACCCGGTTTCAGTATGTGGTCATGGCCGTTCTGGTGGCCGCCATCATTTCTTTTTTTATCGGTGGTTTCCTCCGGTGGGACACTGCCCTGCTGGTTCAAAACTGGTCTTCTCCACAAACAGGCCCGGGTTTCTGGGTGCTGTTTGCTATTTTCTTCCCGGCCGTCACAGGTTTTACCCAGGGGGTCAGCATGTCCGGCGACCTGAAGGATCCCGGCAAAAGCCTGCCCCGCGGCACCTTTATGGCTGTGGGCCTATCCATCATCGTCTACTTTCTATCCTCCATATTATTTGCCGCCGCGTTTGCCGGCTGAGGTTATGATGGGCGATTATGGGGCCATGAACAGGGTGGCCCTTTTCGGCTTCCTGGTTACCGCCGGCGTCATTGCCGCAACCCTGTCGTCGGCCATGGCATCTTTTCTGGGCGCACCGCGCATCCTGCAGTCATTGGCCGCGGATCGCATTTTTCCTTTTCTCGTCCCCTTTGCCAAAGGTTCAGGCCCCACGGCAAATCCCAGACGCGGCGTTTTACTGTCAGCCGGTATTGCTTACGCCACCGTGGCCTGGGGCCATCTTAATTTGATTGCGCCGGTGGTGTCGATGTTTTTTTTAATTTCCTACGGTCTTTTGAACTATGCCACCTATTATGAAGCACGTTCCCAGAGCCCATCATTTCGTCCCCGATTTCGCTACTTCAACAAATGGCTCAGTTTAGCCGGTGCCCTGGCCTGCCTGGGGGTCATGCTGGCCATCGATATTGCCGCCGGAATCGTGGCAGTTGCGGTTCTGTTCGGTATTTTTCAATATCTTAAGCGCACTGCCGGTCCTTCCCGCTGGGCCGACAGCCGCAGATCACATCATCTCCAGCTTATCCGAGAAAACCTTCTGGCAGCCGCCGCCGAGCCGGAACATGCACGCTACTGGCGACCCCAGATTCTTGCGTTTTCCGACAACCCCCAGCGGCGGTCCCAGCTGCTTCGCTTCTCGTCCTGGATTGAAGGCGGCAGCGGACTCACAAGTGCCGTCCAAATTTTAGAGGGCGAGGGGCTAAAAATGCGCAAGCTAAAAGAGGAGGCCGAAGCCCGACTTCAGCGGGATATTCAAAAAGATGACGCCCATGCATTTCCCCTGGTGGTGGCGGTGCCGAATCTTCAAATCGGCATCCAGACAGTGATCCAGGCTTACGGCATTGGATCGTTAAAAGCCAACACCATTCTTCTCAACTGGATTGGCCGCTCGCCCGCCAAAGTTTTGGGACTTGATGACCGGGAATTTGGCAGAAACCTTCGGGCCGCACATCATCACGGCTGCAACCTTGTCATTCTGGATGTTAAAGCAGACAAATGGACTGCCCTGGAAGAATCCGACGGGCAGGATCGGTGCATCGATGTCTGGTGGTGGGGCGATGCTACCAGTCGACTCATGCTTCTGATGGCCTATTTGATGACGCGAAATGAAAAATGGAGTGACGCCAAGATCCGGTTGCTGGCCGTAGCCGGCGGCAACGGAGACGGTCAAACCATTGAGAGCCTTGAAGAAATGCTCGAAGAAGTGCGTGTTGAAGCAATTCCGGAATTAGTTAAAGACGTTGATGCCGACACGCTCGCGGAATATTCGGCCGATTCTTCCCTTGCTTTTCTTCCATTTCGCGTCAGCGACAACCGGGTCTTAGACCCCTTCGGCAATCCCATGGAGAATACGCTTTTCCTTTTACCGGTGACGGCGATGGTTCTGGCCGCTGAAGATGTCGAGTTGGATGCCGAACCGGAGGAAGGCAAGGCCGGTGAGATGGCGGAAACACTCGACGCCCTTGAAGACGCCCGAAAAAAAGCGCAGGCTGCGGAAAAAGAGGCCGCCGAAGCTGCCAAGGCAGCCGAAAAGGCCGGAGAAAAAGTTGAAGCTATAACAACAGATCCTGAAGGCGTTGATGAGGAAACCAAGGCAAAGGCTGAAAAATCAGCCGAGGAAGCCGAAAAGCAGGCAACTAAAACGACCCGCAAAGCAGCCAAGGCATCGGCCAAGGCCGAATTCGCCGCCCGGGAAGCAGAAGCCTCCGGCGCCCTTCAGGAAGATTCTGAGGAGGATTAAACGAGTCGCTCTTTATTTCAATCATTGACAACTTATGAAACTCCGCCTGGCCGGAACAGTGAAAAGATTGAACGTCGAACATCGAACGTCGAACATCGAACGTCCAACGTCGAACGTCCAATATTGATGGTTTCGTAAAAAGTCCGAAAACTGCCAATTTGAAAATTTCACACTTAATAATTTCAATAGGTTATGAGATCGGAATTTTATAATTTTGACTTTTTACGAGATTGTCAATATTGATGAGCTACGCTTTATCTAATTTTAAAACAAGCGAACCGCAAAATTTCGAAGGATAGATTCGCTTTGTTAAGTCTTTTTTAAAATTGACAGAATACATTATTCGATGTTGGATGTTCAATGCTCGATGTTCAATGTTCATTTTTTAGTTAACTGTTTATATGAAACTTCATGGAGTTTCTTTTTCGACTTGACTGGCCGTTTCTCAGGCCAGAGACGGCGCTCGTTAGTATCTTTAGTTCTAAAATTGTCGTTTTTAGTGGCAAGAAATTTTTTACCATCTTTGTAGATCCCTATCTATCCGAGCTTCAGAGGGATCTGAACGACTATTCAACTTTTTTTGTTTGGTTATTTTATTTTGGTGATTCGAATTTGTTTCGGATTTCGTGTTTCCGGCTTGTCCGGGTTAGGGCCTAAGAAGAAGAAAATAACTTCCAAAGAATCCGTGTCATCTGTGTCCATCCGTGTCCAATTTTCTACAGTTTCGCAACCCTTCCCAGCTTCGTGGGCCTTATCATGGGGATCTCAGTTCTTTGTTCAATCACCCGCATGGTTTTCCATTTCCCGCCTAAAAATCGCAGATAAAAGACAACGCCGAGCAAGGTGATATAAATCGTGGCAAATACCCAGGCAACCATCAGGCCCAATTCAAAAACGACAACGACCAGATATACCGGTATAATAAATAGGAACACCGATAAAATCACGGTTACCAGCATCACATAGCGGGTATCCCCTGCCCCTTTGATGGCGGAGCAGAATATGATGTTCATGGTATCAAATACCGAGTAAACCGCTACAAAACGCAGCAGAACAATGCTGTACCCATAAATCTCGGAAAACTCCCCGGGATCCGCCCGCAGGGCAAATGGAGCCACAAAGACATCGGGCACCAGGACATAGGCCGATGCAATGCTGAGCATGTAAACCAGGGTCAGGTGAAATCCGGAGTAGACAACCGACTGAGCACGGTCGGGTTTGTCGCCACCCAGATACTGTCCGACGAGCACGGATATGGCAATGCCGCATCCGATCATGGGCATGAATGCCAGCGTGTTGATATTAAAGGCGATATTCGTCGCCGCCAGGCTCGCAATTCCCAGCCGGCCGACCAACAGAACAAATGCCGTAAAACCGGCCATCTCCAGAAAAAACTGCACACCGGAGGGAAAGCCATAACGCAACAGCCGCACAAACAGGTCTCTTTCCAGCCGCCACCCTTTGATAGTATGGAAAGTGTCGTTATTAGACCCGCTGCACAACAGGGCAAAAAACATCAGCAAAGAAAATACACCCGCCACAACCGTGGCAATACCCGCCCCTCTGATGCCCAGCTCGGGAAAGCCCCAGTGACCGAAAATAAGGGCGTAATCCAGGACCAGATTCACAACAGTGGTCGCCACATTGACCCACAGCACGGGCCAGGTCTTTCCCCTGCCGCTGAAAAATCCGGACAGGGCATAGGATGCGGCATAGGCACCGCCGCCCAGACACAGGATTTCAAAGTACGCCACCTCGTTTTGTTGAACCAGCGGACTGTGTCCAACCAAGCTGAAAAAAGACTCGGCAAAGGGAATGGCACACAGTATCAAAAGCCCTCCAAACAACGAGATATAGACACCTTGCCAGAGCGCAGGTCCAATGCGGTGAAACTGGCGGGCACCATAATACTGGGCCACAAATGTTGTGACGTACCCGGCCGTGCCCATGAAAATACTGACCAACGAAAAGTTAAGCATCCCGGCCGGCATTGCCGCCGCAATGGCCTCAGGCGAGTACCAGGTCAGAAACATCCGATCCACAAAGTGCTGGATCGACCAGGTCGCTGTGCTCAGAATCAAAGGGATCGCAATGACAAGAACTTCCCGGTATCCGCCGGGGCTGTTCCACCGTGTTTTCAGATTTTGCATCGACTGTTGCCTATATACTGAGAGGTTCCAGGTTCAGGGTTCAAGCCCGCCCTGGTGCGACGGGATGCGGCTATGAAATTGCTTTCACATTCTATGGGCTTGGTTTTCCATCACCACATCTTGACATGCCAGGTCTGGGCCAGGGGTTCAAAGGTTACAACTGATTGCTACCATTCACCCCATTAATCAAAATATGGAATTCCCGTCATACCTCACTGAGTGAAACTAATTTAACCAGATGAAGACACGATCCCTTTGATACGAGTTGTCTGGCTTTTTTTAACCCGGAACGTTGAACCCCTGAACCGCTCAACCTATATTGCGCATTCCCCATCGATAGCCACGGCATCTTGTCTCGGCGTAGCTTTGTATCATTATGCGAAGACGGAAGTTCGCCTACCAGAAGAACGACGCCGGGTCCAACTTCCCACTTCCCTTTTCCCCATTCCAAGGCCCCGGTTCAATTATCCTTCTATTGACAACAAGTCAAGGATAGTCGTAATTGAAAGGAAAATATTGAGCTTACGGATTATCATTGACGTGTTAAAAATGGCACGTACACCCATACATCCAGGAGAAATTTTAGCAGATTTCCTTACCCAAAATCCAATTATAAAAGCCTGAAAATTTGAAAAGAAAATTGAAGGTTAGCTGAACAAATCCACAATCGCATGTGAAGTTTGTGGGCTTTTGATTTCAGTTACAAGTATACAAGCAACCGACAAAAAAGTAACAGCATAGGTGAATAGTTTAAACGATATCCGGACTTCATCAAGTTTGGTTTTTTCCAGGCGCTAAACCCTGATACCTTTGCCTGATCTCCCGTTTCAGAATCTTACCGGCATTGTTTTTCGGCAACTCATCCAAACAGATAAATCCTTTAGGGACCTTGAAACCCGCTAACTGCTCTCTCAGATACGACTTAATTGCGGCCGTATCAATTGTTTGGTTTTTGTAGGGCACGATAACAGCCATGACACGTTCGCCGTATTCCCGATCCGGCAGGCCGATTACGGCGCATTCCTGCACTTCCGGACGCGCGTACAGCAACTCTTCAATCTCGCGGGGATAGACATTTTCACCACCGGTTACGATCAAATCCTTCAACCGATCCACAATATACAAATAACCGTCATCATCGATAAGGCCGATATCTCCTGAACGAAACCAGTCGCCCCGAAAAGCGTTCCCGGTTTCTTCAGGATTATTTAAGTAACCTTTCGTTACATTCGGCCCACGAATACAGATTTCCCCCTGATCGCCCTGTTTCAGCAGGTTGCCGTCTAAATCCCGGATCTGAACCTCCACCAGGTTAGCGGGTGTGCCGACCGATCCGACAACATGGCGGTAGTAATGGTTGTAGGTGACCATGGACGAACTTTCGGTCATCCCATATGCTTCGTGGATATCCAGACCGGTGTGCTTTTTCCATTCGCGTACCACTTCGGTGGCCATGCTGGCAGCGGCTGAAAAACAATAGCGTACGGAGTCGAGTTTATGTTTCAGGTCCTTTAGCTCCAGCAATCGGATATAGACAGTGGGCACGGCATAGAATTTGGTCACCTGGAAGCGCTGGATTGCGTTCACAACCGCGTCCAAATCAAAACCGCTTTGAAGCACTAATCCGCCGGCGGAATAGACCACGGAATTCATAATATGAATTTGGGCGAAAACATGATTTAACGGTAAAAAGCACAGTGCCCGATCTTTTTCCGTGGAGCGCTCTGAGTGTGCCACATTAAATATTGAAGTCTGTAGATTTTCGTGGCTCAACATGGCGCCTTTAGGCGTGCCGGTAGTGCCGCCGGTGTAAAGAATAGCGCATGTATCGTGGCGGTCCCGATCGACAGTTTTGAAGTTGGAAGCTCCTTTTTCAATGAAACGCTGAAAGGAACTATCTCCATCGTCACAAAGGATTGGCAGCGGACGAAAAGTGTTTTTCGGGTCTTTAAGTTTGTCCAGTATTTCAGCGGTGCTAAATATGGCCTTTGGTTGACAGTCGGGATATAGTGTGAACCAGCTCCGGTTGGGTCAAAAGATACGAGAAGGTAACCGCCACCGCCCCGGCCTTTATCACTCCAAAATAAAATGCCAGCCAGGCATAAGAGTTAGGGTGCACACAGGGCCACATGATTGCCCGGCTGAATTCCTGCGGCAGCCAGTGCAGCGGCGATTCGGCTCGATTCCCGATTAAAAGCTTGGAATGTAATTTTCCTGTTACAATCGAATATTGCAATGTGCTCTGGAAAATGGAAAGCGGCTTTTTCCAAGTTAGTGGCGATATTCATTGCCTTCCTCCTTATTTGTAGGCGTTCACGGGTTCAAAGGTTCAGGGGTTCAAGGTTGCATTCTCGTCCCTTGACTGCATTCGGGATGCGTATTTTCAAGAAAAGCGTCAGTTTCGTCAGGCCTAATCCAAAATTTTGAGCCAATATGGCAATTATTTGGGGAAATGAGCACTTTTAACGAGGACTTTGGGTCTTTAATGCCTTCTTTGCCCTTAACCCTGAACGTTGAACCCCCTGGCCCAGACCTGGCCTTACGTTGCTCAACTATTTAAATTCATATTTGGGTGCCTGACACGGTCCGTAATATGATCTTACAAGTCGCACTAGGGCGGGTTGAACCTGTGAACGGTTACTTTGCTTTATATAATTTTCCCAACTATTAATTCAATCCTTAAAATTTCGACAAATTTTTTGGTTTTCAAATTCTTTCCGATAGTGTAATGACTTTTACAAAAATTAAATCGGATTTCATCCTTTTATGAATTCCGAATTCCACATTTCGAAATCCGATTTCATATATCCGTGTCCCATTACAAATGCCTTCTTTGTCCTTAACGCTGAACGTTGAACCCTGAACCTGTGAACGCTTACAATGGAACTTACAAATCCTTACAAGGTCCCGGCATCCGAAATTGAATCGCGCAGGCTGAACCTCCAGCAAGCACTTCGACAAAACAACATCGATGGGCTCTTCATCGTGCAGCGGGTGGATTTGTTTTATTTTTCCGGAACCGCCCAAAACGGTTATATGTATATCCCGGCGCAAGGCCAACCGATTTTGTTTATCAAACAATATTTCCCCAGAGCCGTGCAAGAGTCTTCCCTTGCCGATATCGTCGAAATAGGATCAATTAAAGAAATCCCGCAGTTAATTGCCGACAGATATGGCCGCCTACCGCAGGTGCTGGGTTTTGAACTGGATGTTCTGCCGGTCAATGATTTCAACTTCTATCAAGGCCTTTTTGAAGCAAAAAAATGCGTGGACGGATCACCTCATATCTTGAAAGTAAGACGGATCAAATCCGACTGGGAAATTGCGCAATTGGAAAACACGGCTGCAATGACAGCCAAGACCTTTGAATATATGCACGCCACGATTCGCCCAGGACTCAGCGAAATGGAATTTGCCGGTATGTTCGAAACCTATGCCCGACGGCTGGGTCACGGCGCCGGCATCCGGGTGAGACATTACCAGACCGAGGGCTACCCCTGGCACATCCTAAGCGGCAAAAGCGGCGGCATGGTGGGGTTGCTGGATTCCCCGGCCAGCGGGCAAGGTACGTCGGCGGCATTTCCGGTTGGCGCCGGGCACAAAAAACTGTGCGCCAACGAACCGATCATGGTGGATTTAGCATCTGTATTGAACGGATATCACCTGGATGAAACGCGCATGTTTGCCATCGGTTCCATGCCCGACAAGGCCATGAAAGCCTGCCGGGTTGCCATAGAAATTCACAATACCATTATTGAAAAAGCCAAACCGGGAATAACCCTTGTGGAACTTTTCGACCACTCGGTGCGGCTGGCCGCAAAGCTTGGATATGCAGAATCCTATCTGGGAATTCCGGGGCACAAAGTGTCCTTTATCGGTCACGGCATCGGACTGGAAATAGTGGAACCCCACATCATCGCCAGAAACAGACAAGACCGCCTGGAACCCGGGATGGTGTTTGCCCTGGAGCCCAAACTTGTGTATGAAGACGAGTGTTGCGCCGGCATTGAGAGTGTTTTTCTGGTCACGGAAACCGGCGCGCGGTTAATCAGTAAGGTGCCGATGGAGGTGTTTGTTTGTTGATTGGGATGATTTGGTTGATTGAGTTGAATAAGTTGAGTGCGTTGATAGTTTATTGTTTATAGTTCAAGACCGCAGAGGCGCAGAGAACGCAAAGATTGAATTATATTGGTCTGATTTTTTGAGAAGGAAAAATCAGTCCAAACCATCAGCCTTCGGCAGGAAATCAGCAATTAAAGTTGATTTTAACTTAAATTTGTTTTCAAATTAACGGCGCCATTTACTTATAAATTGGGCGATAATTTTATCGGTTGGCTTAGGTATTTTGTTCTCCGTCCTCTCAACAGAGAACAAAAATTTAATAACCTCTGCGCCCTCGGCGTCTCGAGCGAAGCGGGCGGTGAAAATTGAATAAAAATGGACTGGATTCATTAATCTTAGCCATTTAGACCCTGAAGGAGATAACACCAAAATGACGAAGACCGGAATTCTGAAACCCAAAACTCCCGAGGAAACCCGCCAGCTTATGAAAGTTTCCCTTGGTGAGGAAAAAGCTGATCTGGCCGTCATCAATGCCAAAATGGTTAATGTCTACACGGGAGAACTCCTGGAGGATCAGTCCATCACCGTTAAAGACAAATGGATTGCCTACGTGGGCCGAAACGCCGGGGACTCCATCGGTCCGCAGACCGAGGTCATCGATGCCGGGGGCCAAACCGTTATTCCGGGTTTGATCGACGGGCATACCCATATTGCCTGGATGTTCACGGCGGCCGAATTTTTAAAATACGCCATCTCCGGAGGCACGACCACGGTGGTCACCGAAACCATAGAGCCCTACCCTGTCTGCGGTTACGAGGGCGTCATCGACTTTCTGGAATCCTTGCGGGACCAGCCGATTAAAATCCTGGCAACGGCCCCCGCCATGGTGTCCATCAGCCGAACAGCCCGCGACATGCCGCCCGAGACCCTGGCGAAACTCCTGGCCCGAGATGATATCCTCGGGTTGGGCGAGAGTTACTGGCAGGCGGTGCTGCAGGAACCTGCACAACTATTGCCGCGGTTTGAACAGGCCCTTGCTGTCGGTAAAACCCTGGAAGGGCATTCGGCCGGAGCCGGCGACAAAAAACTTGCCGCCTATGTTGCCGGCGGGATTTCCTCCTGCCACGAGCCGATCAATGCCGCACAGGTTCTGGAACGATTACGGATGGGGCTTCATATTATGGTCCGCGAGGGCAGCATTCGAAGGGATCTGGCAGAAATTGCCAAAATCAAGGACACCGGCATCGATCTGCGTCGCCTGATCCTGTCGACCGATGGTGTCGAACCCCGGGATCTCATTGAAAAAGGTTATATGGAGTTTGTGCTCCGCAAAGCCATTGACTATGGTTTTGATCCGGTTGCGGCCATTCAAATGGCCACTTTAAATGTCGCCGAACACTTTTCGCTGGATGGCTTGATCGGAGGCATCGCCCCCGGCCGTTATGCCGACCTGGTGATAATCCCGGACGTTCAAACCATCGAAGCGCAGATGGTTATCAGCAGCGGCAAAGTCGTCGCCGAAAAAGGCACACTTCTGACCGCCCCCCGCCAACACACCTTCACAAAACAGAGCCTGAACAGTGTAAAATTGCCGCGGGATATGAAAGCGTCGGATTTTATTATCAGCCCCGGTGCCTAATGCGCCAGGTCAATGCAAGGGTCATCAATATGGTAACCGACCTGGTCACCGCGGAGTTGGCAACGCAGTGGCCCGTGACCGATGGGCAGATCAATCCGAATGTCGATCAGGATGTCATCAAGGTCGCCGCCATCGACCGGACCCACAATCCCGGCAAAATTTATGTCGGCTTGATCAAGGGATTTGGTCTGAAATCGGGCGCCATGGCCTGCAGTGCGGCCTGGGACACATCGGATATCATTGTGGTAGGCACCAACGACGAGGATATGGCCGGAGCAGTCAACCGTATCCGCAGCCTTCAGGGAGGCGCGCTGGTTTATGAAAACGGAGAAGTTCTGGCCGAGCTGCCGCTGCCGGTTTTCGGCATCATGTCCGATTTGCCGCTTGAAACCATTGTCCAACGATTGCAGGAAATTAAAAGCGCTGTGTCGGACCTGGGTGTACCCTTTCCCGATCCTTTGCTGACCTTGATCACACTGACCGGGGCGGCGATTCCCTACTTGAGGATCTGTGAAGAGGGACTGGTCAATCTAAAAGACGGCAAGACCGTGGGGCTGATTGTCAGCTGATTATTCCACTTAGCAGATCACAAAAAATCTTTTTGAGCATACTGATATCCCGTCTTGACTATCTTATATTATAAGTTTATAGTAGAAACATGAAACGGATTGAATGGAAACAGAAAGCTTTAAGGCAAATCCGCAAAATCAAAGACCAGCGGACTAAGAATACGATCTATGATGCAGTTGATTCTTTGAAAGATTTCCCGAAATGCCCAAATGTGAAAAAACTAAAAAATCGTAATGATTATCGCCTTCGAGTCGGTAATTGGCGTGTTTTTTTCACAGATTCACTAAAAATTCTTTACATAGAGGAGATAAAGAAAAGAGATGAGCGCACTTACTAATTACCAGATCATTGAAAAGGATGGCAAACCAGCATTTGCTGTCATCCCCTATGATGAATTCCTTAAACTAACACGGGATGAAGAAACAACAATACCTCATGAAGTCGTTGGAATGGTTGTTAAAAAAGGCATGAACCTTGTAAAAGCATGGCGCACCTATCTTGGCATGACTCAGGCTGAAGTAGCTAAAAAAGCAAGTATCACCCAGGCCGCTCTCTCTCAGATGGAAAAAACCGATAATGAATTACGTACCGCTACGCTTGAAAAGTTAGCAGACGCTATGGGTTTATCCGTGGAGCAGCTCACAGATTGAGAAATTGAAAGAATTAAGGTCAAACATCGTCAATTGCTGAAATTCCCAACTTCTCTCCTTCTGGATGCAGTGGTTCGTTTGGCGGCAATGGTAGATTCAATACCTTGGCCTGGGCAGTTTCCAAAATGGAATCTCGCATAAAACTGCTTGCATCCAAAATCTCTATTCCAATTAATTCGCCTTTATCATTCAGTTCAGCTGTAATATTGGGGCTAAGTTCAACACTGCCGGCTTCATCTTCCGCGGATATAATCAAATGAAGGGTATCGCTTTCTGCAAAATATGTCATTTTGGGTTTACTCATTTATAAATCTCCCGGTTTTCAGTCGAAATTTTATCTGTTGTCTATTGATCACATGCAATAAACACGAAGGGAGTTTACCATTATTACCCCGATGGGGCGATCATTTTTTTGGAAATCAAATCAATCTCATACGCAATAATTTTCGACAAATCCATCATTGTGTCCGATTCCAGCTCCGTACGAAAGATTAAAAGATCTGTAAGGTGCTCGGATCGCAATCCAACCCTCGTTTGATCTTAAAGGGATTCTAAACTACCTGGGCTTGTGGGATGTCAAGCGCAAACCGCCTCCGCGAGCAAAACGATGACCTATGCCCGAATTTGCCTAAATGCTCAATTCCACCTCTAAAAATCGATATTGACAACAAAGCACGATTCTTTTATCTGGTTGGATATTGGTTCCGTTTACGTCTCGGAATTTCTATAATATATTGAAATCACGCATATTTTAACGACATTGATTTTATGCCACCTAAATGGAATGATGGAATAGTGGAATATTGGAAGACTGGGTATGGAAAGCGGAAAAAGGTCTATTCTACAAAAAATGTTGAAGCTACATTTTATGATGATGCCCGTTAGACATGCATTTTCTGCTTTTGCCCCAAAAATACGCCACTATTACGAGAATATCTATACAATTATATTCGCTTTGATTCTCTAAACCCACCATTCCATTATCCGCTCCGAGCTGTAGGCTCTCCGGAAGCCAGAACCCATCATTCCACAATTCCAACATTCCATTATTCCAATTGTGAGCGAATCGAACTAACTTGTGCCTCAATATGTAGGGCAGCAGCCGAAGCCGATACACAAGTCAGCATATTCGATTCATCCGCTTTGAAAAAGCAATATCTCATCTATTCACATACTTCACCGAACCTCGCAGAATTAAATCGGGCCATATCTCAGTGGGTGTCTTATTAAAAATAACATCTGCTTCAGCCGGCAGAATATGCCAGTGATCCCTTTTCACTTCTTGATCCAGTTGGCCGGGTGCCCATCCTGCATACCCCGCATAAACACGGAAACGATCGCCCTTCCCCTCATTCTTTATCATCTGTTCGATGATCTTTGGATTTGAGCTGACATACACGTTTTGAAACACTTGTATTGATTCCCCGGGCTGGACATCCGCTTGGACCAGAAGGAGTAATTGATTTCCAAAAACAGGACCACCAAAAAATATGATATCGTCTCTTTTCTGCAACGTTTTAAGGTCCGGTAATACCTTGGACAACTTCATTTCGGACGGTCGATTAACAATGACGCCCAAGGCGCCGTTTGTATCATATTGAAGTAGAAAGACCACTGTTTGGGAAAAATTGGGGTCTCTTAGCTTCCGAGCGGCTACTATGAATTTGCCTTTGGCTAATTTCTTCTCAGGAGGAATTCTGCCTATTCGATCAGTTTCCGATAGGGCTTCTCGAGAAAGCCGCAGAGATATGCTCTGAAAACAAAATGCGCTCTTGGTCTGTAACAGGCAGATCAACATTACAAGAAAAAGAGTAGCAACAGATTTTGGACGAAGCGTTGGTCTAGTTCTGCTCATATTATCTCTTTTTTGTTGTAAGGTTCGACAGGTTCAAGTTATCCCGTGCAACACACGAAATGTTCGCTGATTCCTGTTAATCACGCTTGCGCAAAACTTTGCCGGCATCCCAGGCCTTGCCGACACATTCTCCGATTTCCCAAAATCTATTATCCGGCATGGTCAGAACAAAAGGCCTGATTTTTTGGACGTCTGGCTTTCCATCCGACAAGAATTTTTCTGAGGAATAGATGTTGATAATTTCAGCAATAAAAAAAAATTGGTCGGAAGCTCAACCGGTTCGGCCAGCCGACACTCAATGTTAAGCGGACACTTTTTTATCATCGGAGCGGACTTAAGTTCGCCATAGAATATGTCAAACAGGCCGGACTTATCCACCCGCTTCCCCGAAACCAAACCGGTGTAATCGGTGACTTCCAGCATATCCACGGAAGGCACATTCACACTGAATTCTTTGGTATCAAGAATTGCAGAACTGGATGCATTGTTTTTGTTGACACAGGCACCTATCATTGGCGGATCATAATTCGTGCGAGTCACCCAATCCAATGCCATAAAATTTACCCTACCCTCGAGGTGAGTCCCCAGAATAGTTTGGGTCCAGGGAAGACAAAAAAGATTTTTATTTTCAATGACTTTTTTCATGTTTCAGCTCCTAAGCGAATTGTCGAGACTTTCTTTTCCTAAGAAACATCTTAAGGCCTCTATCAAACCGGAGATCAAATCTTCATTAATAGGTAATCAAAGGCGTTTGCTTGAAATATTCTGGAGATTTGAGCTGTCCCAGGATGAAATGCGCCACATCCGCCCGGGAAATCTTGCCGGCTTTGATACCGGTCAAATCAGTCAATGCCCGATATTCACCGGTCACAGGGCCATTGGTGAGAAAGCCGGGTCGAACGATAATCCAGTCCACCGCACTAGCTTTGATAAGGGCCTCCTCGCGGTCTTTGTCTTCGTAAATTGTTTTCAGCAGCAATGGCTGAAATATTTTATCGTAGAAAAACCCTCCGAGGCCTCTACTGTCCCCGGCACCGATGCCGGTAACAACAATCAACAACGTAACCTTGTTTTTTTTCATCGAAGCCAGAACATTTTGCATGCCGGCGGAAAAAACGGTCACCGGCTTACGCGTCGGCTTGATGCCGATACTACTGATAATAGCCTCCTGGCTTTCAGTAGCACGGTCAACGGATTGGCAATCACGAATATCTCCTTGCATAACCTGCAGCCGCTCGTGTTGGACGGCAACCTTCTGCGGCGAACGCACTAAAGCAGTTACCATATGATCTTTTGATAGAGCCTGCTGCAGCACCTGCATCCCGATGCCGCGTGCGGCACCGATAATTAATATTTTCATAAAGGTAGCCTCCTTATGATTAAGCGCTAATTGTTCATCTCGTTCTAATGCGCATTAACATTTAAAAAGGAATAAACCTGTGATTTGCTGCTTTGTATCATAGATCCGGGTTGAAATTTTAACAAAAAACTCACCCATATCAGGCGTTGAGAAAATAATTCATGATACCCTCCCTTTTTATCAATAAGACCGATATTAAGTAAACATAAAAAAGTCGTTACCTAAATCAAGGTCTTTTGCCCTTCTCGAAAACAATCAACATAAAGACAAACTGGCATCAAACTGCTCAAACTGGGGTCTGCTCAAACTGCAAACTGGGGTCGGACCAAGGTAGAACGCCGCCAACTACGGTATGAGCTTAAAAATAAGGCCGTTTTTAGGCCTTAGAATGCCCTTTTTACCGTCAAAAAGATGCATTTAAGCGAAAAGGAAGCCCGGTGCAAGGCCAGTAGATGGCTTTTTCTTAAACCGCCCTTTTTTATGTCAAAAACATTACTTTAAGCCCAAAAAACGGTACGATTTTTAGTATACATCCTTAATTGTCAAGCGTTTACCGTGGTCCGACCCCATTTCCTTCGTGTGCAGACATGATGTGATTTCAATAAATTAGGTACTAAGCCTTTTCGGAGACTACGCTCGGTAAAAGTGGCCCCTGCGGGGCAGTAAAGGCGTCTAAAAACAATTGAGCCTGTTATAGGTTCAGTGTTCAGCACTTGCTTTCCCTGACACCTGACACCCGACACCTGAAACCTCAATTTCTTACAGCATGTTGTTAGATAAAGCTCGCTAAGGGTTTAAAACCGCACCTTTTAAAATCGATTTTCCAGTTTGTAAATCACACTGTTAAAACGCTCCGGTTCCAGCAAACTCCACAATAAAATATGCGTGTCGAGCAACAATTTATTCATTCAAAACTCCCCATTCCTCTTCATTTGCGGCGGGGGAAACAATATCACCAAAATTTAATGTATCGGAATTTCTACAATTTATTGGCCTCCGGCTCGTAGGGTAGCGCCTACGCCTCGGAGAGAATCACAGTGCTTTTTGCGGCCATTTTCTTGGTAAGCCACATGGAATGATGGAATATTCCATTATTCCAACTGTGAGCGAAGCGAACTAACTTGTCCTTTAAATTTGAAAGCACCCAGCCAGGATTCTTTCATTATTCCTCCTTGACAGCCAACCGTCATTTCACTATATGTTCACTGACATACAACTGGCATGTCATTCGGGTATAAATACCTGGGTTGAGCGGTTACTATTTCCTGGTCTATTTTTTAAATGCCATACGCGCTGAAACAATTTCTAAAGAACAAACTGGCAATTTTCGGTCTGGTGATGATCGTGTTGTTTTCTGTGGCAGCGATCTTCGCGCCTTTCATCGCCCCCAACCCTCCCGACAAGCAGTTCTTCGATGGGTTGACCCTTGAAGGGGCACCGCTTGCCCCCAATAAAACATTCTGGCTCGGCACCGATCTTCTGGGCCGCAGTCTTTTCTCGAGGCTTCTTTTTGGTGCCCGAACCTCCTTGATCATCGGCATTGCCGCCAATGGCGCGGCAATATTTATCGGCGCCTTTTTAGGCATCCTGGCAGGCTACGCCAAGGGATTTATCGGCACGGTCATCATGCGGTTCACGGATCTCATGATGGCCTTCCCGGCACTCTTACTGGCCATCGCCCTGGCAGCTATCTTTAATCCCCAGCCTGTGGATCGTCGCACTGGTGATTGCACTGGTGAACTGGGTTCAGATCGCACGGGTAATCTACAGCCAGACCATGGCACTCACCGCCCAGGAATACATCGAAGCCGTCCGTGCCGTGGGCGCCGGCTGGCCCAGAATCCTGGTTATTCACATTGTACCCCATCTCTGGCCGACCCTGCTCGTTTGGGGCACCCTGGGTATCGCCACGACGGTTTTGCTCGAAGCCACCCTGTCATTTTTGGGTGTTGGCGTCAGGCCGCCAACGCCCTCATGGGGCGGAATTATCTACGAGAGCCAGTCTTACTTCCTGGATGCACCCTGGCTCGTTTTTTTCCCGGGAGCGGCCATTATGCTTCTCTCGCTATCATTTAATCTGGTGGGTGACGCTTTGAGAGATGTGCTGGATCCCACGCAAAGGGGACGGGATTGATGTTTTTTTTTCTAGCTAAAAGGCTCAGCCAATCGATCCTTATTTTATTCGGTGTAACCCTGATAACATTCTGCCTGTCATTTCTCATGCCCGCCGACCCCGTGAGAATGATCGCGGGCAGAAGCGCCACCCAGGCCACGGTGGAATCGATCCGCAAGCAACTCGGGCTCGATAAACCGTTGCCCGTTCAGTATATGAAATATATCAGCCGCCTGGTGCAGGGAGATCTGGGCCGGTCCTACAAACAAAAGACACAGGTCAGTGAGCTGATCTTGAGCCGGCTGCCGGCAACGCTTCTGCTCATGGCCGGGACCATATTTTTCGAACTCCTAATTGGTCTGCCGGCCGGCATCTTTGCAGCGACCCGACGAGGGAAATCAGCGGACAATTGGATCATGGCGATATCTTTTGCAGGGGTATCGGTCCCGCAGTTTGTTCTCGGTCTTCTACTGTTGTATTTATTTGCTTACATGCTGCCGATTTTTCCCCTCGGGGGATATGGAACGGTCTGGCACCTAGTTCTGCCGGCGTTGACATTGGGGATTTCCGGAGGTGGCTGGTACTCCCGCATGATGCGTTCAAGCATGGTGGATGTACTGCGTCAGGACTTCATCCGTACAGCACGATCAAAAGGCCTCACCGAACGGTCGGTGGTATTGGTCCACGCCCTGCGGAATGCCATCCTCCCTGTAATCGCCATGATCGGGCTTGATATCGGTATTTTTATGGCCGGAGCGGTTGTGGTGGAATCGGTCTATGGCTGGCCCGGCATCGGACAAATGGCTTGGCAGGCCATCCAGATGGTGGACATTCCGATCATCATGGGAGTCACGCTGGTGGCGGCCGTCGGCATTGTACTTGGAAATTTGCTGGCCGACCTGGTGATGCCATTCATCGATCCACGGGTGTACTTACGGTAATTATTCTGACCGTTCAGGGGTTGAGGGTTCAGAGGTTCACGGGTTGCGTGTTTATCAAAAAGCGAATATCGAAGGAATGGATTCTAATCTTTAAAAAGCAATTGGACAGGATCAACAGGATCATCAGGATAGAGGGGCCTTCGGCCGAAGGGCCTCTCGCCGCAGGCTACGGTTCGCTTTTCCCTGGTTTTGCGGTTCGCTGGTCCGGCCAGGCGGAATCTCATACGAAGTTCTTACGAGCTTTCAGGAGTGAGATTTAGCACCTTTGAGACCTGACACCCGAAACCTGACACCTGAAACCTCAAGAAGTATCTTACAACCTGTTGTCAGAAATAGCCCGATAAGGGCCTAACACCAAAAAAAGGAGAAGAAAAATGAAAAAGGTATTAATGGTTATTCTAGTCGTTTGTCTAACAGTGGCTCTGGGGGCTTTTACGGCGGCAACAGCCGCTCAGATTAAACAGGGCGGAACAATGACAGTCACGTATAAGGATGACATCAGCACGCTGGATCCGGCGATTGGTTACGACTGGCAAAACTGGTCAATGATCAAGGCGCTGTTCAACGGCCTGATGGATTACGAGGCCGGCACCTACAATCTCAAACCCGACCTGGCGGAAAGCTTTACGATTTCTCCTGACGGGAAAGTTTATACATTTAAATTGCGTAAAGATGTAAAATTCCATAATGGCCGCAAGCTTACGGCCGAAGACATGAAATACTCCATTGAAAGGGCCGTAAATCCCAAGACCCAAAGCCCGGGACAGGGTTTTTTCTGGACTATTAAGGGGTTTGACGAAATGGTGGCGGGCAAGACGACTGAATTAAGCGGCATGACGGTCGTCGATCCCTATACGCTGCGTGTCGAATTGTCGCAGCCCGACGCTACCTTCCTGCATGTAATGGCGATCAATTTTGCATTTGCCGTAGCCAGGGAAGAAGTTGAAAAATACGGACAGGATTTCGGCAAACATCCGGTCGGAACCGGTGCTTTTGTAATGAAAGAATGGAAACTGGGGCAACGCGTCGTGTATGAGCGTAATCCCGACTACTACAAACCCGATCTGCCCCGTCTCGACAGGATTGTTTTTGAAGTGGGACAGGAACCCACCGTTGCCTTGCTGCGACTGCAAAGAGGTGAAGTTGACATTCTGGGTGACGGCATCCCGCCGGCCCGATTTCTTCAGGTAAAAAATGATCCTAAAAATGCTGATTTGATTATTGAAGGCGGCCAGCTGCACACCGGTTACGTTTCGATGAACGTTCGCATGAAACCTTTTGACAACACCAAAGTCCGCCAGGCGGTCAATATGGCCATCAACAAACAACGCATTTGCAAAATTATCAATAACCGCGCCGTCCCTGCCAACCAGCCTTTACCGCCGGCAATGCCCGGTTATGACAAAAATTATAAAGGCTATCCTTTTGATCCCGCAAAGGCCAAGGCGCTGATGGCCGAAGCCGGTTATGCCAATGGCGTCACCACGGAACTGTATGCCAACAACACGGACCCCAATCCGCGTATTGCCCAGGCGATCCAGCAAGACCTCGCCGAAATCGGCATCAAGGCCGAAATTAAAACCCTCGCACAATCAACCGTGATCGCAGCGGGAGGCGAGGAGGATCAGGCACCGATGATCTGGTCCGGCGGGATGGCCTGGATTGCCGACTTCCCGGATCCTTCCAACTTTTATGGCCCGATCCTGGGCTGTGGAGGCGCCGTTAAAGGCGGATGGAACTGGGCCTGGTATTGCAATAAGGATCTTGACGGCCTGGCCGCTGCGGCCGATGCCATGAGTGATCCGGCAAAAGCTGCTGAGCGTGAGGAGCTGTGGCGTTCTATCTTTATCAAACTGATGGAAGATGGACCCTGGGCTCCTGTTTTCAATGAACAGCGGTTTACCATGCGTGCGGCCCGTCTCGGTGGTCCGGATGCAATTTTCGTCGACCCCGTTCATATCCCGGTCCACTATGAATATGTCTATGCCAAAGATGCACAGTAATTTTTCACTGGATTGAAAACGGATTTTTACTTAGTGATTGAGCGAAAACTCGTCAAATCGATTTGTTGGGTTTCGCCCCTTCAAATCATATCGTGCTAAATGCATGATATCGTAAGTTGGGTTGAGGTACAAAACCCAACATTGCAGATCGGCTCAACCCAACCTACCCAAAAACGGGGTTTTCATTCAGGCACTGCTTTCGCCCTCAAAGGGTGCTTTTAAGTTTTAAGACCGATAAGAAAATGCGCTAAAATTTAAAATGAACTAAGAGGAGCTAAAATTTTGGTATTCTGTCAATTTTATAAAAAGAGATAGAGCGTAGCGTTTCCTTAATTTTAGGCAATTTAGGTCATTTTAGGCATTTGCTTTTTTCAGCCATTACCCAAGATATTCGGCTGGATGAATGGACATTTTAATACTCAAAGCGGGGTATCCACTTCGCTGACCTTGCGCGTATAGTATAGTAGGTTGGGTTAAGCGGGATGTAGGCACAATTTATGTTGGGTTCGCCTATCTTAATGCACCTAAAAAGTTTGGAATAGCAACAAAATTAGCAAACCCAACAAGTTTGGTTGCAGACCGCCGGCTAACCCAACCTACGATTTATTGTTTAGGCCACGAAGTGGATACACTTTTACTCGAAAATTACGAGAAAGGACGTTATTCATATGCAAATTAAGCCTGATTACATAATCGACGCGGATCAATGCCATTTCGGTTGGGATCGATCGATTCCACCGGTAGTAAAAGTGAACCCGGGAAGTGTTGTGGAAGTCGAAACTGTGGACGCTTCCGGAGGTCAAATTGACGCTGACTCCACCCTGGAGGATGTCAAAAACCTTGATTTTGAGAAAGTAAATCCGGTTACCGGCCCAGTCTATATCGAGGGCGCCGAGCCCGGAGATGCCCTGAAGGTGACCATCCTCTCGTTTAAACCTTCCGGATGGGGCTGGTCCGCGGTTATCCCGGGCTTCGGCCTGCTGGCCGATCAGTTCGAGGAGCCGGCCCTTCATATCTGGCGATATGATGCCCAAACCCTTGCGCCCGCCCCTTATCTTAAAGGCGCCAGGGTGCCGTTAAAACCATTCCCGGGAACCATCGGTGTGGCCCCCGCAGCCATAGGCGGCCACAGCGTCGTGAATCCGCGCAGGGTGGGCGGAAACATGGACACGCGCGACCTGGGTGCCGGTACGGTGCTCTATCTCCCGGTGGAAGTGCCCGGAGCGTTGTTTTCCATGGGGGACGCCCACGCAGCCCAGGGCGATGGAGAGGTCTGCGGTACGGCGATCGAAAGCCCAATGAAAGTGACCGTCAAGTTGGAAGTTGAAAAGGACATGAAGCTTAATTTTCCCAGATTTACAACTTCAGGACCCATATTGCGACATTTTGACGAGCTGGGATACGAAGTCACCATGGGAATAGGCCCTGATTTAATGGCATCGGCCAAAGTTGCGGTCAGTGACATGGTTGACCTGGTTTCTGCAAAACACGGCTTGTCCCGGTCGGAGGCTTATATGCTGTGCAGCGTGTGCGCAAGCCTGAAGATCAGCGAGATCGTCGATGCGCCCGATTGGATCGTTTCGTTCTATTTTCCGCAAGCTGTTTTCAGCTAATCTGTTTTACCTGAACTGATCGGTTCCAGGTTCAGGGTTCAAGGTTCAAAGGCTAAAACCGATGGCGACTGCTCACCCTACTGATCAAGATCCAGAATACCCGCCATACCCCATTGGGTAAAACAGCTTTATAAACACGATGAAGACAGAATCCCTTTGATATGAGCTGTTTGGGGGTTTTTCAACCCGGAACGTTGAACCCTGAACCGCTTAACCTTGGTATTAGTAAAACCCAGGAGAATCCAAGCGGTGTCGACAAAAAAGCGGATCCTCAAAGTACGCGATCTTTCGGTAAGCTTTGCTACTGAGAATGGTCCGGCAAAAGTCATTGAAGATGTTTCTTTTTCCGTGGAACACGGGCGGACATTGGGACTTGTCGGTGAATCGGGCTGCGGCAAAAGTGTTACCGCCATGTCGATTATCCGGCTTTTACCGTCTCCGCCCAGCCGGGTTGAGTCCGGCCGCATTTTTTTCAACGGCGATGATATGCTCGAACTGAATGATGCCGAGATGAGATCCATTCGAGGAAATCGAATCGGTATGATCTTCCAGGAGCCGATGACAAGCCTCAATCCAACCTTCTCCATCGGTTTTCAAATCGGGGAGGTTTTGCGTATCCACCGCGGGCTCGGACGCAACCAGGCCCGCGCGCGATGCATTGAGTTATTGGAAATGGTGGGTATCGGCTCTGCAGCATCCAGGCTCGATCAATATCCCCACCAGCTTTCAGGTGGACTCAGGCAACGCGTGATGATCGCCATGGCCATTGCGTGCCGGCCGGGTCTTTTGATCGCCGATGAACCGACCACGGCCCTCGATGTCACTATTCAAGCCCAGGTCCTGGATTTGCTTGTCAAACTGCAAAAAGATCTCGACATGTCAATTCTGATGATCACCCATGATCTATGCGTTGTGGCCGAATTTTGTGATCACGTTGTGGTGATGTATGCCGGGAAAATTGTAGAAAAAGCTCCGGTGGAGCAAATTTTCAGCCACCCACGGCACCCGTATACCTACGGCTTAATGACTTCCATTCCGCAGATCGGGCTCAAGCGGACCTATCTTCCGACGATCCCGGGCATGGTCCCCGGCATCGGTCAGCGTCCGCCGGGATGCTACTTTGCGGATCGGTGTGACCGTGTTACAGATGTATGCCGTCACTCGGAACCCGGCCTTGACGGCCGGGGAACTGAAACACGTTTAGCCTGCTGGAATCCCTATGAAAACTGATCTGATGACAGTTCAACATGTGACCAAGCATTTCCCTTTGAAAGGCGGTCGGGGAATGGTTCATGCTGTTGATGACGTCAGTTTTACGCTGAAAAACGGCGAAACCCTGGGGGTTGTCGGTGAATCCGGCTGCGGCAAGTCTACCCTGGCCCGGGTGCTCCTCCGGTTAATAGAGCCCTCCTCCGGAAAAATCTATTTGGAAGGTATTGATCTTGGCAAACTCAGTCCCAGAAGCCTGCGAGCCAAACGCAAAGAAATGCAAATCATATTTCAGGATTCTTATGCCTCTCTTGATACCCGTCAGAAGATAGGAAACATTATTGCCGAACCCCTGGTCGTCCATCGAATGGGCAGCAGAATGAAACGACGCGAAAGGGTGGCACAACTGCTCGATATGGTTGGATTGGAGCCGGACGCCGCCAAGCGATACCCGCATGAATTTTCAGGGGGTCAACGACAGCGGATCGGGATCGCACGCGCCATTGCACTCGAACCCAAACTTGTGATTGCCGACGAACCGGTATCGGCTTTGGATGTTTCCATTCAGTCCCAGGTTTTGAACCTGTTGGTGGATCTGCGCAAGCAGCTGGGTTTAGCCTATATCTTTATATCTCACGGCCTGGCGGTGGTAGAGCATATCTGCGATACCATTGCGGTGATGTATCTTGGCGAAATTGTCGAAATGACGGATGGCGAAACCCTTTTCGCCGCACCAAAACACCCATACACTCAAGCACTTCTATCAGCAATTCCAAGGCCGGACCCAAAACGACGCGGCAGCCCCCGAATTATCTTACAGGGCGACATCCCCAATCCTGAAAACCCGCCGGATGGTTGCCGTTTTCATACCCGATGTCCCAAGGCCATGCCCGAATGTAAAACTCAAAAACCCGGGCAGAGCCTGTATGAAAAATCCGGCACTCAGCATCTGGTGTGTTGCCACCGGGTGTGAAGCAAAACTGTTGGTTATTGGTATATCCGTGGCAATTGGAAAAGAACAAGGATTGGAGTTGTGGAGTGATGGCCTCCGGCTCGTAGAGGGCTCGTATTGCCTACGGCTCGGAGAGAGTATTGGAGTGTTGGGCTTAAAAGCGAAGATGAGTCTGATTTTTACTCTCTTACCGTTGATTATCCAAGATCCAAGCATGGTTTGTATTTTTCCATTATCCGGTGGCCTACGAGCAAGATAATAAAAGTAAGACCCAACCCGGCAAAGCCGGAATTGAATATTGACGATTGAAGATTGAAGATTTGTTGATGTCGCTTCGCTCCGTCCTTTTTAAAATCGAAAGAATTCCTTAAATATTCAATATTCAATCGAAAATATTCAATAATTACAAAATAGCGAAAATATTTTGTTAGATAAATCCTTCGCAAACATGATGTGATTTCAATAAATAGGTACTAACCCATAACACATGAATCCCGAACTTTGAACCCTGCTTGTGGGGTCGAAGCCCGAAGGGCGGAGCCCCAAACCTGTGAACGATTACGAGAGGAGGTCTCACATGACAATTGCGCCCCAGGCATTTCTGCCCTTCATTAACAAAGCCCTGGACGGAATGGTGGGTATTTCCGAGGTGTTAGGCGATGAGCGTGTCAACCTGCGCCCTGATTTACCCGGCACCAATTCGCCCTACGCCATTCTGACGCACTGCGTTGGTATGACTAAATATTGGCTTGGCAGCGTCCTGTGCGGACATCCCAGCACGCGGGACCGTGACAGCGAATTTCGTGCCCGGGGCACGGTGGCCGAGATACGCCAAGCTGTCAAGGCGCTGCAAGCGCAGATCCGGCAAGACATTGCCCATGTCCACGGCGACCAGCCGCTTGGCCATTCCCTCGATCTACATGGTCATACGCAATTTCACACCCAGGGTGACGTTCTGCTGCATTGCTACACGGAATTAGCACAGCACCATGGCCAGATGGAGCTGACCCGCGATATCCTGCTGGCCCAATAATCGCTAATCGTCAGTAAAAATAAAGGAATGGATTCTTTTTCAATAGTTTTTATTTGACAGGATCAACCAGGCTTCACGAAAAAGCTTCGCCCTGGCAGGCGGGATGGACATGATATGCCATGCTAAGAAAAAAATCCTGCAATCCTGTAAATCCTGTCTACATTGAGTATTAAAATAGAATCCATTCATTCTCTTTTTTTAACATACAAGGAGGATCTGTGAACTCGACAGTCGCTCAACTTAGGAAATTATTTTTTCAGGTGATAGCGAAAGTCACAAAATGGTGCTCCCTCCATGATGGTCTGAGTCCGTGTTAAAGAAACATCCGGATTAAATCCTTCGATCAGGGCAAAATCACGCGCACAGGAAAAGATGGTCCCAATATCACGGATTCCCAGGCTATCGTAAAGCTCGGCATAACGGCAGCGGGTCACATTGAAAGACAACACATCTTCGGATTCTTCGATCACCTCGATTTCCAGCGCATCGTCCCGGGTCCAGAATTGCAGCGTCTCGGAAAACTGCTGCAGGGAGTTGGTCCCCATCAGTTTGCTGAGATCTGCACCCTGATTCCGGGCAATATTGACAATCGTACTTTGCACCACTGACAGCACCTGAGCACGCCCGACCGATTCTCCCAACGCTTCGATCACAGGTGATAAAATGCGGGCTTCGACTTCACGTCGGGTCAGCACGCCGATTCTCGCGTTCAGATCGTCTGTGAGCAATGTTTTTTTGAAAAATCCTGGTTATTTATATCGTTTTCAGCGGTCATCAAATATCCCCTTTCGTAATAGTTCGGAATTATTATTTTTTTGATACTTTACAATTATTGACGAATTGTTCTATAAATAAAGAAGGTAACCGTTCACAGGTTAAAAACATATAGCCAAATCTGGAAGGAAATTCAAGTATGAGTGAATTCGGAGACAAATTAATCAACTTGAGGACGGCGCGCGGTCTAACGGTCAAAGAAGTTTGCAAGCAGGTCCATATCCCTCAGTCCAGATTGAATGAACTGGAATGGGGTGTTCGAATACCCACGCCCGGTCAAATCGAGAATCTCGAAAATTTTTTCGAGGTTGACTCGAACGTGCTTGCCGACCCGGTAAAATTATCGGGCAAAATTTAATCACAACCTAACAGTTCAGTTCACCGCAGAGAACACAGAGATCGCAGAGATTTCTAAATGAAAAATAGCTTTCATTAAAATTAATCCAATAAGTTCGCATAAAATCATCTTTTTCTTTGTTTTATGACCTTCTCAGCGTCTTCCCGCCGGGGCGTAGGCCATATGGTAAGCCCTATGGGCCGGAGGCTGCGAGCTCTGCGGTGAACTCTTACATCACAACCAGTATGAAGCTCATTTCAAATACAATAACAGTCTTTTTTTGTATCCTTTTGTCTGTGGTCTCAGCCGGAGCGGATCAGCAGACCCGGGATACTGATTCCGACCCGGATACCGTCTGGCAAAAGCTTTCTGATGGATTGGAGCTGGGTTTTTTTCACTCACCGCATCCTTCTGAATCGGGTGATTCGATGATTCGGGTCCTGAGAATCGAACCGGCCCGCTATAAACTGAGATTGCTCAATGCCTCGGCTTCTAAAAATGGAAGGCCGCTGTCTGCCAAAGAATGGTGTCGCCAAAACGGGTTGGTGGCCGCCATTAACGCATCCATGTATCAGGCTGATTTAAAAGCCAGCGTTGCATTGATGCGCACTAAAAATCACATCAACAATCCAAGACTGTCAAAAAAATATAAGGCAATTCTGGCCTTTGACAGGCACAGTCCCGATGTTCCGCCGGTAAAAATCATCGACATCGACCGTCAATGCGAGGATTTCAATATCTGGGGAAAAAAATACAAAACACTGATCCAGAATTATCGCATGATTTCCTGTAAAGGAAAAAACGTGTGGGCCCCGCAGACCCAAAAGGTGAGCACAGCGGCAATCGCCACCGATCATCTCGGACGCGTGTTGTTTATCCATGTCGGCTCACTCTACAGCACCCATGATTTGATCAATATCCTCAAAAAACTTCCCCTCGACATCGACAGAGCGATGTATGTTGAAGGCGGACCCCAGGCACAATTATACATCAACATCGGCACCCATGAGTATGAATTCGTCGGCAACTACAAAATAGAGATTGAGGATAATGTGAATGCTCTTTTCCCCCGACCGATTCCGAATGTGGTGGGGATATCTTTAAGAAAGGATTAGAAAATGACTAAGTGGTGCATGTTTATTTGGGTTGTTATCCTTTTAACTGTCCAGTTGGGGTGTGCAGGCGGCATGAAGGGTGTCGTCAGGCGGGATGCGAAAAGAATAGAGATCACCTACACGGATTCGAGACTCGGAACAGGCAGCCTGCAAACAGTGCTGTCGAGTGGGGAGCGCTTTGAAGGCAAAATAGTCAGGATCGGATGGATGGGCGGCCAATCCGAACCAGCCGTCTCCGACAGTGATCCAACCGTTTTTGAAGAAGTACAATTATTTGACGGCAATGCAGAGGCTACACTAGCTGGCAACAAAGGCAACATCATGAAGTGCCGGTTTAAAGTGGCCGATTCTTTAATCGGGCTCTCCAGCGGTGGTTTTGGAATATGTGAGGTCACCGACGGTCGTGTAATTGATATTTTCTTTTAGCTAGTTTAAGGAACCGTTCAAGAGTTCAGAGGTTCGGGGTTCAGGGTTCAGCCCAGCCGCCGGCCAAAAAAACAGCCTGTCAAATCGAAAAAGAAACTGATGAACGTCGAACACCCGCCTGCCATGCATAGTGGGTTGAGTTAGCGTAATCATTGAGTTATGAATCACAATTATTGTATTTGCCTCGCACCAGTTTCAAGGCATTGCGGGCAGGTCGAACGTCCAACATCGAACGTCGAATGAATGTATTCTGTCTGTTCTAAAAAAGATTTAACGAAGCGTTTCCACCCTTCGAAATTCGAAGGAAGGAATTCTATCGATTTTTATTAATTCAAAAGACAGAGCGCAGCGATTCCATCCTTCATAATTCTGCGGTTCGATATTCGATATTCTGCGGTTCGCTGTTCAGCCCGATCGCCGGTTGCCAAGGCGGCCAGTTTAATCAGAAAAAAGCTACATTTCTGTAATAAATGATGTAGTTTCACACGAGGTTCAGGGTTCACGTCAAATCTGACCAGTTGATTCGTAGGCTCTGTGACCTGCCGTTCTATTTCCATGTCACAGCGGTAGAGATAAAGCGTGAGAATAACCTGACAGCTTACGAGCAAGATCAGCGAAAGAAAGGTAACCCTGAACGGTGAACTCTGAACCTGTGAACACTTACGAAAGGTGATAACCAATGAAATTTTTAAAGATACTTTTTGCATGCATGCTCCTATTGTCCACGGCAGCCTACGCTGGGGAAGCAGATGTCATTGGGGTGAACGTGAAGCACATCACCGGTGATGTCTATAATTTTGACGTTACTGTACGCCACACAGATGAAGGCTGGAAGCACTATGCGGACAAGTGGGATGTGACGGCCCCTGACGGAACGATTCTGGGCACCCGTATCCTTGCCCACCCCCATGTCGATGAGCAGCCTTTCACCCGCAGCCTTGGCGGTGTAAAAATTCCCAAAAATATCGATGAGGTAACCGTTCGTGCTCACGATCTGGTGCACGGGTATGGCGGGAAAACGGTGACAGTCGCGGTGCCTAGATAATCATCACAATTTTCAACGAGATCTATTTATTCACCGCAGAGACGCAAAGAACGCAGAGGTCTAACTGTTTTTTGTTTTCCGGTGAGAGGCCGGAAAACAAAAAGAACCAACTTAATAAAGTAAATCTCATCGCCAGGGCAACAATATTTGTAACGTATGTAAAACTCAAATTATTTTCAGAATAAGTGCTCTTTTATTCTTTGACGTCCCCTCAACGGCAAAGAATAAGAAAAAACATCTCTGCGTCCTTTGCGTCTCTGCGGTGAAAACAATTTGATATCATGGATATGCAGACTTAACTAACCGCACAGGTCGAAATAATTCATAAGGCCCTATGAAAAAATGAGGTAAGCCTATGGTTGATATCCATTTATACGGCAAACTCCGCCGTTACGCACAAGACATTCAGTCCGACCGTGGCAATGTCATCCGGGTGTCTCCTGGAGCCGGCGAAACACTGGAGATGCTATTAGCCCGCCTGGAAATACCCGTTGATGAAATCTATTCGATTTTTGTCAATTCAAAATTGCTGGCAGCTCGCACGGCAATGGCAACATGGATCGGCTACCGGCAGGTACGAACCGACCCTTTTGACTGGAACTTGAATGTGGTGTTACAGCCCGCCGATCGTATCGGTCTCTTCGGCAGGGACATGTCGGCGCTGGTAATATAACCCAGTTTATCCGGTCGTAGCGAAGCGGAGATCCTGCTCGCGGGGTTGTAGCGAGGCGTAAATCCCGATTTATCGGGGAATTGAATATTGAAAAATGAAAACTACACAATATTTTGATTATACGAGGAAACGGCCTGATCGCGCTCAGATCATAGAAGATTGGATCAAATTTGTTATTGAAAATCCTGAAAAAACGGAAACTCAATCAGATGGCAGGATCAGAAAATGGGCCAAGATATCAGAAGCTGGAAAATATTTACGTGTTATTTTGCTTGAAGATGGAGAAACGGTTCATAATGCCTTCTTCGACAGGTCATATAAGGAGGAAAAAAAATGAGAGTGAAATATTTTTCTGATACGGATACCGCACATATCGAGTTCACAGTTAGAGACGTCTATGAAACGAAAGAGATAGGTGAAAATATCTATATAGACATTGATAAAAAGGGCAATATTGTAAGTATGACGATTGAACATGCAAAGGCCAATGCAGGACTCTGGGAGTTCTCATATCAAGAGATGTCTCGCCAAACTGCATAAAAAACCGCATCTACTACGTCAGATGCCATCCGCATAGGCGACTATAGCGAGTCGACATCTTCCCCCGCACAGCGGGATTTCGCTTCGCTCAACTTGCTCATCTGCGGCAATCTCCCAAAGGCGGATCTCCGACCTCGACAATCGCTCAACATAGGGATCACTCATTTATTCGCCATGACCGTACAGGATATTCAGAAACGGCTGAAAAAGCTTGCCAACAAGAAACATGCAGCCATCAGTCAGAGATTTTTTAAAACTGGACCGGGCGAATATGGCGAAGGCGATGTATTCATCGGTATCCGGGTACCGGTGCTCAGAGAGCTGGTCAAAAAATATTCTGATTTATCGGTTGAGGATACTGCAATCCTGCTCCGCTCACAAATCCATGAAGAGAGGCTGTTGGCCCTTTTGCTGCTGGTTCGTTTATTTTCCAAAGGCGATAATGACACGCGAACGATCATCTATGATATGTATCTGAAAAACACCGGGTTTGTTAACAATTGGGACCTGGTGGATTCATCGGCGGAACACATTGTCGGGGCTTATTTGATGGACAGAAGAAAGGCAGTGCTGTATCGTCTGGCTCAATCCGAAGATCTGTGGCAACGAAGAATATCAATCATGTCGACCTTTCACTTTGTCAAACGCCATGAGTTCTCAGAAACATTGAAGATTTCAAAAATGCTGCTTTTTGACCGGCAAGATTTGATCCATAAAGCCACCGGCTGGATGCTGCGTGAAATCGGCAAGCGCCATCTGCCGACTGAAGAAAGCTTCTTGAAAGTGCATTATAAAAAAATGCCGCGCACCATGCTGCGATACGCTATCGAAAAGTTTCCGGAACAAAAAAGACAGCTCTACTTAAAAGGCAGAATTTGAATTGAATGACCCAGTCCGAAGCTCAATAATTTTGTCATTTTTTTGACAGTCGACCCATAGCGACGAGGTCCTTCCCCTCCCCATAAGTCCATTATTTAATCCACCATATCGCTCAACCTCCTGTCTTTCCGCTATCTAGGGCATTGCCATATTCATGCACAACATAAAACAGGTTTTGGAATAATTATTGCAGTATTAGGCCCTATTTATTGAAATCCCATCATGTTTGCGAAGGATTTTTCTAACAAAATATTTTCGCCACCAAGACGCCAAGACACAACGTTTAATTAATAATAATCACTTATTGTTTGTGTCTTGGTGCCTGGCCATTTTTTCCGGTTTATCCGGGCACTGAATTTAGCAACCTTAGAATTTAAACTCAATTGGTGAACCCATGGAAATATTTAAAACGTGTTCCTGCTGTAAAACACCCTGGTTTTCCCGGGATGAATTTCTGGAAGACAGCAACATCGATCTTGTAGGCTATCAGGTTAATTTCGGTGACCTTAAGCTTGGCATCTTCCTCTTCAACCATGTGACCTGTCAATCAACCATTGGCATTCCTGCCGGCCTTTTTAAAGATCTCCATTTCGGTCCGGTATTTTCAGAATGTCTGACCGGATCCGAGCAATGCCCCGGCTATTGCCTGCATAGTGAGGTCCTCAACCCCTGCCGGGCCAAATGCGAAGGCGCCTACGTCAGAGATATTTTGCAAATCTTGCGTGATTGGCCCAAACAAGTTTGCTTTCCTGATAAAATAGCCGTGGGACAGTGATAGGGTAGTAAAA
>PVMK01127191.1_pt1 | contig 33901 bp, 26 predicted proteins | sample 1853481 | NCBI WGS metagenome assembly PVMK01 (sample SAMN08533507, study PRJNA380276) | Marine sediment metagenome, whole genome shotgun sequencing project.
AACCTGCATATGGAAAGGCAAGATGTACGCAATACATATGTTAGCGAAACGATTAAAGAGAACTTCTCGACCCTGCAGCTCTTAAAGAAACGAAACGATGATTCGTTACAGAACGACATCTATGAATTGAAGAAACATCATATCCGAATAAATTACAATTTTAGTAATACAACGGATGAAACAATAGAACTGTTTGAAATGGGTGTTGATTTTATTTTGACCGATCGATTGTCTGAAATGCTCGAAGTAGCTGAAACTATTGGTATAAAAAGAGTTGTGAACTAAGATTAGTTTGCTTGGCTTATTGTTTTAACTCAAAGTCAGGTGACATTGAGTGGCATGAATAAGAGTGATTCTTAAGAAAGACCGAAGATATTATAACTTAATTTACCCTTCCACCTTAGCCGAAAGTGGATCCATACTTACTAAGCGCGGCACAGGCTCTTCCCAAAAACAAGGAGGAATTTTTAATAATTTATTTTATGAAAAACTATTTTAATTCACTTCCTTCCTATCAAATTGATCAGAAAACCCAAGGAAAAAATAGTAAACGAGATTAAACTAACAGGAGGTAGTCCTCCTTGCCATCCAGAACTGTCTCCCCAACCTTTATATCCCATAAAAAATAAATGCACACCCGTGAAAAAAAACGCATAAATAAGAAATCTTCTTGATGTAATTATTGCAATAATCCTTTTATCTTCTTTTAATCTTGATGAGAAACTTGTATTATAGACCCATAAAAAAACAAAACTCAAAATACCGCCTAATAAACTCAAGCCTCCTTCAATAGATAAGGTGCCATCTGCCATAAAAAAAATCGAATAATATTTAGGATTTAAAATAGAAATACTCATAAATATATGAATAAATGCAAATAAAAAACCTGCTATTCCCATCGATTTTCTGGCACTTAACCAGTTTTCAGGTATTTTTATTCCTACATTTTTTAGGGGACCTAAGGAAAAGTTAAATGATAATAAAATTAATGAAGAAAGAGAGATTCCCTTGTTCAAAACATATAATGGAAGGTCTTTCCAAGGCACCTCCCCAAATATATGATAACGCAATACCGCATACCCAATGGATAAAACAGTTGTTATGATAATTATACCCCCTGAATATTGATTTTTAAAGGAAATATTATTCATTGTTTTCTATTAAATTATCCTCATCGCTATTTTTAGTATCAAGCGATGAGTACCTTTCAATTTATTGGAAACCTATTATGAGATCCACCTAATTCTCCATGGGTGTTTATTGCTATAACCGTGATTATTGCAATAAATATAATCAAAATCAAAAAAAAAGTGCCAACCATTTTTTTGTATTTATCTGATCAGAAACTTCATCAAACATCGCCGGTTTTCCCATTTTGAACAAAACAAAAATTAGGATAATATTTAATATATATAGATGGTGATTTAAAGCCATATTACCTGCAAACAATCCTGTGACAGCATAGCTTATAAATATGTACACCGCCAGATAAATAAAGAAGAAGAGTGCAATATCCTTCTTTTTATAAAACCCATCTTTTAATTTCCAAAGGAGAATTACTGACATTAGCACGAGTATGATCGCAACAACAGTCGTACTGATTGAAGCTATATAATCCAATTTAGAAATGTCGCCTAATCTATTAAAAAAGTGCTCATAAGTTAATGATTCTCGATATACTATAACCGGAATTAATACTACAACTATAAGCAATGCTGCACGGTTGATCCATTTTTTCGATTCTTCTTCGTCGATAGTCCATTTCGAACTAAAAACTCCATAAGCCATTCCCAAACCACCAAAAAATCCAATACTGTATTCCATTACATTCCACATATTGAATTGAATTTCCATGACATTTCCGATAACCTGTAAAAAATTCCCGAATGCGAATCCAAATCCACCGCCAAGTGCAGAAAAAATAGCCACGCGTATGGCAGAATTTCTTTTCTCTCGAGCCATATACCACAACATAGCCAAGCCAGCCCCAAATATTATCGCCCATGCCTCTGATCGTGGCGGCGTCATTTTAAAACCAATTTGTTCAACAAGGAAAAAATAGCCAATAAGTCCACCAGCAACCATCTCTGCCATGAGTGATCCCCATTTTACTTTTCTTTTTTTCGTATCATCCAGAACAAGTCCAACCAAACCACCACCCAGTAATCCAAACAAGGCACCAATCACAAATAGCATGCTAAGCCCATAGAAGGCATTAATAAAATTATCAGCAAAACCATAACCAACCACAACACCATAGCTTATCATACCTCCGGCACCCCATCCAACTGCAGAAGCCAAAGCAACCAGAACCATTTTATTATACCAATCTTTTCGTCTTACTAACCATTATTAATGCCAAACCACCTACTGCGCCAGCCCAAGCTGCGCCTTGCTCATGACCAAACTGCCCCCTAATAGCCCATGCTGTGGCTAAAGACATCGCCACAATTAGGATACTTAACCATTGTTCCTTATTCTTCATATTATTAATTTATTTAATATCGTTCAAAAATATGGGTTGTGTCCATGCAAAGAATTGCTCACTATTCGAAGAGACTACTCTTGAATAAATAATTTTAGCCCTGACATACTGCACCCTTTTGGTATTTTAGCCTTAGCAGAATTTCCTTTTGTTCTTTGGATAATCCTGCCACTATCAGTGATAAATTCAATACTAAACCCTTCTGCTTCTTTTGCAGTTTTAAAACCAACCAATAATGGACTTTTCATTTCTTCTAATGAGCTATCCACATCAATTTCTACTTTGTAATTCTTTTTATTTTTGACAATCCTTTTTAGAATAACACCACTTGATGCGTAAAAATCTCCTTTCGTCATGGCATCAGTAATTGCATTTGCAGTCAATTCTTTGCTTTGCACCATCACCCAACCACGACCGGGGTTACTTTCGTCAACCGCCCAATTTTTAAAAAAATGAGCATCATCTGATGACACACCGTAGATTTTTCTTCCTGCCGTTAATAAAGAATCCCATTTCTTTTCCATGGAAGCATGTTCTTCATTTCCCCAATTATTTACATCCGGGTGACCATTATATAATTCGATCATGTTTAGTCCTTCAACTTTTTGTATATCGGCTGCGGAAGCTCCTGAATTCCAATTTGGATGATTTAGAATAGGAATACCGTTGGCACTTCTAATGGAATCAGTATGCTTTTGCATCAAATAGATCTTGAAATTTTCAAATCTATTATTCTTTACAGTCGATAGTTCATTTGGATATTGGGGGAAAACCTCCCTGCTAACATTCATTCCGGTTGTATGAATATGTTTGTAATCGGACACTTCTTCTCCCGGAATCAGTATAAAATCCTTCCTTCTATCCTTTGGAAGGTTAATGCTTTCAGGATCAATAAATTGATTATGTTCGCTAAGAATCAGAAAATTATAATTTCTTTCCAGGTACCATAAGGCAACTGTGTCTGGATGTGTGTCAGCATGACCGCTTAAAACCGTATGGGTGTGGGTATTCCCTTTAAACCATTTTAGTTTTTTTTCTTGAGATTGAACAAGAACCCAATTCAAAAGTAAGAGTATAATTATTAGTTTTTTCATGATCGTTCTATCATTTATTGTATGAGGTATCCATAAATTATTGGACTTGAATCTGCTCCCCAATCACTTGTATTATAATGGTCGCTTGACCCTTCAACTCCAGCTGCAATATCAATTTTCTTTCCAACATGCATCAAACTATTTCCATTTATGTCTTTAAGAAATCCTGCCATCTCTACTTTAACCTCCACTTCCGAACCGTCAGGCGAAAGGGAAATAATTATATCTTCACTTGTCCCTTCCGTATAATCTTCTGTAGTAAATCTGGAATTTTCTCTGTGTACATATTCCATTTTATAACTTTCTCGCTGCTTACCCTCACTATCCGTACGAGAATAAAAAGAAGGCCCCAACTTCAATTCACCACTTAAAACCTCTTTTTCCGCTCCAATTCCTGTAAATCCGAAAAAGGTTTTTACAAACTTATTTCCAATAAACTCAAATTGCGCTTCAGAATCATCTCCAATAGGAATACCAAAATAACAATTATCATCGCGGGTTGGCGGGTAACCCGTTAAAGGATCGGTATCAACATCTATATAGGTATACCAATAATATCTACCTTTTTCACCCGTTCTGCCATGAGCTCCCACAACCCTTGTATAGAAGTAAATATATTTATCATCATTGGTAACTTTGAACTCCAGAAGGTCAGTATCCGGGTTTTCAAAAAGATAAGATACATAATCCCCTTGGATATCACTTACACCTTTAATATTTCTCCAATCTTGAAAATCGCCATCTATTCTAATTTTATTTGATTTTACTGAATGGGTGAGATCATTCTTATAATTGGCATTCAGAAAAAGATCGCCTTCCTCCAAATTAATGCTTTTAGAATAAGATCCCTTAAAAGTTAAGGAAATCATTTCTCCTTCTCCCTGCTGACTAGCCCCGGTGATCAATTCGGGTCGAAAAGCCTCTTTACTTTGAACTATCTCTGATTTTTGCGTTTCACATCTTGCGATCTCCACCTTTTTACCGTCTAAAATTCCATATAAGATCAACGAGGAATTCGTTTTTTCATAAGAAATTTCAAACTGAATATTATTCAATAGTTCTCCCGTCATTCCATACATATCTATCGGGAGATAAAGGTTTTCATTTTTCGTTAACTCTTTGTTTCCGCTCTGACGAAGTTGCAAAAGCCTTTTTCTAAAAGGGTCGAGCACTATTTCATCAGAAGGAATTTGCAATAATGGAAATTTCTCAGCATCTAAGGCAGTCATCTTGGGAACGAAATTTCCTTTTTCATCAATAATGCCAACAGGCCTTTCATTATATTTTGAAGAATATCCACCGACAATTATTTCATTGTCTTCTACATATACCCGGCCATCCCAAATGGGTACAGCTTCATTATAAGTTTTATATGTTAAAGTATTTTCAACATAAAAATCAAGATTAAATAGTTTCGCCGATCTTTTAATTTGAATCTTTCCATTTTTTTTCCATTATATCATCCATTGATACACTTACCGTAAAATATGGATTTGACTCGATATTTTTATTGTTCGGATATAATCCATTTTTTCTTAAAAATACTTCATGGGATTTGTCTCCATTTTTGTCCAGATATTTGCTTTGTATCACCTCTATCTTACTTTTTTGAAAAATTTTGGATTCTTGTACCGGACTATTTAAATCGTTTTCTTGTGCGCTTGAATTAAAGATAATAAAAAACAACACGAACTTGATAAGTACTTTATTTTGCATCAATAATTATTTAATTGGTTATAATAAAATTAAATTTTCTTACTATTGACAATAGTAAAACGTTCAAATTTAAACTAATGGCAATTATAAAATTTCGTGCATTCTGCCTTAATTGCATTAATTATTATCCGTGTCAAAATCATAATAGCTCTTTTAGTTCAGCTAAAATTTGGGGAAAATGGCAAATTATTACACTTAGACATTTTGAATAAAAGTATCTGTCAATATGGTATAGTTGTCAATTATTCGATCTGCTTTGGTTAAATTATTTTGATCTTCCGTATTGGTGATAGCGACGCATTTCATTCCGGCCGAAATTGCAGATTGCACTCCGTTTTCTGAATCTTCAAGCACAAGACAATTCTCACACTTTACATTTAATTTTTTTGCAGTTAAGAAATAGGGTTCCGGATCCGGCTTCCCATGGACCACATCTTTTGAAGTAACAATTGTTTGAAAGAATTTTTTCAGATTCAATTGGCGAACAACTGTATGCACCTCATCAAAGGTTGAACTTGAAGTAAGCGCTAGAGTATATTTTTGATACAGTTTTTTAATGAGTGAAATAACTCCCGGATACACCTTTAAATTTCCTTGGATCAACAACTGATATTTTGATGATTTGGCGGCAATTAATTTATCCATGTTTTGATCTCTGACTTCATAATATTTCATTAAATCTTTGAAGGAAGCCATATCCGTTCTTCCCAAACACAATTCTCTGTAAATTTCCGAGGTCAGATCTATACCAATGCTTTTAAAGATTTCCTGGGTAGCTATTTCATGGATTTCCTCATCATCGGTGATCACACCATTCATATCAAAAATTATTGTAGTTATCATGATAAATGTTTAATAAAATCTATAATTGTGCCTTTATTGTCTCTTCAAGTTGCATTATTAGTTCAATATGTTTATCTGAAATTTCCTGATGCACTTTATCAAAGGACAAAATTGGTTCTCGAACATTTGGAGTTGAGTAAATTCCTTGATGGTACAACAGTCGTTTAAAAAAGTGGATTGAGATATCTAAATGTTGATTAGAAAATGCCAATACCGGTAATATCTGTTGAAATAATTTCTCTGCTTCTTCAGACTTACCCTCTTCAAACAACCTATAAATGGAAGTATAAATATAATGCATTCCTGTTGGCATAAACGCATGTACCCCTCTGGTTAACCCTTCTATCATTTGTGACACTGCCCATCCTCCACTGATATTCAATTTACCTTCTGTCAGTTCTAAGATCCTTGAATATTTAATTCCTGCCGGAACGGTCTCAATTTTTAAACAGCGAAATGCCTCCACATTTTCAAAAAGAACACATATCAACTCATCTGCCAATCCATAACCTGAAGCATCCCAATCTTGCAACATGATCATTTCAGGGTCAAGAGCTGCCAATTCCATGAAATGAGTTCTGAACTGCTCTTCGTTATTATATGGTATTTGAAACAATACATTTTTGCAACCCTGTTGGAGATACGATCGCAAGATATTTTTGCTTTTGGAAAGGTCTGTTTCTCCCGCTCCGGCAATAACGGGCACCTGATCATTAACAGTATCCAATACGGTATCCACCATCTTTAATCTTTCGATTACCGATAATTTATAAACCTCGGAAGCCATAGCAGGCACTAAAAATCCAGCAACGCCCGCCTTCAAAGCCTCAATTACATTGCGTTTCAAAGCTTTATGATCAATAGTGTCGTCTCCTGTAAACGGAGTATTAAGAACCGTTACAATTCCTTTTAGTGGGAACAATTGTTTTTTCACATTTATTGATTAATCTAACTGTTAATTTATATGTTTAGATATTTGATACTTCCTTGGCATTTTCCTTTTAACTATCTTTTAATAATAGCTTCTTATATTTCTACTCAATGTCCTTTACACAACGAATGCCTACGGGGTATGCTGCAATTTTTTCAGGCAATACATAATACCTATGTGATGTTCTGATAAATGAGTGATTATTGAAATTCGAACCGCCTCGCATTACTTTAAATTTCTCTCCATATTGCTCCATAGGAATATCATTGCCTGGATATGGTTTATACCAATCGGATGTCCACTCCCATACACTTCCAGCCATATCATAACACCCATAAGGGCTTTCTGGTTTTGCAATAGAACCTCCACGTGTTAGTGAGCGATCCCAAACTACATAGGTATTGTCATAGGTATCACCCCATGGGAATATTCGTCCGTCCGTTCCGCGAGCCGCTTTTTCCCATTCTTTTTCTGTTGGCAACCGCTTTCCTGCCCATTGAGCATACGCATTTGCCTGACTCCATGTTACGACTACTGCATTATTTTCTTTTCCTTCAGGAATATTAAAATTAGGATCGAATTCAGCAAATTCAGCATAACTCACCTCATTTTTATCTATAAAATATGCCCCTATAGTTGCGATCTGTTTTGGTCTTTCATCTGGGTCTCCATATTTACTACCCATAATAAAATTACCCTCCGGTACATATACCATTCCCTTTGGTGGAGTTGGTTTATTTTGAGCCGATACAGAAAATACCGTAAAAAATATACTCACAAATAATAAACTTAATTTCATATAATCTTTTATCATTATTACAATTTTTCATCAATTAAATTATAATATCTCCCAAACCAATAATTTCGTATCATGGCAGTAGCTACTTCTTCAAATTCGGATTTCACAATTTTAAAACCTCCATCATGCTGTGGAATTTTAAAATCTTTTACTTCTCGCTCTACTCCCCACATATCTTTAATACCTTGAGCCTGTTTTTCTGTAAGATTATTCTCACCTGTCAATACCTTATAAACCATTACAAACCAAATATTACCTTCCCATGTGAATTCAATGTCTTTCCAGTCATACCAATGTCTATTCAAACTCATCTTGTATTTTATCAATAACGATCGATCCTTTTCATAACGCATCAACATAAATAATGAGCGTGCTGCGTGGTAATCATCTCCTACATTTCGCCATTCTGGCGGGAAAAGGATTTTTGCATTTATTGCTTTGTCATCATATTGGTATCGATCTATCAACATGTGGTAGGCAGCATTATATCGTTCTTTACCTGTTATATGGTGTGTTACTTTTAAGGCCGCCAACATTTCCAATGAGTTGAGTTCTTGATGGGGTAGATTTGGACAAAAATTTCCCCACAAGGTCATTTTCCCATCTAAATCGATTAGTTTGAAATTATTGTCAACTACGCGGCCAATAAATCGATCTAATAGACCAGCTGCTTGTTGTTTGTAATTATTATCTGCGCAGATTTCCCAGAATGTTCCAACTCCATAAAAAATAGAGGTGAATTTATCTGCACTTAAATCTCCTAACCATCTATATCCCGGCATCGATGATGATTGATGCCATTCATGATACCAATAAACTTCTTCGTGCCATAATGGTTTGTCAGTTTTATTGAAACTTCTTGCTACCAATCCTGGCACACCTGTAACTTTTTCAAGTTTTAGAATTGCTTCAAAAATCTGATTTGCTATGTCTCTATCTTTTTGATCCTTAGAAATGGCATACTTATATGAATAAGCTGCTAGCATTTCAGATGTCGGGTCTAAACAATCAGCCTGAGGGCCTATAATGGGTGCCTCCAATCCTGCGGGAGGAAAAATTACGTATTGCATAAATGCGCCCTCATTCCAATGATTACCCATCATCAATTTATCATACATTTCTACTTTCTTATAAAGTGGATCTGTCTTTTTAGGGAACTTATTTACCTTTTGAGAGAACATTGTACCGCTACACAAAATAAGTAGTAATGCTCCCAGATAAATTATTAAATGTTTGATCATGGATTCAGCTTTTGTATATTTATTTCTCTATTTTACCTTATTAGCAATATTATTTATAAAAATTACCGATCAATATTACCTAATTCTAAACGACCTGTCAGGTTTTTAAAACCTGGCAGGTCTTTGAAATGAACTATTGTTTTAATATCCAAACATCTGTAACTCTCGATTGCTTTCTCCAGTTGAGGTGTTCCTCATCGGGTTTGTCGAATGATATTTTTAACTTACCCTCTTTAATAAGATCCTTAGGAAGTGGAAACTCTTTAAACTGCTCAAATCCTTTTTCGTATTTTGTAGGTTTTAATCTCTTCCCATTTGCTCTTAACAAGGCCTCTCCATATCCGGAAACACGGATCATATAATCTGATTTGGGATCAAGTTCATCATATTCTAATACCGGGGAAAATTGAAATAATTGAGTGGATAAGCGCTTTCTGCTCAATCCATTATTTTCCCATAAATAATCTATAGCATCGTCTGTTTCTGAAGTAACATGCTTTGCATTTGCACTTGAAATATTGTCATAGAAGCTTCCCTCCCCAGGGTTTTCATAGGTTCTTACAAACTCGAGTTTGGTCAATTTCTCTTCTTCTGTTTTATATTCTCTGATCTTTTTAAATTCATCTTCCAGCCACCATCTATTGTTCAATGGATAATCAATAAAATCAAGAATAGCTCCCCTTTCTGCAGCACTAGCATTATATTTTTCCACACTGGTTTGTGCACCAACAGATTGAAACAGGTCTTCCGCATATTTAAACACTTTTCCCATTAATTCCTGCGAAACAAATTCTCTGTCCGCCTTTTGAATATGGTCTAAAGCCTCCTCCATTGCCCTGTCCGCCCCAATTGTATTTGCCTGAGCAAGAATTTTATAGGCTTCAATTTCAAGATTTCTCTCATAAGTGAGCCGGTCTTGCACATAAGCATCGTAATAAGCTCGCATTACCAATTGTTGCCATCTCCAGTTTTTCGCTAACTGTTGATTTTCTTTTTCCATCTTTTTCCATGATGTTAAGGTTTCACCAATCACTTCATTACCCAGTACAGGCCCAACCCAATTTTGCTCCAAAGCAATGATTCCATCAGCAGCCTCTTCTGCTACTTCCGGGCCGAAGAAAAACCGACAATACTCAACCATAATAGTTCGCACATCATTGTTAGAATCCCATCCCATTTGACTCCATAAAACTTTATTCACATCATCATGGGTTCCGTCCGAATAGCTTATAAAGCCATCCGTATAAATGGCATCTCTATTATGAACCTTCGCATAATAATATGGTTGTGGATTACTTGCTTCTCTACCCAAAGTAAGTGCAAATGCCTGATCCCACCTTTCTACGGGATATGAACACCTTACCGTATGCGTTATATCAGGATAAGAACGATGCATATATTTTTGGGGCAACAATTCTCTTTCTACATCAATAGGAGGACTACTAGGTCCATAAATAATTCCTTTCAACCAATCAGGATCATTATCTTCTAAATATTTAAAGAAATATTTTACTTTTTCTTCATTAAATCCTTGTAAAGAAACCCAGATACCCGCCTCAGGATGATACTTGTGAAGTATATTAGACAGATCCTTTAAGTATGGAATCAAATTTGATGGATGATTTTCTCCAGGGTCACCACCGGGAACAAACAATCCATCTAATCTAGGACATGCAGCAAAAAATGCTTCCTGAGCATCAAGCCCTTCCTGATGTGCATTTTTCACTGTCAGATCATGTGGAGCCGGTGTCCAAACCCAGTAATCTGCATCGTATTTATTACAAATATTACTTAGATGCACCTCCATTTCCTGAGGGTTCACTTTAAAATGAGGACTCGACTCAGGATCCTGGAAAGGAATATTCTCAAAACTGTTTGCTCCGAAAATTATTTGTTCTCTAAAATGCTCATCAAACTGTTCTACTGTCCAGGAATCCCAGGAATTGGCAGTGTTTCTATATCCGAATTGATGTCCACGGATGGCATATTCAGGGGCGCTCCAAAAATCAATATTATTGGTAATGCTAATCTTATTATCCTTCATTTCCGCTGTTCGTAACAATTTACCTATTCCATAGAGCACACCTCTTGGATCAGCACCTGAAATCCATAAAATATTCTTTCCGTTTTTGCTTTCGTGAAAAATTCGATAGCCTTCTTTTTTTAACTCAGGCAAGGTATCTCCGGATCTGTTTGGAACAGAGACCCCGTACAATTCTTTTTCACCTGTAATCGTTAGAGCAATTATTGTTTTGTTGTCCCAATTATCATTGATATCAAGTTCCAAATTCGTTCGACTCGCAATTTCTTCGACCAAAACATTTCCAGCTGTTTCATGGATCGGTGATTTAATATTTGCTGAAACTAAAATAGTAGCCTTAGACAGATCTAATTTTTTGTCTAGAGGTTTAGAACAGGAGGTGACCATCCCCACAAGTAGTATGATTACTAATTTATTAAACATTTTTTTCATTTTTAGAATTATTTTGGGCTATTATAATTTTTATCTACCAATTGATTTTTTATCTCTTTCTACTTATTATCATATAAAATGGCTCACTTTTTTTCAATTTAACTTTTATACCCTCTCTTAATACCAACCCATCATAACTTGTTGCGCTGTTAGTATCGAAGTCAGTGACCAGGTAAGTTTCTTCATCTTTAATAGTAAACCATTCCGGGAATTGATTTATCCTCGGATAATCAATTGGCAAATGAAATATTTCTTTGTGCCGCTCCCGGCCAAAGTATAAGGTTCCTTCCCAATCTTCATTTGCTTTTAAAGATATGTACAATTTATCTTCCTTTTCAATAGTACCAAGTATAATATCTTCTCGCCATGGAGAAACAGTGGCATCATTTGTTTGCATTAAACAATACATTATTGTAGTACGTGCAAAATTACCATCTCCATGCCATCCTTCTATTATTCCTCTATTTTTCCATGGTTGAGCCGCCTTTCTATAACTGGAATCCTGTAATGACCACATTACTTTTATTTCGTTATCGATCCATTTTTTTAACTCAGGAACTCTTTCCCTGTTGTACAAATTAATTCCGCTTTCAAGAGCATCGGCAAAACCATCTGAACTTCCTCTCTCCCAATCAAAATTACTGTAGTTCGGACCAAGCGCTTTAAAAACTTTAAGCACCGCATCACGGTATTCTACATTTCTATCTATAAGATATACAGTGTAATAAGCATTGTAAAGATATCCCCAATTATCAACGATCCCATGGTCAGAAACAACACCTGTTGCCATATTCACTGCATTATAGAACATCCCATCTTCATTTCGTCCCACTTCAAGTATTCTATCCAATATCTTATGTAAGTTTTTTTGATATGCTGTATGATTTTTTGAGTTGGTGAATTTTGATATGATATAAAATTCGCTCAGACCTCCGATTATTTCACAGCCATGATCGCGAAGTCTCAGCCGATCATTTTTGAGTAAATAATCCGGGTGATCCAATAGATAATGATCCGCGATTGAGGTTGCCCAATCTAGATATTTGTTGTCCTTGGTCATCCAATAGACCCGCGATAAGGTTTGTAACAATTCACCATTTATCTCGGTACTAATCGAATTACTATAAAAGGTTCCCTCCTTCATTTGGGCTACGGTGATATGTTTTGACAGATCATCCAACATTTCAATTAGCCTTTCACTCCACGGTGTAAAACCTGTATACTCGGTTAATGGAATTAAACCATCTTTAATATATTCCGATGTGCCAAAAATTATTTTAGCCGTATCAATTTCTTTATTCTTAAAATTTTGTTCAGTAAAAGAATAGGTGTCGGGAAGTGCACCTAGTCTCGACGTAATTTTTTTTCGGTATTAAGAATATTCAGCATGGTGCCTTCATACATCTCTTCATCTAATAAATAGGCGGTAAGAACCATAAATGGATAATTATCCGCGGCTGCATTGTGAGGGGTCCAGGTATCCAAACCCTTACCGTAAGCATTGGAAGGAATTAAACCAGATCTAGGATCCACAACAGACAACCAATCCTTTGTAAAATTCAAGCACCTTGTATAACCCTCGTTTGCCAGAAAACCGTTCTCCAAAGCCTTTTTAAAATAACCTTGCTCCTTTTTAGTAGGTCCATTACAGGCAGTAACAGTACAAATAATTAGACCTAGAATTGTTATTCTAACATTCATTTTGGAATTAATTTACTGTTTAATTGTTGTGTTAAAAGAATTCCTACAAAACTGATATTTATTCGGATCAAAATACTTCATATTTCGAATTAGTCCTTCCAAGGCAATTCTAGTCCGACATCTTTAGGGCTTTTTGAAAGGTAATACAATTCAAATTCCATGATTCCGTCAGCTCCTGGTTTGTCGTACATGTATACCGTAACCGTATAGTCATTTTCAGCATTCGGCTGCTCCAATATAAATGGATGCATAGGTCTGGAATGAATGTCAAATGGAATTACGGTAACTTCTTCCTTAGGCAACTTTGAGTAAAAGGTTAATTTTTGTACATGTGCACCATCATATCGGAGGTTTTTTATTTTGTGTTGATCACCGTTAACAATCAGGAGATCCCTGCCATCTACTTTTACTTCAATATGTAACAATTTTACAATTTCCTCTTTGTGTTTTTTTAGTAAGGTCTTATAAAGTTCTTGCTGGCCGGTAATTGTTTTTTCCAATTGCTCGGCGCTGGGAGCTTCATTCAGTATTTCTTCCGCATTTTTCAGATCGGCAATAGCCAATCCAGCATTTTTGATCAGCAGATCTACCCCAAATAGTTTGTATCCAAAACCCGGTGTTGCCATAAAATTCTTCTTTGCATTTAACAATCTATCATAAGAATTTATCAATTCTTGTTTAGATTCCTCTTTTGGGTTTTCGCGATAAGAAAAATAATCAAAAGTAGTTTTTACGTAGGCATTGTTAGTCTCAATCAGCCACCGCGTCATATTTAGTCTGTTTCAAGTTCCGTGGCGAGTTCTTTGCTTTCAATTTTTGGTTTTGCTGTTTTAAATTTATTCACCATTTTTTTTGCAACTTCAAGTCCATGATCAAGATCATCCAATGTTTCAAACTGCCAGGGTTTACTCCGTAAATAAATCTTTTCTAAAAACTCCATGTGTTCACGACCATCATCAATCTGAGGATATCCCATGGCTGGAAAAACGTTGACACGCATATGAATAAAACTATTAAACCGACCGTAAGAAATAGGTTCAATATGCAATCCGTACTTATAGGCTACCGGTGTCATTAAATAGATCTCCGACATACTCTTAGCAGCATCCCTGCCAAAATTGATCGCTGCAAAATCTTCTGCAATTTGATCGATATCCTCATACGGATTCCATGAAAGTCGATAAAGTACATAGGAATAAGCGCTCGGTGTGTCCCAACCTTTCTTTGAGGAGTTAACCAAAAATCCAGCACCTTTTAAATTGTTTTTATCGGGACTTAGAAAGGTTTGTAGACCTCCCTGGAAATACTGACCGGAAAATGTTGGAAAAATATTGGAACCGCCACCTTCATAATAGTTCATTGTTTCAAAGGCAACCAGCGTCTGATGTGGTGACTGGTTAAACGTGGGGTTATAGGGCTGATGCCACCATCTATCACCAGCTGTAATTTTAGGAATTAAAAATAGTTTATCATCATTTCTAACCTTATCACTAGTGAATATATCTCTAAACACTTCCGCCGAATAGTGTTGTTCATGCGCCACCAAACTCCAGGTAAAATGAAAATAGGTTTTATCGTATTCATCGATTACAACATCGGAAAGCTTGTTTACAAATGTTTGAAATCTTTTGGTATAAGGCATGTCACAGTTTTCTCCCTGATGCATCAAATCATAGCCACGGTAGTCATCCCAAAATCCTGAAATATCATCATTGCAAACTTCTATTCCATCTAATTCAGGAAGTGCTGTAAATAATTTACGGTATTTATCCTGAAGTGCATTCCAGAAATTTGGATCACAGGGAGAGAGAGTAGCATCATTTTCTTTAAGAAGCGAAGGATGATAGGTAAACTCATTGGCAAAGCAGAAATACTGCATGTCCAATGAATGTGCATATTCAATTAATTCCTTTGTTTTAACTCTATTCTCAGCATTTAAGCCCTTTTCTGGTTCTGAATCCCATGGAATTAAATCCAAAATTGGCGTGCCTGACACCCAATTAACACTTTGTCTCAGTGCTTGTTGCATGGTCTCTTTTGACCCTCCTCCAAAGGCTCTTCTTCCCCAGGCCAAACTCATACGAGTTTCCAAAGCCGGAGTTCGGATCACATTTATATCAGGAATGGTCTTATATACCCGCATTCTATCCCACAGCCAATAGAGACCGTAAACATTGCCAATAACGGAACCTCCGGAAATCAGTATTATATTCCTTTTTTAGATTTTGTGGAAATAATTTCATATCCCTGTGGATGGTCAACTCCCTTCATTGCAATACTTTCCTTGCGCAATAATTGATGAGTTATTTTATTCGTAGCAGCATTTCCAACAATGATAGCCGAGCTTTTTATCGAACTTTTGTCATCATAGACTTGAAATATAATTCCAATTTCTTTACCATAGGATCTGAGATCACTAATTACTACTTTGATAGCTTCCTCCTCTTGCAGTTGGGCTGGAACTATAATCTGCCAATTTTGAGTAGTCTGTGCAACTATAGAATTTATGAACAATCCAAAGGCAATTGCAAAAACAGCTAAATTTGATATATGATTTATATTTTTTGACCTATTTCTCATATCTTATATCCCAAGTTAATTCACATCCCGCAATTGAATAAATCATCAGGTTGCATTTTTTTTGATTCAAATGACAAGATATTTGTCAGTTGTATTTGTTTTCCAAAATAATTAAAAAAATGGGGACTATGCTACTGGAATTTTACGCTTTACAGCAAGTATCTTAACTAGGATAACTATCAAAAGAAGGTCACAAAACTTAGGTTACAAGTAAGGGTAGTCATTACTCATGTTTCATTTCAAAACTATCCATAATCCCTCCATCGCTTCCATCTCCATTCATTCTACGTGCCGTATATTTTAAATTCTTACCATCAATTTCTATGATGACATAGTGATATTCATAAAATTCTCCTTCATCCAGATCGTCATTATTCAGAGATGCTTTATGATCAGGGAAATCGATCTGTTCCCACTCATAATATTTATGATTGTCCAGATTTGACCCTCCTCCTCCGGTAATAACATAGGCCGCATTGTTTCCTTTTCCCGTTGTTGGATCATAGGGAGGATGAGGTAAGCCTCTTTCGTAATCATGAGTATGTCCGCTTAAAACCATATCTACATTATTGGCTTCAATAATTGGAACGATAAACTCACGCAAAGGAGGTTCTCCGTTATAAAATCCGCCCGACCAGGCCTCAGAATAAGGAGGCTGATGCATCAAAACAAATATCCATTCACTATTTTCATTGGCACTCTTCAGATCGCTGATGAACCAATTGTACTGCTGACTATTTATTTCTATTCCTTCTCCCTCTTCAAAATTTGCCTTGTTTGGATCTAAAAATATAAAATGTGAATTTCCATAATCAACCGAGAAAAAATATTCTGTACTGCCTGAAATATTGGAAGGATTATTCACGTATTTCTCAAAAGGAGGAACAATACGATGCTCTCCATAACCACCATATTCATGATTACCAATAGATATATAGGAAGGGATCGATCCGCTAAGATGTCTTAAAGGGTAAAAATATTCATCTATCCATCCGGTCAAATTCGCACCCTTTGAAACAACATCTCCTACATTTAAGATCATATCTGCGTTCTCCTTTGCCATCATTTCTACTAGGTTTTCGTGAACTTTTGGATAGGAGCGATTATCTCCATAAACAATTATTTTAATAGGTTCATCTTTAGATTTTTTAGTTCTAAAGGTCTGTACCACACTTGCCGTGTTAAAACTCTCAATCTTATAGGTATAGGTCTCATTTGGTTTTAAGTCGACCAATGTTATTTGGTGCATGGTAGTTGGTATTTCGTTCTCCTTAGCCACCTGATCCATTTTGCTATTTTTTCCATAAACAACCTTGCCAAAAGATGGGTAAGCCGTTTCCCACATAATGGTAATCGCATCATCCTGCAAATTTTGAAGATAAGGCGGAATTAAAAAAGCGGGATCATTTATTAATTCTGCTTCGGCAGCTTTTATTGCACTATTTGCAAAAGTTATTGCCTTGGCATAGTCTAAGTTTCTATTTTCTTTTATTGTTGCGGTAACTCCGGAGATCACCTCCATATCTGGAGAAGGGTGTCGGTTGATATACCTGTCCAACCTATCCCAGTTGACTTTCATTTCTGCATAAGACTCTCTCAATTGATATGCCTTATCCGTTATCAATTTTACATAACCGAGATCTCCCCCTCCCCATTCATTGATCACCTTAATTGCTATGTGAATTGGCGTATTTAATTTAGCAGCGTAAGTTATTATAACATTTCCATCGCCACTGCGACCTCTGAATTTCTGATAGAATTTTCCATTTATCCATAATTCTCCTTTATCATTTGCGTTTATAATAATTCTAACAGGCCTATTTTCAACAGAATAACCATCGATCTCACTGGGTAGTTCTATCGTGGTTCGGTACCAGGCATGTTGGTATTCTCCTTCCCAACCTTTTCCCGTCTTTCTGTCTTCCCATTTTGAGTCGTTAAATCCTATTTCCGAAGCATTATCGTTGGCCTTTATTTTAAATTTCCAATCGGTAATTGGGGTACCTCCTTTTGGACTTCCTATAGAAAATGAACTTAGAAAATCTCCGTAACCTCCTGGCATTCCTACAATTCTTGCATTATAAAACCGACTGTTATAACCTCCATTTTTTGTTTTTATCTGAATCGTATATTTATTTCCAGCTTTTGCGGATAGCGCCAATACACCTATTCCTGAATATCCCGAACATCTAAATAATTCCTTACCATCAACGTACACCGAGGCAGATGGCGACACATTTATATGTAAGATCAGATCAAGACCGTCAAACTTTTCCGGAATTACGATCTCATTTTTAAACCATTTAATTCCATTTTTATCCCAATTTGGAACGTTTAGTGTTTCTTTTTTCCAAATCGAAGGGTTCTCTTGCCTCACTTCATTGATGGACAGATCTCCTTTATGTGCATACCATTCATTAATTTCCATAAAGGGGTGAGGTTCCAGTGGTTGTGTAATTATTTTTTCCTGAGCGAAAACAGGTTTCCAAATAAACAGTAAAATAAGTCCAATTTGTAGGAGTTTTTTATTCATTTTTATTTAATAATTTTAAAGATAGCAATTCCACCTTTGAAAGTTTTGTCCTTTGCTATTTTGAATGAAAAATTCTTCGTTGAAATTTCGTAAATGATATGACCCTTTGACTATTCAGAAGAATACAGCTTAAGAGTGAAGCTTGACAAAATTTAATATTATAAATAAAATAAGAACTAAATATTGCATGCTCAGATATCAATTATGTCCCAATACTTACCCAATTTTAATCTGTGCTTCTTCTTTCTACTTCAATGGTATCAAACTCATTGCCATCAATATCGATTACATGTAGAATTGCAGTAGTTTCATTTACTTCCACGTTTACAAAATGCTCTATTTCTTTGTAGCTCACAGTTTCCGGTTGTGGAGCATCCACCTTATATAATGGCGCACCAGCTCCTGCAGCGGTAATAAAATGCACACCGTTATCTATAGCATGATGATAATGGTGATCGTGACCGTTTAGAAAAACCTGAACCCCATGTCTGGCAAATATATCCCCCCAGAATTCACGAGCCATCTTCGATTCTTCAACACGACTTGCTTTAACACTATATAAAGGAAGGTGTTGAAAAACAAAAATAAACCCTGCCTCATTATTTAAGTTCAACACATTTTCCAGCCATTCCTTTTGGGTTTTATGATATTCTATGGCTGAATCATACCAATACTTATCCTCTTGATTATCCGTTACAAATGCCGGTATAGTTGTTCTTAACCCTTCACTGTCCAATACAATGAAAAGTGCATCTCCCACAGTAAAGTAATAGTAACGTTCGTTATTCGGAAGGTCAAAAAAATCATAATAATATGGTGAATCTTTTTCATGATTTCCCAGTACCGGGTAGTAAGGCGTATTTTTCATAAACTCTTTATTGACCTTAAAGAACGCCTCCCAGTCACTCATTGATCTACCATTGGCCACCAAATCGCCCGAGTTAACCACAAATCTGGGATTCTTCTCGGCCATTTTCTTGACAATTTCGGCATGAACATCATGTCGGTTACGAGAATCTCCAATTGCAATAAAGTTAAACGGTACAATCTTATCCGGATAGGTTCTTAAAGTACCCTTTCCTTCATCCGAACCATCGTTGAGTACGTCGTAGGTATATTCTGTATTCGGTTTTAAATTTGCCAAATGGATGGTATGTTGTTTGTATTCACGAATCGTGTCGGTTCGTCCTTTCTGATCATTAATAGTCGATACCCCTTCCAGTGTTGACCAACAGATTGTAGCATCTTTGGTACTCATCTGTTGTATATACGGGCCAAAGGCAATTTTATTACTTTCTTGTGCTTGAAGTTCGAGTAGAAAGAAAATAAAAAGAAATATTATTGATTTTTGCATAACTGTGTAATTTAAATTCCGAATGGAATATTTGAAAAAAGATATTTATTTGATAAAAAAAGCTACTATATAAAACAGTAGCCTTTTTCTTACTAACCAAACAAAATTAACTTAACATTTTTATATCCGCAAATATATTCTATTTCTGTATGGTTTTATTAACTAATTTTATTCAAAACAAATAATATTTTAACCCTTGATTTATTTTTTTAAGCATAATTTTGTTCATCATGTTATGATCCAAAAATATGAGACGTTAAGCTGCAGAGCATCTAAAATGCTCAGATTTGTATCTAGACAAAAAGAATCATCATAAAAAGCACAGGTTTCTGTTGTCAAAGTCAAGTTCGACGTCTTAAAAAATTGAATTTAATTATGCAAAATAAAATAGTATTAGGAATAGATTTTGGCTCTACAGCAGTACGAATTCTTACAATGGAATTGGAAAGCGGAAAAGTTTTAAATTCGGTGGAACAAGCTTATGAAGGTGGCGAAAACGGTGTTTTTCTTTCCAATTCAGACAGTTTATTGGCTCGCCAAAGTGCTACCGACTATGTGAGCTCAATGAAAAAGGCATTGCAAAAATCAAAAATTGAAAATAAAAAATTCAATGTTGAAATGTCTGCTGTCTCGGGAATAGGTGTCGATGCAACCGGCTCTACTCCATTACCTGTGACCAAAGAGTTGATTCCTGTATCATCACTGGAACCTTTTAAAAATAATTTAAATGCCTATGCCTGGATGTGGAAAGATCACACTTCATATGCAGAAGCCGATCTGATTACCGAAACAAGTAAAAAAATAAGACCTCAATATTTAGATAAGGTTGGAGGAGCTTATTCTTCTGAATGGTTTTGGGCTAAGATACTACACTGTCGAAATGAGGATAAGGAGGTATTCAATACGGCATATACCTGGTTGGAACTGAGTGATTATATTCCTGCGGTCCTGGCCGGCATAACAGATGCAGACCTGGCTAAACGAAATATTTGTGCAGCCGGTCACAAAGGACTGTATAATGATGAATGGGGTGGTTATCCTGATCAAGAATTTATTGAGGCCTTACATCCTGATCTATCGAGAGTACTGGATACACTACCTAAAACTACTTTTTCTATTGAGCATAATTGCGGCGAATTATCTAAGGAATGGGCAGATGAATTTGGGTTGTCTGAGGGAATTCCAATCGCGGTAGGAATTCTTGATGCGCATGCAGGGGCTATTGGCTCGGGAATCAAAGACGGTAGTCTGGTCAAGATCATAGGAACTTCTACCTGTGACCTCGTTTTAGGAGATCTTCATTCGGGCAATTCAAACATTGAAGGTGTTGCATCAGTTGCAACTGAATCTGTCTTACCGAATCATTACGGAATTGAAGCCGGACAAAGCGCAGTTGGAGATATTCTAAACTGGTATATTAGAGATGTGCTTCAAGATAAAAAAACGCATAGCGAACTCACCCGGGAAGCAGAAAATTTAAAAGTTGGTTCCAGCGGATTACTTGCTCTGGATTGGAACAATGGAAATCGATCTATTTTATCTGACCCCATGTTATCAGGTTTAATTATTGGTCAAAGTTTACAGACAAAAGATTTTGAAATTTACAGGGCCTTGATCGAGAGTACTGCTTTTGGAGCAAGAATAATAATTGAAGATATGGAGCGTCAAGGAGTTGTGATAAATGAAGTTGTTAATTGCGGTGGAATTACCCATAAGAACCCTTTATTTATGCAGATCTATGCGGATATCATAAATAAGCCAATGAAAATAGCAGCCACTGATGAAACGGTTGCTTTAGGAGCTGCTTTAATGGGAGCTCATGCCGCATTTAATGTGGCAGGTAAAGATGTCTCGTACAATGAATTGCAAGATAGAAGTTGTACAATGCTAGAGAAGGTATATCAACCAAATTCAGAAAATGTTGCGACGTATAATAAGATATATACAATTTATAAAAAATTACACGACGCATTTGGCATTGAAGGAACTAAAATAGAGATGTACAGTGTTATGAAAGATCTGATTGAGATTAAAAATGGGTGATGGAGTGAGTGAAAGAGCGATTGAACGATTGAACGACGGTACAGATGGAGAGATGGAAAAAAGATGGGAGTTGAAATTAAAAAATTAAAATTGTACTGGTAACTCTTGTGCCCTTAGTGTCTGACTTTGTGAACTTTGTGGTTAGAAGAGACCGAATGGATTAATAGGTGACAAACAAAAATATTTATAAATAGTGCAAGCATTCAGACATAAATAAATTTATACAACAATGAGTAATAGATTAATAGGTAGATTACCAAAAGTAGGAATTCGTCCCGTAATAGACGGACGAGAAAGAGGTGTAAGAGAATCTCTTGAAGAACAATGCATGGCCATGGCAAAAAATGCAGCGAAACTAATTGAAGACAATTTAAGATTTCCCAGTGGGGAAAAAGTAGAATGTGTGATTGCCGATACCAATATTGGAGGTGTTGCTGAAGCTGCCATGTGTTCTGATAAATTTGAAAGAGAAGGTGTTGAAGTCTCTTTGACCGTTACCCCGGCATGGTGTTATGGTACAGAAGTAATGGATGCCAATCCTAATACAACAAAAGCAATATGGGGCTTTAACGGAACAGAGCGTCCCGGTGCTGTATATCTTGCTGCGGCTCTGGCAGGATATGCCCAAAAAGGATTACCTGCTTTTAGTATTTATGGTCGGGAAGTGCAGGACACAGGAGACACAGAAATTCATGATGATGTTAGAGAAAAAATTCTTCGCTTTGTAAAAGCCGGACTAGCAGTTGCACAAATGAAAGGAAAATCCTATTTGTCATTGGGTTATTCCTCCATGGGAATTGTCGGTTCTATGGTAGACCAAAATTTCTTTCACGATTATCTTGGGATGCATACAGAATTTGTAGATCAATTGGAAATTAGCAGAAGAATTGAAGAGGAGATCTATGATAAAGAGGAATATAAAAAAGCCTTGCAATGGACACTTGAAAATTGCGAAGAAGGAAAAGATTATAATATTGACGCTTTAAAAGGAGACGATAAAAGAAAAGAGTGGGAATGGGAGATAGTTGTTAAAATGACCCTGATCATGCGCGATCTGATGGTTGGAAATCCGAAATTGGCGGCGATGGGTTATGGCGAAGAAGCTCTTGGAAGAAATGCAATAGTTGCAGGTTTTCAGGGACAACGACAATGGACAGATCATATGCCAAATGGAGATTTTTCTGAAGCTATATTGAATTCTTCCTTCGATTGGAACGGAGTACGACAGGCTTTTATGATGGCAACAGAAAATGATAGTTTAAATGGTGTGTCCATGCTTTTTGGTCACCTGCTTACCAATACAGCGCAGATCTTTTCTGATGTGAGAACCTATTGGAGTGCAGCATCTGTAAAAAGAGTGACTGGCAAAGATCTAAAAGGAAAAGCAAAAGACGGAATTATCCACTTGATCAATTCAGGATCCACTACCTTAGATGCAACAGCACAACAACAAAATAAAGCCGGCGAACCTGCCATGAAACCCTTCTGGGAAATAACAGATGAGGAAGCAAAAAAATGTCTGGATGCAACGAAATGGCCACAAGCTGTAAAAGAATATTTCCGTGGCGGAGGTTATTCTTCACAATTTAAAACCGATGGGGAAATGCCGGTTACCATGTGTAGGATTAATTTGGTAAAAGGCGTAGGACCAGTATTACAAATAGCTGAAGGCTGGACGGTTGTTCTGGAGGATGATGTTCATAAAACACTCGATGAAAGAACAAATCCTACCTGGCCAACTACCTGGTTTGCTCCAATTATTACAGGAAAAGGCGCATTTAAAGATGTTTATACCGTGATGGCAAATTGGGGAGCAAATCACGGAGCAATAAGCTACGGCCATATTGGTTCCGATCTGATCTCATTGGCTTCTATGCTAAGAATACCGGTAAATATGCATAATGTGAAAGAAGAAGATGTTTTTAGACCTGCACTTTGGACCTCATTTGGAACGGACAAAGAAGGTCAGGATTACAGAGCCTGTGAAGCTTACGGTCCGCTTTATGGAATAAAATAATGGTATTATTATTAGACCTGCCAGGTTTTAAAAACCTGACAGGTCTACATATTTTATGAATACTAATTTATTTAGTTTTACTTACTTATATCTTTATAATACAGATCTTTAGCCTCAATCATCATCCCTTCATTGTGACATTGAATAGCAAAATAACCTTTTTTATATTCATCATCTTTATAGGTCATTACAAGTTCTTCGTTCACCCAAATTTTTATTTTTGATCCTACAACTTTTACCCGCATATCAAACCATTCGTCATCTTTTGTTATGAGTTTGGTAGCTTTCCCTGTTGGCGTACCCGGTTTCCACAGCCATCCGGTATGTGCATCCTGATTGTGACAGATCTGTGCTTCGTATCCTTTTGGATATCCGTCAGGATTATCTACAGGAGGATTGCTCCGAAAGTACAAACCACTATTGCTGCCCCCTCCCTGATCACTCAGTCGAAAAGTACCTTTTACCTCAAGATCTGACAATTCCGGAGAAGCATAAATATGACCATTTTGGCCTTCGCCAATTAAAATCCCATCTTCTACTTTCCATTCTGCTTTTCCACGAACGGTCCATCCATCCAAATTCTTCCCGTTAAACATAGATACCCAATCACCATCCTGGCTGTTTGCCAGATATGGGAGGATGAGGATTAATACTAATATTAAAATTTGCTTATTTAATTTTTGAATTGTCATTGCTACAAGTGTTTAAAATGTTTTATCATCGTATTAGTTTCAAATATAGGATAATAAACCCTAATTATAAATCCTTGTGATTTTATTTAATGAGTAATTGAATGACACACAGTTCAGATAGCACATAGAACCAGCAACGATGAATTACCGCAATTGGGTCATTCCCGCAGAAGAGCGAATCCACAGTTACGAATACAATTTGTATCGTCCTGAAATAGGTTAATAATTTTTTAAATCAAATTCATAGGTTCTGTCCATTCTAAAGCCAGATCTTTTATACGTCATTTGTAAAAGTCCTCTAATTCGGGTTAAACCGAACTAAATTTTTATCTTTATACGCTTTGGAATTCGTTGGACCCATAATCTTAAGATTGAGATGCAACAATTTTATTGCAAAACACAATTCCGATACACAATAATAATTTTCAAATGAATAGAGAAGAATTGATTCACTATAGGGAGGAAGCGGAGTTTCATCTTACCAATGAACTATTGCCTTTCTGGACTAACCGTATGATCGATAAAAAGAATGGCGGGTATATTACTCATTTTGACCAAGATGGAAATGATACAGGAGAAGATGAAAAATCATTGATCGCTCAGTCCCGTTGTTTGTACACAATCTCATCAGCATGCAGAGCCGGATACGATACGGGTAACTATGTGGCACTGGCAAAACATGGTGCGGATTTTATGATCGATAAAATGTGGGATAAGGAAAACGGTGGTTTCTACTGGATGCTTGATCGAAAAGGAAAGGTTAAAATTGATAAAAAGATTTTGTACGGATTGAGTTTCTCAATTTATGCTCTTAGTGAATATACCCTCGCAACAGGAGACCAACGTGGTGTTGAATATGCAGAAAAGACATTTGATCTTATTCAAAAATACTGTGTGGATACCTATTATGGAGGTTATTTTGAAATGTTCAGTCGCGATTGGATTCTTGCCGGGCCAGGAAGTGCCGGTGGTGACCGCAAAACATTAGATGTACATATGCATCTTATGGAAGCCTATACAAACCTCTTTGAAGCAACAGGAAAAGATGTTCATCGCAGAAAACTTTTAGAAGATATTGAAATACTTCTCAACCGAATGATGCATCAGGATTCCAAAACAGGTATTCCTCAATTTTGGGCGAATTGGGAAATCGCACCGCAGATCAAGTTTGATATTATCTGGGGGTGGGATCGTTATACCGAGGAAGGTGCAAAAGATAATGCAACAGATAATACATGTTATGGACATAATGCCGAGTTCGCCTGGTTATTTATCCATGCACTAGATATTCTGGGAAAAGATAAAGTGCAGTATGAGGGTTTGTTCCAAACAATTTTCGACCACTCAGTAGATAATGGAATAGATATGGAATTTGGTGGTGTCTATGTGGAAGGTCCACATTCCGGAGGCGTTTCCGATAAGGAAAAAGAATTCTGGCAACAAGCAGAGGTTATGATCGGTGTTTTGGATGCCGCCATTTTATTTCCTGATGTGAAATATTGGGGCGCCTATAAAAATATTCACACTTTCGTTTTTGAAAAGGTTATAAATAAAGGTGTTGGCGAATGGTATCCACTTCTTAGCCGTGAGGGTGAACCTATCTGGACACATATGGGTCATTCATGGAAGATCAACTATCATACAGTTCGAGCCATGATTCAGAGTATCGATCGAATGAATAAATTAATTGAAAGTCATTAGATTCTGCACTATTGAGTGAGGTAATGAGGTAATGAGGTAATGAGGTAATGAGGTAATGAGGTAATGAGGTAATGAGGTAATGAGGTAATGAAAAGAACAATTATTTAAATAGATCAATTCTAATCGACCTATTAAAAATAAAGTTACACAAATAATAAACATATTTATATGAATATTTCTTTAGGAGCACTGGACTGGGTTGTTGTTGTCATTGTGCTTGGTGGTAGTCTGGCAATTGGACTTTATATGGCACATCGTGCAAAAGTGGGTCAGGATAGTGCAAGTTTTTTTCTCGGCGGAAGAAAAATTAAATGGCCGTTGATCGGAGCTTCTCTTTTTGCAACCAATATCGGTGCTGAACATCTTGTGGGCTTGTCCGGAGATTCTTACCGCTATGGACTTTCAGCAGGGTCCGTAGAGCTTACCACTGCCATCACTCTTGGATTTGCCTGTGCAATTTTATTCCCACATTATATTAAAAATAAAATTTATACAATTCCCGAATTTTTGGAGATGAGATATAATCGAATTGCCAGAAATTTCTTCTCCGGATTGATGCTTATTATAAGTATCATGACCAAACTTGCTTTTACATTATTTGCGGGAGCACTTGTTCTGAACAGTATTTTGGGCTGGAATGTAATGGAAACAGTGTTCTACATTGGTATCATCGTTGCGATTTTTACAATTATCGGAGGATTTACAGCGGTAGCTTATACAGATGCTATTCAAGCTGTTATCATGATAATCGGCACAAGTATCATGCTTTTTATCGGGCTCGATAAAGTTGGGGGATGGGAAGGACTTATGGAGAAAGTACCGGAGGCCATGACAATTGCAAAGCCAATAGATGATCCGGTTTATCCCTTTTGGGGAATTCTGGCCACGGCATTTTATGCAGGTATCTTCTATTGGGGGATCGATCAGGTAAATGTTCAACGTGTTCTGGCAGCGCCTAATATAAAACATGCAAGATGGGGATCTATGTTTGCCGTATTATTAAAACTATTTCCAATTTTTCTCTTTGCCTTACCGGGAGTTATTGCTTATGCTCTTTATCCGGGATTGGAAGGAGATGAAACAAAACAAACCTTTGTCCTACTGCTTAATAACTTGCTTCCATCAGGTTTACGAGGACTTGTGTTAGCTTCACTAATGGCTGCTTTGATCACTTCGCTTATAGCTGTTCTCAACTCAGTGTCAACATTGGTAGTGCGTGACTTTGTTCTGGAATTCCGACCCGATACTCCCGAAAAAAAACAGGTTTTTCTGGGCAGGGTAGTAATTGTAGCTGCTGCATTGCTGGGAATTGGTGCCGCATACATGGTATATAAAAACGAAGAAGGGCTTTATAAATATCTTCAAACAATATCTGCTTATCTTGTTCTTCCGGTATTCCCGGCTATTTTCTTTGGAATAATAAGCAAAAAAGTAACCATGAAAGGTGCTTATGCTTCCGTAATCGCAGGAATTATTTTTGCCACTATCTTTGTTATTGACCAATTTATGGGTCCGGAACTCGGAGAAGAGGTATTTCCGTTCCTTCATTATAAACTGACTTTGAACTTTGGTTTTAGAGGTTTATGGGCAACTATTTTACTCACCGGCATATTATTTCTGGTTTCCGCATTTACAGAGAAAACAGCACCGGAAAAATTAGAAACAACAACTATTAATTATTCCAAACGCATTGCTAAATGGGAAGGAATTACAGACTGGAGATTACATCTTATTCTTCTATCATCTGTTACGATTGCTATTTATTTTTGGTTGACCTAACAGAATAAGAATATGATAGTTTTCAAAGCTACTAAAAGCTAAACCATTATGGACTAAAAATAGGATTAAGTAGTTTATGAAGCTAATAACCACAAAGTGCACAGAGAAGGCACAAAGTACACTGTGAACTCTGTAGTTAAATGAATACATTATCAATGTTGTGCTGCCGCCAAACCTTGATTCAATACGAACGGTTTTAACAGAATATCATTCTCGATCGTTAACTTGAAATAAATTATGAAACAGCTAATAACCTTATATATAGTAACTTTTATATTTTTTTCATGTTCAAGAAAAAAAGAAATCAACAGGCCTGCTAATAACGATATCCCTGTTTCAGATCTTTCAGGAAATGAGTTAGCCATGAATTATTGCGCTAGTTGTCATGCCTTTGTAAATCCTGAATTATTACCTAAAAGCAGCTGGAAAAATGATGTGCTTCCGGCAAAGGGGCATCGATTGGGTATATATAAGGGAGATCACCAGCCCAATGATCTGTTTGATCCTGGAATAGGTGGATCAATTGTCAGAGATGCAAATATCTATCCTGAGCAACCTGTTTTAGCCAAGGAAGATTGGAATAAAATAGTAGATTACTATCTAAAAAATGCTCCGGATACAATTTTAAGTCCAATACGTCGTAAAAAAATTACAATAGGTTTGAAACACTTTAAATACAAAGAGACATCCTATTCTCATCGACCTCCACTCACCGTCATGGTTAAAATTCTACCCAATAACAGAGGAGTTCTTTATAGTGCGGGAAAAAAAAAGATGAGCACTTTGACCTTCCTCACTCCGGACTTAAAAAAAGACCATGAACTTTTTTTAAAAAAGTCACCTATTCATTATTATGAAAGAGCAGATACAGTGTTTTTGACAACAGTTGGGAAAAGTATATTTCCACACGATGCCCCAGAGGGTGCAATACAAAAAATGATGGGGAACGGTAGGGATCAGAACAACAAAACTCCGAACATAATTATCCCAGACCTGCAAAGACCCGTATTCATGGCTTATGGCGATTTAAACAATGATGGCTTGGAGGATATTGTTGCTTGTGAATTTGGGAATCTCACAGGTAAACTTACCTGGTTCGAAAATAATGGTAACGATCAATATTCAAAAAGGGTCTTAAGGGATAAACCCGGGGCGATAACGGCAATAATAAAAGATATTAATGCAGATGGCCTTAATGACATCATTGCACTGATGGCTCAGGGAGATGAAGCCATTTTCCTGTTCGAAAACAATGGAAACGGTACTTTTACAGAGAAAAGACTTTTGTCCTTTAGCCCTCTTTATGGTTCTCAGTATATGGAGCTTGCAGATATTAATAATGATGGTTTTGATGATATCATTTACGTCTGTGGAGATAATGCTGACAAAACTCCCTTTTTAAAAAGCTATCATGGCATCTACATTTTTCTTAATGATGGGAAATTCAATTTTACACAATCTTATTTCTACCAACTCAATGGCGCTTACAAAGCAATGCTTAGAGATTTTGATCTTGATGGTGATCTGGATATTGCAGCAATCTCTTATTTTCCGGACTATTCCAGATACCCAGAGGAAAGCTTTGTTTATCTAGAAAATAAAGGGAATTTAGAATTTGAAGATTTTTCATTTCCTGAATCTACAAACGGAAGGTGGATTGTAATGGATGCCGGAGATATCGATTCCGATGGAGATATTGACCTCGTTCTTGGTTCGTTTGTCTACTTTAAGGCTCAAGGAGATACAACCGGACTAGGTAATAAATGGTTCTCCACCGGACCATCAATCGTAGTACTCGAAAACACGATTCGATAATTATTTACCTATCCTGGTAACTTTAATTTTAGTCGGCTTGAATATTATTCCATCTCTCTTAGATAAAAAATAATAGGTATTCAATAAGATACCATATGTTCCCTGCTCTTCAATCCTTTACATTTGTGTTTCTATTTATTTATTAAATATTTACACAAACAACAATGAACGTTAAAAAAATAGTTACATTCTCTATTTTTCTAGTCCTATGCTTGGTTTCTGTAACGTCTTATGCCCATGGTGTTGACGATGAAACCAAATCTTTTTTATTAGGAAATAAAGGAGTTGCTTTTGGCCCGTTTCTATACATAGGAGCAAAGCATATGATTACAGGTTATGACCACTTACTGTTTCTTGTAGGTGTGATTTTCTTTTTATACAGACCAAAGGAAATAATTTTATATGTGAGCTTCTTTACCATCGGCCACAGTATAACCTTGTTGCTCGGAGTAATGACCGACATTAAAATAAATGCGTTTTTAATAGATGCGATTATAGCCTTATCAATTGTTTACAAAGGTTTTGATAATCTAGGCGGATTCAAAAAGTTCTTTGGAAAACAACCCAACACCAAAGCTGCTGTATTAATTTTTGGCTTATTTCATGGTTTTGGATTGGCTACCAAACTACAGGAATTCAATTTCGACAGAGAAGGTCTTTTTACAAATTTACTCGGTTTTAACCTTGGGGTGGAAGTAGGACAATTTTTAGCTTTGGGCCTGGTACTTTTAGTTTTAAGCGTTTGGAGAAGATATAATAGTTATACCAAATTTGCCAACATTACTAATATGTTTTTGATGGCAGCAGGTTTTCTTCTGATAGGATTTCAATTAACGGGATATTTCACAACTTAATATAAATTATGACAACAAATGACCAGCCTGTGATGGGCAAAAAACAATTGATAAAATACCTTATAATTTCCATTTTAATAGGAGGAATTGTACTGGTAACAGCTATTTTACCAGCCGAATATAATATTGACCCTCTGGGAACAGGAGAGCTTTTTGGATTCAGCAGACTTTATACAGAGCCCGCTGAGGAAGAAATTGGTATGGAAAATGCAGCTTTAAAATTTAAAAAATTAACAATAGAAGAAAGCGGGTCCGGTCCGGATGTTCCTGTTCCTGAAAAAGTTAATGCACCGGCACCGGCAGAGCAATATACTATGCGAGAAGACAACGACATTACTGTAGTAGTCCCTGCAGGTAAAGGTATTGAGTACAAGTTCAAAATGTTAAAATATGGAAGTACCAAATATGAATGGACTACCGATGGAAGTATTTTGTACAGCGATATGCATGGTGAACTATTATTGGCGAACCCACCTGAAGATGAGTTCTTCGAAAGTTATGCCGAGGCTTATTCCAATAATATGACAGGGACTTTGTTGGCTCCTTTTGAAGGAATACACGGTTGGTATTTCAGAAATAAAAACAAAGAAGACGTTACAGTAAACATAAAACTAAAAGGACAATACCAATTATTTGATATCTATTCTAAACATTAGCTTATGAAAAGAAGTAGACTTTTCTTCCTGACAATAATTATCTCACTTATTACTATTGCGCAACTTTTTGCAAATGAAACTGAGAAATGGTATGTTATTGTAGATGGCCCACTTTCTTCCGATGAAGCCATTCAGGTGGCAATTGATGATCTCAATATGGCAGGAGAGATCTTTGGTTTGCAATTCATCAAAACCTCAAATACAAAAAAAATATACCCGAACACCATTATTATTGGTTCCCCGGAACGCAACCAACTTGCAAAATCACTGATCAAAAAAGAAAAGTTGATCCTAATTGGAGTTGAGCAGGAACAAGGTTATGAAATTGTTACCAAAACGATAAACGGGAAAAGGGTTATAATAGTTTCCGGCGGTTCAATTTTAGGCGAAGCTTACGGGCTATTTTGGATTGCGGACAGATTAAAAATTACTGCTAACATTCCGGATATTAACACTATACGCATACCCGAACTTAAAATTCGCTTTGCTGGAGGCAACTCTAAATCACAAATGAGACAAGCCCTGCGCTATGGAGCCACATGGGTTTGGGGAAGTCATACGGTTAACAAGCTAATTCCATGGGATGCCGAACCCGAAAAAACACAAAACGCAAAGAACAGAGAGGAGTTAAAAGAATTAATTGAATATGCCCATTCTTTACACCTGAAATTTATTGTTTACGAAGATGAGTTTTCTTACCATCCGACACTCTTAGAAGAATTTGGAGCTACACTTGACCCTGAAGACCCTGCATTTTGGGAAGCTGTTCAGGCCAAATACCGAAGGTTATTACGAGTAATGCCAGAAATTGATGGAGTTCGTCAGCGTACCGGTGAAGCTACGAGAGTTGGGGGTAATTACAAAGCATTTGATGTGATGCATGACGGAGACAGTAACTGGAGTCTGGCTAAACGATATCGAACCTGGGTAAAAAATGTGTATGATGTTGTGGTAGGCGAATTTGATAAAATTTACTATCAGCGTACCTGGGTTACCAGTTCTTACGAACAACACTCCATGCCGGAAGTCTATGAAGAGATCTTTACAGATGAAATTCCTGTAAAGAATCTTTATATGTCGCCATATATGAGTACAACAGATCGTTATTTTCATCAGCCTTATAACCCCACTTTCAATCAAACTCCACACAATATGATCGTGTTATTGTCACCTCTTAACTATCATGGCAATAATAATTGTGGCATTCTCCCTACTTTCCCGGGAACTTATTATCAGGGAGGTTTAAAAACATATTTGTCGGTTGAAAACTCTAATTGCAAAGGTGCTGATTTCGGCTTACAGCCAAAGGAGGCCTGGGACACCTGGTCTTTAACAGCTTATACTGTTTACAGGCTTACATGGGAACCTAATATGGATGTAAAAGAGATTGCTCATGACTTTGCAGCAATTTATTTTGGAAAAGAAGCTGCTGATGATCTGGCGGAAGTGTTGATGCTTACACCGAGAATATATAAGTACGGTATGTATATAGCTCCGGCTGCACATGGACAATTTGCTTCCTTAACTCATTTAAGACTTACAACATTTCCTGTGAAGGGTTTACCAAACCTGGATGGCGGGCGAAAACACATGGAGTTTCTTTATGACATATATCTACGTTGTCTCCCATGGATCGAAGAAACCTATCTCTATTTGGACCATGGATTGGAACTGGCAGATAAAGCAAGGAGCATTAGCAATAGATCTGCTACAAAAATTATCGATCAAAAAAAGAAAGAACTTATTGTGAACAATGCGGAAATGACCTATGGTTTGGTTGAAATCAACAACTATTATGTGAAAGCAATGATCAGCTTCTTCCAATACCGAGAAGACCCAACAACGGTAGCTAAAGAGCGATTAGTAAAATATTCGGAAAAGTTAAGCGTGGCAATGAAAGACTTTGGAAGAATACCGGACAATGTTTACCGTCTGGACGGTATAGAGCAATTGCAAAAAAACATAACGACTGCGCTGGAAGATCTTGAAAAGGCTGATAAAATACTTGCTGATGCACCTGATGATGAAGGAATAGAAAAACTGATCGATGATCAACAGACAAAATATAAGTTGGTATTGGAAAAATATAAAGAAGAAGCTATTAAACTTATTTACTGGCAGGGCAGAGTCGATGGACGTGATCTGTTCAAGGTTAAAGGAAAGGAGATTGAGATCAAACATCTCCGTTTCGATAATATTTTAGAAACGAGTGAGGAGTTTTTCAGTTCTTTGCCTTCCAAAGAATATACGGTTATACCTGTTGACATTCAATCGAGGTCCTTTGGTCCCTTTGTTCTTGAACAACCATCTAAGGAAAATGACTATACGGTGACACTTTATTTATCAGATTCACCAATGCATGGCTATAGCTGGTGGAAATTTCAATTGTATTATATACCGCGATCACCGGAAGAGCTTGGTCTTGAGATCCCCTGGAAATAGTGTACCTTATAAAATTCGATCATTAATAAACTACCTCGACGCAAGCATACGAGGTATTAAATTGAGTTTGCTATGCAAACTCAATTTAATACCTCGTATGCTTGCGTCGAGGTAGTTTATTAATGATCGAATTTTATAAGGTACACTATTTC
>PVMK01137150.1_pt1 | contig 33893 bp, 31 predicted proteins | sample 1853481 | NCBI WGS metagenome assembly PVMK01 (sample SAMN08533507, study PRJNA380276) | Marine sediment metagenome, whole genome shotgun sequencing project.
AGCCCATATCACAGCCCACCACCACAACCGCTCCGGTATCCATAATGTTTTTGACTTTATCCGTCACCATGGCATTCGAGATATCGGAATATTTCACCGCAAACGAGCCGCCGAATCCGCAGCAATAATCCGAATCATGCATTTCGATAAAATCAACGCCTGAAACCTTGTGAAGCAGTTTGCGCGGCTGTTCCCCTGACACCGATACCGCGCAGCAAATGACAGGAATCATGATAGGTTACCCTGCCCTCAAAGCGGGCACCCAATTCATCAACCCCCAGCACGTCCACCAGATATTCACTAAATTCATAGGTGCGATTTGCAAGATCCTGTGCCCGCCGCAACCATTGAGAATTGTTTTCAAACAGCTCCGCATAATGGTGACGCACCATGTTGACGCAGGAACCCGATGGACAGACAATTATTTCTGAATCTTCGAATACTTCAATGAAATGTTTGGCAGCAAAACGGGCCTGCCGGCGATAACCGGAATTAAACGCCGGCTGCCCGCAACAGGTTTGATCGGTGGGACAGGTTAACGATATGCCCAGCCGGCGAAAAACACGCACCATGGCTTCGGCCACCTCGGGATAAATGGTGTCAACTAAACACTGGATGAATAAAGTAACCGTTTTTTGACTGGTCATGCGGCCTGATCTCTAGCCTTTTCAGAATGAGAAAATATTTTCACCGTCAGGGTTGCGCCCGCTATTTTTACAATTTCATTCGAAAGCTATAATGAACGACTAAAAAAATCCAGCGTAAAATCATGGCGGAATGGGCAGTCAACCGATTTTCAATCTGGCGTGAAAGGCTTGCTATAAAAATTATTTCTGGTAAGATATTCAGCCGTTATAGCGGTTGTCATAAATATGTTCCGTTTGCCGGATTTCCTAACCGGAGCAAATGTAACGTGTAACGGCCTGAAATTATTATAAACATGACAACCGCTATGTTTCGGTTTTTTCACAAACAAGGCTATGCCTTAAAAACACCTCAGCCTTGGCCTGATAAACAAGATGAGCAATTGCGTGAAACTTTTTTGCAAGAACTCAAGCAACTGATGCACCAGTCAGATGTAGACATTTGGTTTGCCGACGAATCCGGCTTTGAGGGTGATTCCCGTCCTCGAAAACGTTGGGACAAAAAGGGAACAAAAACCCGCGTGACCAAAAATGGGGATCATTTGCGCATGAATGTAGTCGGCATGGTTTGCCCGCGCACCGGCGAGTTTTTCGCCATTGAAGCTTCTCATTGTGACTCAGCTACTTTTCAAGCGTTTTTAGCTGAAGCTGAACTGAAGAAAAATTATTAGAGCGTTTGGATCAAGCTATTTTAGGCGTTATTAATAATCCAAAAAAGGTCCAAAAAACTGCACGTATCGGAACGTTAATATGACAAACGCTCTAGGAGAGTATGGCAATGACCGAACAAAGAACGGCGCTATTAGAACTCATTGATAAAATAGAGCATCTGGGACAATTTCAGGACCGCATCGATTTCCCGGCATCCATCGGGCAGATATGGGAGGTCTTTTTAGATGATGTGCGAAATTTGATCGAAATTGAAGTTTGCGCGCTTTTTGTCGTCGATGACGATTCCCATGAGTTTGTTTTAGAGTATGTCTACCCTAATGACAGAAAAACCATCTGCAAAAAGGAAGTCCAGTATCAAATTGAATGCGGCATCTTTTCCTGGATAATCAACCGAAGGCAACCAGCCTTAATTCCGGCCCTGGCATTTGAAAAAGAAAAATCAATAGTCATGTTGCCGCTGGCCACAATTAAAAGAACCCTGGGTGCCGTCATGGTTAAAACGCCCATCAAAGAAAGCTCTATTACCCATGAAAACATGAAGCTTTTGACCATGCTGGCCAAACAGTATTCGCTGGTGCTGGAAAACACGCTGCTGTATGATCGCTTAAAAAAGAAGCATAAATCACTGGAAAAAGCCAACGGTGAAATCAGACTTTTATCCCGAAAAGATTCACTGACCGGTTGTTACAATCGCGGCTATCTCAACGAACACCTTCAACACGAAATTAAGCGCGCCGCCAGGTATCATCATCCCCTCGCGGTGGCAATATGTGACATCGATCATTTCAAGCGCGTAAATGATACCTTCGGACACCTATGCGGCGATATGGTACTCAAAGAATTTGTGAAACGTCTCAAGTCTCTGATCCGGTCCGACATGGACTGGCTGGCGCGTTATGGCGGCGAAGAGTTTTTACTGGTTCTGCCCGAAACCACCTTTAAAAACGCCGCCCGTCTGGCCGAAAGACTTCGCAAGCATATTGCTCGAAAAGTATTTAAATGGGAAGGAGAAAAGATATCGATTACCGCCAGCTTCGGGGTAACCGGCTTCGATAAGCACAGGCCCGGCGAGAATCTTTCGCTGGATGACCTGATCGAAATGGCGGATCAATATCTCTACCAGGCAAAGAACTCGGGAAGGGACAAAGTCGTCAGCGGAACTTTTATTATTCAAGATTAACGACGAGATTTCTTTCTTTGCTTTATTTTTTCAAACCCCGCCTCGACAACCGGTTGAATTTTATCCAGTTTTATGGGCTTGGTCAGGTAATTATCAAACCCCACCTGTTTTAGCTTCTTCAGATCGTAAAGATCCGCATACCCGGTTAATGCAATGATGACCGATTGTGAGTTTCTCTCTCTAATTCGATGGCAAAACTCAACGCCGTCCATATCGAGCATAATCAGATCGGTAATAATCACCGGAAAGTCCTCATTTTTCATAAGGGCAAGTGCCACTTCCGGGGATTCAGCCTCAGCCACCGTATATCCTACTTTTGCAAGAAGTTTTTTTAACAGGTCTCTTTGAAAATCCTCATCATCAACAACCAATATTTTCTTTTTCATTTGAAACGCTCTATTTAAGTTGAAATACCTTCTATCTGCGCATGAAACTTAACGCCGAAACCTTCGGGAATCTTTCGGACAACTTCACCGCCCACTTTGACATATTCTCTGGATTTTGGCCGCATGAATGATAACGTGACCTGTTGGCCGACGGGAAGGGTTTCCCGGGTTTCAACCAGTAAACCGCCTGAACTGATATTTTGAATAAAACCGCTAAAGGCACGATCCGGAGTCGCAAAGTCTACCGGCATAAAATAGGGTTTCCGGGCGAATCTTCTTCTGCCCTGTGAATGCTTTGCTTCCATTTCTTTTAATAGGGTGCGGCGGTCTTTGAAGGGCATATCTAAAATGATCTCAAACAATCGAGCGGTTACAACGGAAATGTTCGGCTCGTTTGAATGCTTGTTGGAAGATTCCATTACCGAGGTCCTTTAGTCATTGTTTTAGACCGCCATTGGGAATGCCGCTCAGATGTGACAATCGTCTGTTTTACATAGTAATATCGATATTAAAGTAATTTTATAGCAATGTCAATTTAAGATAATGGAAAGTTTAATCGTTAAATTGTTGATTCGTTAAATAGTTTAAAATGGATTGATTCCTCTGACTATTTGACTATTCGACGATTTAACGAATCGACTAAACTGCGAAATCTGTAAACCGAAAGCCAGCGGCCGGACGGCAGTGACTTCAGATGTTTTATTCAAGCAACTGCCCCCTTATTTCTTCCAACATCTCCTCCGTCACCCCCGCTTTTGATTTGAGGTAATCGATGGGGGAACCATATTTTTCGCGCAGGTGTACGAGCAGGGCCTCGATGCAATATGGCGGTGCCGTAAAGTAAGGTGAAATTTTCCCCCGATCGATACCGTATGCGTCAAATTGAGCGTAAATCTTGTCTAACACATCGACAATGAAGATATTGGAAAGACCGTGATCAAGGATAACCGTCTCTTCCGGAACCTCTAAAGCAAGAAGAATGAGGGCCGCACAGGTACCCGCCCGGTCCTTCCCGCCCGTGCAGTGAAAAACCAGCGGCATCTGGACCGGATCTGACAGACGCCTGAACACCTCGCCCCAGACGGTGGCAAATTTGTCGATATTTAAAATATAACCATCAATTAAAAATTCTCTGGTCAGCCAGCTCGTATCCCCTCTTTTTAGCTTTTCAAATAAAGTCGTGGGGTCGAATTTTAAATTGGCGATCGGCAGGTGAAGATGCTCACCGGGCCCGTCTCCCGGAAATCGATCCGGTCTTTTTTGTACTTCCGCCGATGTTCGAAAATCAAAAACACATTGAATCTTCATCCGTTGAAGAAAAGCAATGTCGCGATCCGTCAGCCTGGACAGATGATCAGAGCGGAAGACCTTTCCCCACCTTACACGTCGCCCTTCGATGGTCTCATAACCACCAAGATCCCTGAAATTAACCGTTCCTTCCAAAGGCAGGCGGCGCTCACTGGTAACAACCCCTGTACTATTTTCTGTTATGATTTCAAAGTAGTGGGGCATGTCCGGATTCAACCCAGCAATTTCAACAGAGGTTTCACCTCCAATTCGGCAGATTGGTTTGTTGCGTTCCATCGTTTCCGGTGAACCCCCATGATAAATTAAGACCTCAAGGTCTTTAATGTGGGTTTTCCAGCTTATGCGCACAGCGTCTTTGCCGATTCGGTCAACAGACGCATCAAAAATGGCCGGAGTATGGTTAAGAAATGCCATCAAATTCTATCCCGGTATGCAAATTGAAGCGATTTTTCACGGCAGGAATTCTGAAGGGCGTGAGCGGTTGTCAGAAAGCTTCCAGTGATTCCATAAGGCTATTTTTTTTCAAGCTTAACTGCTATCGAATAACGCCCGGGACCGACATAGATCAGGCCAAAAAAAACGGCGGCCAGGCCCAAGGACCACAGCATCAGGGTATTATAGCCGATTTTAAAATAATTAAAGAAATATAATCCGAAAAGAATAAATAAAATTGTACAGGTCGCTCTGAAAAAATAGCCAAATACAAAGCTAACTGCACCCAATGCCTCCAGAAGCAATATTGCAAAACCAAAAATCATGGGCGGCAAACCAATATTGGTGAAACTCAAGCTGGCCGCAACGCTTTTCCCAGGAGTGCGTACCGGCAAACAATTTGGGCAGCGCATGCAGTAAGAGCACCGCGGTAAGGCCCAATCGCATGATAAGTAGGCCAAAGTGGATTTTTCGATCCTGTGAATTAAACATTTTGCCTCCGGCATGAGTTACTCTCTAGTATTCCATACTGGCAAAATATATCAACTAAAAATTAACGGCCTTACTTTGACATAAAAAAAATAATGCCCTATTATTGGCTGACATAATTGAAAGGAGTGAGAAACAATTTTTTATGAGTGAGTTCTGGGATTGGTGGCAGCACTTGCCGCAACATATAAGCCCGGTCATATTTGAAATTGGCTGGTTCAGGCTCCAGTATTATGGGTTGATGTATATCGTCGCCTTTGCCTTCACCTATTTTCTGGTGCTGTATCGCATCAAACATGAAGAGCGTTTCGGGTTCTCGAAGAATCAGGTTAACGATTTAGCCACCTATGCCATTTTGGGCCTTATTATCGGCGCACGGCTCGGCTATGTATTGTTCTACAATTTATCCTATTATCTGCGCCATCCGCTCGAGATTTTTCTCCCCTTTTCGTTTTCAAACGGCTTTACCTTTACCGGCATCTCGGGCATGTCATACCATGGCGGCCTTATCGGGATATTGCTGGCCGGCTTCTGGTATGTCCGCAAAGCCAAAATTAACTACTGGGATGTGGTAGATTTATATGTGCCGGTGGTGCCGCTGGGATATACCTTCGGCCGGCTCGGAAATTTTATAAACGGGGAATTATTCGGCCGTCCAACCACCTCACCGATCGGCATGTATTTTCTACAGGCACCTGAAAAAGCGCTGCGGCATCCATCTCAGCTCTATGAGGCCTTCTTTGAGGGGGTTTTTCTTTTTGTCATTCTATGGAGTATCCGCAAAATGAAAGTGCCCAAAGGCGCTATGCTGGCTTTATATATTATCGGCTACGGAACGGTCCGGTTTTTCATCGAATACTTTCGGGAGCCCGACGCCCATCTGGGTTTTGTTTTATCCTCTTTTTCCATGGGACAGATACTTTGTGCGATGATGATTGCCGGTGGAATTGGCCTGTATTTTTATTTGCGGCAGAAAGAACATTGATCAAATAGCGACGGCCGGACTTGAAATGGGTGTCCTGCCGGCCAGTCTTTACCTCTGGTTTCAGCGAACCGTTCCGCCTTTAATTCAAATTAATACTATAAAGGGAAGAAAAAATGCCTAAACGAAGTGATTTAATGACCAAGGGGCCTGAAAGAGCGCCACATCGCTCACTGTTAAGAGCAGATGGCTTCACGGACTGGGAACTGAACCGTCCGATCATCGGTATTGCCAATTCGTTTAATGAAATCATACCGGGGCACATGCATCTGGATAAACTGGTCGATGCCGTCAAAGCCGGTGTTTATGCCGCCGGCGGCACACCGCTGGTTTTTAATACCATCGGCATCTGCGACGGAATCGCCATGAACCACGAAGGTATGAAATATTCACTACCCAGCAGAGAACTGATCGCCGATACTATTGAAACCATGGCGATGGCCCATCCTTTTGACGGTCTGGTTCTGCTGGCATCCTGTGACAAGATTGTTCCGGGTATGCTGATTGCGGCAGCCCGATTGAACATTCCCTCTATTTTTCTGTCCGGAGGTCCGATGTTGCCGGGAAAAGTTTATGGTAAAGATACGGGACTGGATAAGGTTTTTGAGGCTGTGGGCCGCTTCAAGAGCGGAAAAATTTCCCGGGAAGAACTGGATACATTTGAATGCACCGCCTGTCCCGGCGCCGGCTCGTGTTCGGGAATGTTTACGGCCAACACGATGAATAACCTGTCTGAAGCCCTGGGCATGTCCCTGCCGTTTAACGGCAGCGCCCCCGCTGTTTTTTCTGAGCGAATATGGCTGGCCAAAGAAACCGGCTATAAAGTCGTGGACCTGGTAAATAAAGACTTGAAGCCTCTGGACATTATGACCAAAGATGCATTTCACAATGCCATTGCGGCCGATATGGCGCTGGGGGGATCGACCAACACGGCCCTGCACATTCCGGCGCTGGCGTACTATGCCGGATTGGATTTAACTCTCAGGGATTTTGACCCATTTACCGCTAAAGTCCCCCACCTGACCTCAATCGCCCCCGCAGGTCCCCACCATGTTGTGGATCTTTTTTATGCCGGCGGGATTCCCGCCATTTTAGCCGAACTGCAAAAAGCCAAACTCATCAAAGAAGATCCGCCGACAGTCTATGGCAAATCGATTGGCGACATGCTGACGGAAATCAAAGCCGGTGTAAAGGATTATACGGTTATTCGTTCAATTGAAAAGCCGGTTCATCCAACAGGAGGTCTGGCTATCCTGACCGGCAACCTGGCGCCCGATGGTGCCATTGTCAAACAGGCGGCCGTATCTGAAGAGATGCTGACCCATTCCGGCCCGGCCCGGATTTTTAATTCCGAAGAAGACGTATTTGAGGCCATCATGGACGCTCAGATCAAAAAAGGTGAAGTGATCGTGGTCCGTTATGAAGGGCCCAAGGGCGGACCCGGCATGCGCGAAATGCTGTCGCCGACATCGGCCCTGGCCGGCATGGGAATGGATAAGGATGTGGCGCTGATCACCGACGGCCGGTTTTCCGGTGCCAGTCGCGGGGCAGCCATTGGGCACGTTTCACCGGAAGCCGCCGTCGAAGGCCCCATCGCAGCTCTGCGGGAAGGGGATATCATCGAAATCGATATTCCCGGTAAAACCCTCAATGTTCAACTAACCGCAGAAGAGATCCATCAAAGGATCGCCGGGCTGCCGGAATTTGAGCCCAAGGTCAAAACCGGCTATCTCGCCCGGTACATGCAGATGGTTTCCAGTGCGGATAGAGGCGCAGTTTTTCAAAGATGAACACCGACGATTTATACCACCAGCGATTAACACGAATCTTAAAGGCAGTCGCTTTGGAGAAACCTGACCGTACACCGGTTGTTTTAGAGTATTCCGGCTTTGCTGCTTATGTCACCCAAACACCCATGGCGGAGTTTCTTCGATCCCCGAAAACCAATATTGATACCATGATCCAGGCGTTTCATCTGGTGGGTGATGGGGATGCCGTCAACTATGGCGCTTTCTGGCCATACGGGCTTTGTTATGTCTTTATGTCCAAAGTTCGCGTACCGGGCGTGGATCTGCCTGAAAATGAGATGTGGCAGGTGACTGAAACTGAGTTGATGGATCGGGATGACTATAACCGCATCCTGGATCTTGGATGGCCGGACTTTTTTAATAAAATGATGGGAGCGCACATTCTCAATGATGTGCCGCCCGAATATTTGCCGCCAGAGCGTAAATCCGTTAATGTGCGCGCTGAATGGCAACGCCTTGGCGTGCCTGTGCTGACCGGAGGCGACATCACAACGCCGATCGAACTACTGTGCGGGGCCCGGTCATTGATGAAATTTGCGTTCGATCTGCTCGAAATTCCGGATAAAGTCGAAGCCGCCATGGATGCCATCTTGCCGCATCTGGCACACAAAACAATCCGGCGGGCAAAAAGCCTGGGTTACCCGCTGGTGTGGGTCGGCGGTTGGCGGTCGGCGCCATGCCTGTTATCACCGACCATGTGGAATCGGTTTGTGTGGCCTTACTTCCGCAAAATGGTTTATGAGGTGGTTGATGCCGGTCTGATTGCATTGCTGCATCTGGATTCGGATTGGACCCGTGAGCTGGAGCGTTTTGGAGAACTTCCCCGGGGTAAATGCATCATGGCCCTGGATGGAGAAACCGATATTTTCAGAGCCAAAGAAGTCCTGGGAAATCACATGTGTATCATGGGAGACGTTCCGGCGTCCATGCTGTTTTTAAAGAATCCGGACGAGATTTACCAATACTGCTCGCGCCTGATCCGGGAGATCGGCCCGCAGGGCTTTATTCTGCAATCCGGCTGCGATATTCCCGCCAATGCCAAACTGGAAAATGTGCAGGCCATGGTCGCCGCCGCGGTCGGCTAACGCCTCAAGTGACTAAAGTGAAAAGCAAGTGCGCTAAAGTTGGAAGTGATCTAAAATGCCTAAAGTTGTGGTATCGCTATGCTCCATCTCAAATTATAAAAATGACAGAATTCCGCAACTTTAGGCATTTTAGATCACTTTAGTCACTTGAGCTCACTTGTTATTTCGAGCGTTTTGAAACGAGTTTTAGTGGGGATTGAGCTTGATTGGCGCCGGCTGTATCCACCGGTTGGTACTGCCTTCATAAAACCATTTATCCGGGAAAGCCGCGTCGCCGTGTAAATGTCGGGTTTTCAGCCCAGTCCATCAGCTGCTCATAGGCGTATTGGACTTTTAGAAAGACCGCAGCGTCACCCCCTTGATCCGGATGGTGAACCTTGGCCTGCTGCCGGTAGGCACTTTTTATGATCCTTTGCAGCTGGGGTGAATCCAGGTCCGAACGGCCCAGCTTTAAAAAAGTCAGCGACTTGGCCATACGAGCCGGTTCTACGATTTCGAACGGTTTAATGGATTTTGCAGTGGTATTCTCGTTTTGGGCTTTTTCCAAAATATGCTGAGTGGCAATGTAGCGCTTGTTGGTCCGGCGCTTTTCAGCCCACCAGGCATTACCCAGCACATTAGCCATCGTACCGAAGTCATCAACTGGTTTTCGGCCGGGGGCTTCGCGGAAAAAGAAAGCTGAAGAGGCTCATCGACCCATAAGGCAATACGTCCATAAAAAGCAAAGATGTCGTAAAATAAAACGTCGCAAACCTTGCATTCAGCGTTTTCAGCAAACCCGTCCGCATGTTGAGACTGTAACGCAGCTTTTGGCGGCACTCAATTGAACAATATTTCCGCCGACCCATGTTCTCATCGGTGCCACAGGATAGACAGCGATTATTCGTACGGGCATGTGAGGTGATGATCTCTTTAATGTGGGCTGTTTTCATATCGGCCGCGCTAAAAAATTGGGCGTTATCTGTTATTCGTTATAACTCCTAATTGAGCTTTTATCGCTCAATTAGGGTTCTACATATCATCTTAATATCTTTGAGGTCAAAGCACAACACCGCCTGGCAGGGTTTTTCCAAAAAATGAATGCCGGCCTGCGATCGGTTACAATTATTTTAACTTGCTGTTCGGCGCAATATTTTGTAAAAGTAACATTTTAAAATCTAAGTATTTAGGGAGAGGGTCCGCTGCGCGCGAACACCGATTGATTTAAAGAAACAAGAACCTATCTCAAAAATAGTAGATCACGCTCCAAGGGCAAGCGCACGCAGCCGATTCGAAAAAGCGCAGCATACACGATAGTATGTCGAGCATTTTGAGGAGGTCGGTGCAACGCAGCTACTTGGGCGTTAGATGCATTTTTGAGATGGGTTCTAAACAGAAAGGGGCTTAAGGGAAATGACTCAAAAGACTTCATTTTCAGCGATCGTGTGGTTTCTGATGATATTCGTTTTGTTCTCCGCCTGCGGGGGGCGACAACTGGAAGTTGAATCGATTCCAAAAACAGAACATCCACAGGAACTGATCAACCAGCTGGACAACGAGGTCGCGCTGGCACGCAACAAAAACATAAATGTACTGTCACCCACATGGTTTGCCAAAGCGGAGTCTTCTCTCAATGAGGCCAGAAGACTTCTGGAAGAAGGTGCTGAACTATCGAAAATCTTTAATGAAATTGCAACCGGGCAGGCCGAGCTCAACCGGGCCAAAAAAATAGCGAAAGTATCCAAAGCCACGCTGGCTGAAGCCATTCAAGGACGTGAACTGGCCCGTAAAGCCGGTGCTGCCGGGCTCGGCAAAGATTACGAGGCGGCAGAAGAAGCGTTTTTAGACCTCTCCCGGGCGATTGAAAATGAAAACCTCGGTTACGCCCAGCGCAACCAGGCCGCCGTCACCGAACAATTCCGCCAGCTGGAAATAAGGGCTATTAAAATTCGTACCATCGGTGAGGTTCGCAATTTGCTCAGGGCGGCAGAAAAACAAAAATTCGATAAAATCGCTCCGGAGTCCTATACTGCTGCCAAAAATAAATTAGCTGAAGCCGATACGTTTATCACTGAAAATCCTTACCAAAAAGAGCACATGAGTATGCTGGCCAATGAAGCCCTGTTTTTGGCACGCCGCCATATGAAAATTGCCGAAGAAACCAAAAAAATTCAGCAGATGAAAGCGGAACAGATTGCGTTGAAAATAGAAGCCATCCTGCACACAACATCCAGCCGGCTGACGGCGCCGGATATGAGGGATCAATCATTTGAGCAGCAGGAAAAAAATATTCTGGCGACAATTTCCGCCCAGCAAGCAGATCATGAATTTACGGCTAAAAAAATCAAAGAACAGCAATTCGAAATCACCGACCTGCAGCACAAGATCGCTTCGCTGGAAGGCCAGAGCCGTCAGCAGCAGGAGCGGTTTATGGCTCAAAAGCAATTAAACCAGCTTTTCAGCGAGGTCAGGGGCTACTTTGCTTCCAATGAAGCTGAAGTGTATAAAAGAGAAAACCAGCTGATTATCCGACTGAAAACCATGCGCTTTCCGGTTGGACAATCGGTGATCATGCCGGATAATTATGCTCTGCTCAGCAAGGTCCAGCGTGCCATTCGGGCCTTTGGGGAGCCCGATGTCATTATCGGCGGTCATACAGACAGCACCGGACCGGAACCGCTAAACGAACATCTGTCCCAGCAGCGGGCAGAAGCGGTTCGCCAATATCTGGTCGCCAATGAAATTTTGCCTTTTGATAAAATCATTGCCGTCGGATATGGATCCTTGCGTCCGCTGGCCTCGAATTCAACTGAAAAGGGCCGCGCCATGAATCGTCGCATTGATGTAACCATTTCACCGAGTGCCGCAACAGCGCGCTAAAACCTGATGATAAATTAACAGTCGGTGTTAAATAATGACCCGCTAATCGACAAAAAATGCACAAGCTAGCGCCGATCGCGGGTCTTTTTATAAAAACTTTTGACATAGATCAATGCATAGAGCCCAAAAGCCCGTCTATGATGAAGCCCAGATTATACCGCTTTCCATAATAATGTTCCGAATTTCGGAATTGGGGTATAAGCGAATGTACGGTTGTAGAAAAAAACGTTTCAATACCGCAACGTTTTTTTGACAACCACTATAAAGTTCACAGACATAACCTTGCTGAAAACGGGAGACAAAAATGAAGCAACTCAATCTTTACGAGGAAAACGATTTTTCAGAAAAGGCATTTAAAAAGCTTCTGGTGCATGACTCACCCTATTTTAAAATCCTTAATTTCAATTTCAAAGCCGGACAGGAGCTGCCGGTTCACAGCCACGACATCGAAGGCCAGCTAAGCCTGGTTATTCTGGAAGGCGAAGGCGAGTTTCTAGGGGAAGGTGATGCAACCGTGCCGGCAAAACCCGGTGATGTGGTCATCAGCGAAATTGCCGAACCCCACGGCCTGCGTGCCAAAACCGACCTCAGACTGCTGGTCACCATCGCACCACCGATATAGGTCAGTTTGTTTTTAAAGTGCCTAAAGTTCAAACTCTTAAACTAACGAGAACGAGGACGACGACGAGTACGAGACGGAGGAACGTTGCATAACCATACATTCGTCCTCGTGCTCCTCCTCGTCCTCGATATTGTATCTACGAATTAAAGGCAAAGAAATTATATGACAAAACCAGGTCTAAAATATTTAGATTTTGTTTGAGGGCAAGGCTTGATTCGTTTCAAAAGCGGAGCGTACAGGTAAGTACGCGAGCATTTTGAAACGAATTATAACACTGCCATCGGACTAAAGATAAGTGTTTTAGACCTGGTTTTTTTCGATGATCGGGATGATGAGTTTCTGTGAGGGAACCAACACATTAAAGTCCAGATGGGCATTATATTTTTTGATCAACCACAGGGGCACTTCAAATTGCTCTTTTGAAAGGGTCCAGATGTTGTCTCCTCTCTTGATGGTATAGGTTTGGACTTTTTCAACGCGAAAAGTGGCAAAAAAATCTTCTGCCAGCTCCTCATGGAATTCAAACCGCTTTTCTTCAAACTCTTCTTTTGTAACCCGGCGCAATGGAATCATAATGGATTCGCTGATTCGAATGGGTTTTCCATATCTGATACCGTTGAGCCGCCGAATCTCCCCAGCTGAAATCTCCAACCACTCGGCATAATGGCCCAGGGTTTCTTCAACCTCCACCTGAATACTGCCAACCAGTTTGCCCTGGCGGCGCCGCAGGTGTTCAACGTTCAGCTTTGCCTGCACCACATTAGGATTCAGGGATGGCTTAACGGGCGGCTGTTGTCGTACTCGGTGATCTGCGCTCAGATTTTCCTCGGTTTCGGGACTTTTCGACCTCATCTGAGCACGCGCCGCTTCAACAATCCGGTTTGATTCAATCGTATCAAAATCAAGACTGGAAAGTATGGGGGTCTGCTCCGGCGCTGGCGTTTCTACCCAGGCTTTAATCGTCTCGGGCTCTGGCGCTGATGTTTCTGCCTTCGGCGCCGGTGCCTTGGAATCGGATAGCGCCTCCGATTTAGCATGCTCGGATTTCAAACCGGCCAGCACGGGTGGTTTTTCACCCGGCAGCGGTATCCTCAAATTCTGGTCATGATAAATGGTGGCGCGCGAATCCAGATTGTTAGCTGCAATCAGATCATTTAAATTGACACCATGCATCCGGGCAATTTCTCCGGCAGTATCCCCTTTGCGAACCGTATAGATTCGGCTGCGCTTCTGGTAGTTTTTATAGATTTTCGGGTGCCAGTTCAGCAATCACACTTTGCCAGTCCCGATCGGATTGAGCGGGCAGCCTCAGGTGAAAACCGCGCGGTACATATTTTTGCCCGCGCAGCACCGGATTTCGCAAAGCAGGATTGAGATCGGCAAGCACATCGAGTTCCAGATTAAGCTGCCGCGCGATTTCCGGCAATGAGCCGTATCCGGCCAGCACCACTGTCTCACTGCTTAAAGATTTGTCCAATACAAGCTCACCAAAATACCGACGATAATCGCGTGCAACCTCGCGGGCCGCTATAAATTCCGAATAAAAATTGCGGGAAGCAAATTTGAATATGCGACTGCGGTATTCTTGGAATATGGCTTCGTAGCTTCCCTTGCGTCTTTGGGCCCGCAGCATGCCGGCAGGGCCGTGGTTGTATGCGGTAATGGCCATAGCCCAGTTCTTAAATTTTTTGAAATTTTGCTTGAGCAATCGGGCGGCCGCGTGCGAAGAAATGATGGGGTCCCGCCGTTCATCGACCGCATAGCCGACGGTCATATAATGCTTGCCCGTGGCACGGGTAAACTGCCAGATGCCGGCGGCACCGAATTTACTGTAGGCTTTGGGGTTAAAAGATGATTCCACATGGGGCAGATAGGCTAAATCCACCGGCAAACCGTAATCGCGGAAGATCTGCATAATTTCTTCCAGGTAGGCACCGGATCGAATGATGCCCTGTCGGAATGGATCTTTCTGGCCGACTTGACACCGCAGCTTTCGCATCGCTGCCCGAAAATCGGCAGGCTTCGCCTCAGTTCCGAATAATGCGGCCACACGCTGCGCCTCGGACCCGATTGGGGTTTCACCCCCTGCGAGTTTGGCCAGGATCAGTTTGTATTTCTTTTTCGCCGTTTTAATCCGCGTCTGGTTAATTTTTCGGCTGCCATGGCGATTGCGGTCTTTGAGTTCGATGACATCATAGATGATTCCCAAATTTTGCTTATCATGAATAACGCCCTGGGTGGTTGAATATTGGGTATATATTTTTTTCCAGAATGAAACATTGGGACGAATGCTGTCGTACACAGGGAAAGGATCGGGTTCCATGATGGCATCGGCACCTGCAGGCAGGCTGCACAACAACAGCACGACGGGCAAGATTGTCAAAAAAATGGTTTGGGTTCGGTAATTTTTCATAGGGCTCAGATTATTCGCTGCCAGATCATTTCCGCCCCGGCATCGGCAATGCTATGCGAACGGGTATGTTTATAACCGGCTGCGCGCAGTCGATAAGGTGGACACCATCTGAAGTATTAAAGCAAAATCCAAGCCAAAATCAGCAAAAAATTGATACTTTATAGTATTTCAAATAGTTATGAATTATTTCAACTTATCCTTTGCCACTGAAACTGAATAAATTTTGACAAAATAGCGCACATTATTACCTAATTTCAGCAGCGGTCAAAGGACAAGTATCATTTATATATCCTGCAAATACTTGTTTGGATCCAGCATAAAGCTTCGGTACACCTGAAAATGTTCGGTTTCTTCATAATCGATCTGTTCTAAAGACGACGGGCTGAAGCGGTAGATTCTGGCTTCCGGGCAGGCCAGCAGAATCGGTGAGTGGGTGGCAATGATAAATTGGGCATGGCCGGCACGACTCGTTTGACGGAGCAGTTTCACCAGATCAATCAAACTCGCCGGGGAAAGCGCTGTTTCCGGTTCATCTAAAAGATAAAGCCCCTTGATCTTAAAGCGTGATTTAAAAAAAGACATCAAAGATTGACCATGGGATTGAATCATCAGCGATTTGCCGCCGAAATACGCCAGCAATCCGGGGTCCATGGTGGCCCATTCATCCACGATCTGGGCAAAATTTTTAAAAATTTCTGAAGCAAAAAACGAGCCTGGAACGGTGTTTTGCGACCATTCAACCTCAACTGCTTTATAAAATTGGGCTTCCAATGGATTATATTGAAATCGGGCCCGGCGATCCCCGCGCCAAATATATATGCCGCAGCGGTGGCAGATGGCCTGTAAGAGCGTAGACTTGCCGGTACCGTTTTCGCCAACAAAAAAAGTCACCGGACAATGTACATCCACGATTCGCGGCTGGCTAAAAATATCCAGGTTAAACGGATAGCGGTCGTGAGCGGGAAATTTTTGAGGAAAAATACAAACCTGCTTGAGATGCATCAATGTTCTCCTGTAAGGGGTTTATACCGCTTTCCATAATAATGTTCCGAATTGCGGAATTGGGGTATAAGTGGTTGTAGAAAAAAACGTTTGAATACCGCAACGTTTTTTGACAACCACTATATACCGCTTTCCATAATAATGTTCCGAATTGCGGAATTGGGGTATAAACGGTTGCACGATTGTACGGTTGTAGAAAAAAACGTTTGAATACCGCAACGTTTTTTTGACAACCACTATAGAAGACAATTAATTTTTGTTCGTATTCTCAAACCGGCTTTTTTCGGCCGTTAAAAATAGAGCCTAGCACTATTTCAATTTTGCAGGCAAAAATCAAGTCTTTTAGATACCGAGAAATAGCGGTTTTAGAAAAAATCGGGGAAATGCGGACCCCTTTCAAAACAAACTTTTTTATTGACACAAGTCACCACTTTGTGAGACTTTTTTCACTACAAACGGATTATCATCCATGGGCACTGGGTAACTCAGCCTCGCAGATAAGCCATCTTGATACTCCAGCAGCGCCGGACGTGAATGCAGTTATCCACCCATTCCAATTGTCCTTATATACGGCACAAGGATGCTATAAATATAACTCGAGCCGTTCTTTTGATACCTCCCTATGTTGGCCGTGAGGTATACGTCCTGATATGTCAAATCCTAACCAGCTTTAAGGGGGAAACCAATGGCCATACAAAAATTGTTGCTACCCTACAATTTCACTCGTCTCGATCAAAAAGCCTTAGATTTTGTTATCAGCACATTTGGTAAACTAGCGGAAATTGAAGTAACCGTATTTAACGCGTACACACCTGTTCCTGAGATTGAGACAGCCGCTAGTTCTGTTACCGCCAAACTCAAAGCGAGTCTAAGCTACCTTTCCCAAAAAATTACGGAGCAGGAAATTGAACTCAAAACGATCAAACAGAAGCTTTTGAATAATGGATTTGCAGATGGCCGAGTTCATACTGTTTTTCAGCCTCGCAAAAAAGAGGTTGCCAGCGAGATTATTGATATCGCCACGAAAAATAAATTCGATGTCATTGTCATCAGTCACAAACCCGGCAAGGCAACCCGGTTTTTTACCGGAAGCAGATACAATAAGGTGATTTCTGCCCTAAAAGATGTGACGATCTGTGTCGTATCATAGAGTCGATTTAACACATCTGATCCTGTGGCAACAAAAAGTCTTTACACCGGTCGACATCGTTAAACCCTAACCCGGACGAGCCGGTTGGAGCGAAGCGGAAATCCCGTTTTATCGGGGAATTGAAAATATTCAATCTTTACAAGACAGTGAAAATATTCCAATATAATATTTTTGCCACAAAATGCACAAAAATAACAACTAAGATACTAAAGGGTTAGAAGCGCGGTTTAACCAGCAAAGGAGGAATTTCATGTCTGTCGAAGAAAAAATTGATATTGATATTTTTAAGGTTGTCTTCAGAGCGATAGCCGAATCGGATAACCTGGAAATCATGACCAATCATCTGACCCAGCTTCTGGTTGCAGCACTGGAGATTAAGGGATGTACCCTATTTGCGCTAAATCAGGAAAGCGAAGAACTGGAAGTATTGGCAAGCTTTGGATTGAGCATGAAATATTTAAACAAAGGACCTTTGTTAACCGGTAAAAGCATCGGCGCAACATTAAAGGGACAACCCATCGTCATCCGCGATGTGAATAAAACCGATCAACTGCAATACCCTGATGATGCCAAAAATGAAGGCATCGGCGCCATCATATCCGTTCCAATCATTTTTAATAGTAACGCGATCGGGGCCTTGCGACTGTATCACCATGACGCCTGGGAAATTTCGGACAAGGACATCGACTCGCTGTTGGTGCTCGCTGAAAACATAGGATTGGCCATGACTTATACACGACTTCTTAACGCAATCCATACCATCCGGTACACCGTGGATGATATGCAGTCAATCGGGCTGGAGCTCTCATAAGGACATGTTAAGATAAAGTCTCGATTGACATGCACGAAATCACAGAAAAAAATTTGTCGCCTGAAAGCTGGACAAAAAAATTGAAGGCCTATTTTTCCAGGTATGAAGGTGTCATTATCGCCTACAGCGGCGGGGTTGACAGTGCCCTGCTGGCGTATGTCGCTCACCTGGCTTTGGGAAATAATATGCTGGCCGCTCTGGCAGACAGCCCCTCGCTTTCTCGCAGGGAATATCGCCATGCCCTGGCTTTTGCAAAGGACCACGACATTCCCCTTCAAATTATTGATACCCGCGAAATGCAAAATCCGTTTTATGCGGCTAACCAGGGCGATCGCTGTTACCACTGCAAGAAAGCCCTGTTTGAAAGGATCGATGAACTGCGTATGCAGCCGGGCAATCCCTTCAGCAACTCACCCTGGCCGATTTTTTACGGTGTTAATCTTGATGATCTTGGAGATTACCGTCCAGGCATGCAGGCCGCTGACGAGGCCGCCATTCTGGCTCCATATCTGGAATTGAAAATGGATAAACAGGTGATCCGCACGGTCGGCAACTTTTTCGGCCTCGAAGTTGCCGACAAACCCGCCATGCCCTGCATGGCCAGCCGAATTGCTTACGGCCAGGAGATCAGTGTGGAGAAGCTCAAACAGGTTGAGGCTGCAGAAGATTTTCTGGGCGCTCTCGGCTTTAAGGTGCTCAGAGTTCGGCATCACGGCGATACGGCCAGGATCGAAATCGCACCTGAGGATTTTGAGTTGGCCATGCAGCATCGAGAGACCATCAGCCAAAAGCTTCACGGATTAGGCTTTTTGTATGTCACCTTGGATTTAGACGGCTTTAAAAGCGGGTCTTTGAATGCCGCCCTGCTGAAAAATAGATAAAAATTTCACCACAAAGGCACAAAGAAAAAAAATTAATCAAAACTTCCCAATTTCTTTGTGAACTTTGTGCCCTTTGTGGTTATAGGTCAGCGTAAGCTATGGAAAATAAAAAAACAAAGGTGGCGGTTGGTTTGAGTGGTGGCGTGGATTCCTCGGTTGCCGCGGCTTTACTGTACAAACAGGATTATGAGGTTTGCGGTATCACCATGGAAATTTATGACGGGTCCGTTCAGCTTGATGAATCTGCCAAACACGCCTGTTACGGTCCCGGCGAAAAAGAAGATGTTGAATCTGCTGCCGCCATTTGCGAAAAGCTCAAGATTCCGTTTCAGGCAATTGATCTGCGACAGGAATATAAGAATCATGTCATCGATTACTTCCGAAACGAATACCTGGAAGGTAAAACCCCGAACCCGTGCGTGGTTTGCAACCAGAAACTCAAGTTCGGATTTCTTCTGGAAAAGGCCAGACAGGCCGGTGTGGATTTTGATTATTTTGCCACCGGCCACTACGCCCGGATTGTAAAATCGGGCAACCGCTTTTTGTTGAAACGCGCTGCAGACCGCTCAAAAGATCAGACCTATTTTCTTTACGGCCTCACACCGAAGCAGCTGGCGCGCACGCTGTTTCCGGTGGGAGATCATACCAAGCAGCAGGTCCGGGAGATGGCGCGCTCGCTCGGGCTGGAAACCGCGGATCGCGAAGAAAGCCAGGATTTTATTGACGGCGGGGATTATTCCATTCTGTTTGCTGAAAACGAAATTAAAGCCGGCGAAATTGTGGATGAAAAAGGTCAGGTCCTCGGGGAACATCGGGGGGTCATCCATTATACCATCGGCCAGCGCCGCGGCCTTGGTATCGCTTCCCATCAGCCGCTGTATGTCAGCCGAATCGATGCTGCCAACAACCGCATTGTTGTCAGCCATCATGAGCGTCGCTCAAAAGGTCTGGTTGCCACCGATTTAAATTTGATTGCCGTCGATCGCATCGACCGGCCACTGGATGTGCAGGTCAAAATCCGTCTCCGGCACAAAGAAACCGACGCAACAGTTTATCCGCCGGATGCCGATCAAACCCGAATATTTTTTAAGGAACCGCAGATGTCGGTAACCCCCGGACAGTCCGCGGTGATCTACGCTGACGATACGGTATTGGGCGGCGGCATTATCACCGCCGCTCTGTGAGTTTGCATCTTTTTTTGTTGACACAACTGCCACAATGTATCAAATTATAGAGTTGATTCTTAAAAATACGCATTCAGTTAAAGGAAGAATCTTATGGAAAGTACGGAGTTTAAAGAGTTTCGAAAAAAATTAAACAAAACTCAGGCTCAAATTGCCCAGCTGTTGGGCGTATCGCTCAAGGCCGTGCACAGCTATGAGCAGGGATGGCGCCGCGTCCCACCAGCTGTTGAACGCCAGATGTATTTTTTAACGGTTAAGAAAAATACCAAAAAAGGCAAGTTGAAAGCATGCTGGCAGGTTAAAAAATGCAGCCCGGAACAAAAAATCCAATGCCCGGCCTGGGAGTTCGGCGCGGGTGAGCTTTGCTGGTTTATCAATGGAACCATTTGCGACGGTACGCCTCAGAAAAACTGGAAAGAAAAAATCAAGATATGCAAAACCTGTGAAGTTTTTGGGCCCCTGATAAAATAAGCTTCCTGCAGCAAACCATAAACCACTTCACTTAAAATAATCCGCCGCGTTGGCTGACCGTCAGCGCACCTGGTAATTCAAACCTTAAAACAAAATTGGATTCGAAAAATGACTAGCAATTATAAATTTGAAACACAGTGCCTGCATGCCGGCCAGCAACCGGATCCGGCTACAACCGCCAGAGGGGTGCCGGTACACCGCACTTCTTCTTACGTATTCAACAGCACCGAACATGCCGCCAATCTTTTTGCACTCAAAGAAATGGGCAATATTTACACCCGAATCATGAATCCCACCCAGGATGTACTCGAGCAGCGGATTGCGGCACTGGAAGGCGGCGCAGCAGCCCTGGCCTTAGCTTCCGGAACATCGGCGGTGTATTATTCGATTATCAATATCTGTCAGGCCGGGGATGAAATCGTATCTGCCACCAACTTATATGGCGGCACCTATACGATGTTTGATGGCATTCTTCCGCAATTCGGCATCCAGGTAAATTTTGCCGATGCCAGAGATCCGGATAATTTTGCCAAAGCGATCACAGAAAAAACCCGGGCCTTATTTATCGAGACCATCGGCAACCCGGTGCTGGATTTTACGGATATTAGCGCGGTCGCTGAAATTGCTCACAGCCACAATCTGCCGTTGATTGTCGATGCAACCTTTACCACGCCTTATTTGCTCAAAACGATCGAGTACGGGGCCGACATCGTGGTGAATTCCCTCACCAAATGGATGGGGGGACACGGCACCGGTATCGGCGGTATTGTCGCTGATTCGGGAAATTTCGACTGGCAGGATCCAAAATTTAAACTTTACAACGAGCCCGATCCCAGCTACCACGATATCCGTTACGCCCATGATCTCGGCGACATGAATCCCATTGCCTTTATCCTTCGAATGCGGCTGGTGCCCCTGCGCAACCTGGGAGCATGTATTTCGCCGGATAATGCCTGGATGTTTTTGCAGGGTTTGGAAACCCTTCCTTTGCGGATGCAGCGGCATTGTGAAAATGCAGCCGAAGTGGCCCGCTTTCTAAAGGAACACCCAAAGGTTGAATGGGTGCGTTATCCCGGTCTGGCAGATGATCCAACCTACCCGGTTGCCAGCAAATACCTTAAAAACGGCTTTGGCGGTATGGTGGTTTTCGGAATTAAAGGCGGTCTGCAAGCCGGCCAAAAATTCGTGGACAGCGTGAAGCTGTTTTCCCACCTGGCCAACGTGGGAGATGCCAAAAGCCTTGTTCTTCATCCATCCAGCACGTCCCATTCCCAGTTAAGTGAAGAACAGCAAAAAGCCGGGGGGCTGACGCCGGACCTCGTACGCCTGTCAATCGGTCTTGAGAACATCGATGATATCAAGCAGGATTTAGAACGGGCATTTGCCCAAACCTGATTTCTCTTGCCCTCGTCAAAAAAATCAAGTAACAAAACTAGCCGACTTCCCTTTTCTACTGCCATCACAGGTAGGCGGGAGGTCGAGCTATTTTTTAAATCGTCGCGTAAGGGTTAAGGGTTTCCTTGGGTTATGAGTGAATATATCGAACACGACCAAGAAGGTATTTCCATAGGTATTGTGGAGAAGAAATTCTTCACTTTTGCCGAGCCGCCCGACGAAATGGTACTGGAAAACCGCGCCAGACTCGGACCGGTAACCCTTGCCTACGAAACCTACGGCGAATTAAATGCGGACAAAAGCAATGTCGTTTTGATTCTGCATGCCCTTTCCGGAGATTCCCACGCCGCCGGCTATTATAAGGAAGAAGACGAAAAGCCCGGCTGGTGGGATATTATGGTCGGACCCGGCAAGGGAATCGATACCCGCAAATATTTTGTGGTCTGCTCCAATATTATCGGCAGCTGTATGGGATCTACCGGGCCCTGCAGCACCAACCCGAAAAACGTCCAGCCCTATGCACTTGATTTTCCGGTGGTCACCATTGGAGACATGGTTGCCGCCCAGAAAAAATTGATGGGCCATCTGGGGATCGAAAAAATTTTGTGCGTGGTGGGCGGCTCTATCGGCGGCATGCAAGTGCTGGAGTGGACGGTAAGGTACCCGGACATGGTGGTTTCAGCCATTCCGCTGGCCACCACCACCAAACACTCGGCCCTGGCCATTGCTTTTAACGAGGTGGGCAGACAGGCGATCATGGCCGATCCCAACTGGAACAACGGGAACTACTATTACGGGCCCAAACCGAATCTGGGACTGGCGGTGGCCCGCATGATCGGCCATATTACCTATTTATCGGATGAATCCATGCGTCTGAAGTTCGGGCGGCGGTTGCAAGACAAAAGCGATTTTTCATTTAACTTCGACGCAGATTTTCAGGTGGAAAGTTATCTGCGTTATCAGGGCAAAAAATTTGTGGATCGTTTCGATGCCAACTCCTTTCTCTACATAACCAAGGCCGGCGATTATTATGACATGGAAAAACAATACGGTGAAGGTTCTGCGGTAAAAGCCTTTTCAAAGGCCAACGCCAAATTTCTGGTGGTATCCTTTACTTCCGACTGGCTGTACCCGACCTATCAATCCAAATCCATGGTCAAAGCCATGAAGAAAAACGGATTGGATATAAGTTTTTGTGAAATCGAAGCCGAGTGGGGCCACGACGCCTTTTTAATACCCAACGTGCGATTGACGACTTTGATCAAAGGATTTTTAGAACGTGTCTGCCGTGAAAACACAAAATAACAGCATGCGCTATGATCTTCAGATTATCGCAACCTGGATAGACCCGGGATCCCATGTTCTCGATCTGGGCTGTGGCAACGGCGAACTGCTGCGATATTTAATCAATAAAAAAAAGGTGACCGGTTCGGGCATTGAACTGGAAGAAGACAAGGTCGCCGCATGCATTGAAAAAGGATTAACGGTTCTGCAGGGAGACATCAATGAGGAGGTCCCTGATTATCCCGATCAAACTTTTGATTATGTCATTTTGAGCCAGACGCTGCAGCAGGTCTATGAGCCGGATACACTTATTCGGGCGATAATGCGCATCGGCAAAAAGGGGATCGTCAGTTTTCCGAATTTCAGTCATTGGGCCTGTCGGATGCAGCTGCTGTGCTCCGGATATGCGCCGGTCACAAAACAGCTGCCTTATCAATGGTATAACACGCCTAATATCCGGGTGATTACCATCAAGGACTTTAGAAAATTCATTCAAGATGTCGGTTTAAAAATTCTAAATGAAGTCGCCATTAATACCCATTCGCAGGACAGATACGGCAAGATTATCAAGTTTTTGCCCAATATTAGGGCGACATATGGCATTTTTTTGATTGGGAACAAACAAGCGTGATGCAGAAGATAATTAACGTCTCGCAATTTCTACAACTAAATGAAAATACAAGGTATTTTTTGAGGCATGAGGTTTTGCCTCAATCATGGCCCGCCCTGGTGCGATGTGTCCGGTTAGCGCTTGGTCCGGTTTAGTTTTACGAAGCTTGAGTCTCCGTTTGCAATTTCTGTAAATAAGGTCTAGGCCAGGGAATAATGGAATAGTGGGTTTTCAGACGAAGCCCCTAACTTGAATATTTATTAAAAAATACCGGGGCCTATTGATATTGCTTATAAAAGTGACTAAAGTTTAAAGTGACTAAAATGCCTAAAGTTGAGGATTATATCATTTTTATAATATATGATGGAGCTCGGCGACACCTTAATTTTAGGCATTTTAGCTCATTTTAGTCATTTTAGGCACTTTAAGTTACCCTAAATTATTCAGCTCACGAGCCGCACACGGCCAATTGAACTAAGTATATTGGAACCTAAAAAATGAAAATCGTATCTATAGCAACCAGCAAGAAAAAGGGAACACAGAAAGTTACGGTTGAGGAAGCCTTTTTAAAAAAGGAGCATGGTCTCAAGGGCGATGCCCATGCCGGCACCTGGCATCGACAGGTCAGTTTTCTGGCCTCCGAAGAAATAGCTAAAGCCCGTCAAAAAGGCCTTGAGGTAACTTTTGGCGATTTTGCTGAAAACATCGCCACCACCGGTGTTGACTGGAAAAACATACCGGTGGGCTCCCGTATCCGATTGGGACAGAATGCCATGGTTGAAATTACCCAGATCGGCAAAGAGTGCCACAACCGGTGCGCCATTTACTACAAAGCCGGCGATTGCATAATGCCGCGGGAAGGTGTTTTTGCGCGGGTGCTGGAGGAGGGTAAAATACGATGCGGTGATCAGATCAGCATCGAGGAACACACCGACGAATAACACGCATCCAAATCAAACACTATTTTTCACCCTGCACACCGCTTGACAAACGATTCCCAATCGTGCCGTTCCATGAGGATTTCATTTTTGATCCGATCAAAAAGATTCAATTTTTTTATTGGGCCGAAATGATTATCCGCCTTACAGAAAATAGACCTTGCCGAACGGTCGGCTGAAGGGTCATCCCCCGGAGGGTTCGTCGCATGCCAATAAGCATATCGGTTTTCCTGAAGCTTCTCGGCAAAGAATTAATCAACCCGATCACCTATCTGGTCGCTTTTTTGATCGGTGCCACCATCAATGTCTTCCAGAGCAACAGCATTTTTTTTTCAGCAGTTCCCTATGTCGTGCCCCTCTTTGTACAGGGCTTAGCCAAAGCCTCAATAAAGTTTAAAAGCAGGGACATGGATATCCTTTGTCAACTTCCGGCAGAGCGCCAGGATCCTGCATTTGTAATCGACAAAGACGGCCGGATAGTCGCGGCCGCAGGTAATACCAGAACGCTTTTTAAGAAAAATAATATCAAAAAAATACATGATTTGTTTGGAAATCCCGAGGCCAAAACCATTCTAAAAGCGACCGAAGAAATTAATGACGATTGGGAGACGGAGCCCCTGGAATTATATTCGAAAATTACCGGCAAATGGTATCAGACCAAGACTAAGATCGGAGCAGGCGATCACATTCTGATATGGTTGGATGAAATATCATTGCGCAAAGCGATGGACGTCAGTTTGTCGGCTATTCGAGAATTTAGCCGTGAAATTATCAACTCAATTAACGAGCTTGCCGTTAAAAATGATATATTCGATAGACTGGCCCTGCTCATATTAAAAGAAGGTTACCAGGGGGTTTTCATCACCCGAGAAGATAAAGAAGGAAACCTTTCCGGATACGCATTTAAAGGTAAGCCCGATGGTCTGGTAAAATCCGAACTGATCCAGATTCCTGAAAATTCCTCGGCGCCGATCTGGGCATCGCGAAAAGCAGAATGCGATATTTACGGCTGTGTGGCATCGGCCACCAAACCGCAATCCATGCCCCAGGCCGAGTTTGAAAACAAGCACCCGTTTAATGAGCGCGTTAAAGCGTTTTTAGGCTTTGCCATCACGAACTACATTAATTACGCTGAAGGCGATGTGTCGATCATTGCTTTTAACAAGCAAGACGGAATCAAAAAATTTGATTCCGACGTTATTAATACGGTCGTCAATACCGCCAGATCCGTTACGCACCTTATCGATTTGGCCGTCGGCAACAACCGCATGCTCAGTGCCCTGGAAGTTGCTGAAGAAGTCCAGCAAAATTTGCTTCCCAAAGAAATTCCGGCCATAAGCGGTCTCGATATCGCCGCCAAAAGTATCTATTGCAACAAGACTGGCGGTGATTTTTATGATTTTCTCAATGTTTCGCAAACGCCTGATGGTAAATTCAATGTTGTCGTCGGCGATGTTTCCGGTCATGGTATCGCTGCCGGTCTTTTGATGACGACAGCCCGGGCGCTGATTCGCAGCCGATCGGCCCAGCCGGGAACGCTTTCTCAAATCGTCACCGACGTCAACCACGACCTCACGCTGGATATCTATGATACCGGCCGGTTTACCACCCTCTTTTACCTGATGGTCGATCCGCAAAACCATCGGCTGAAATGGGTGCGCGCCGGCCATGATGCCGCCCTTCTGTATGACCCGACCAGCGATGGCTTTGAAGATCTGTATGGCTCCGGGTTGGCGCTGGGCTGGGATGAAAACTACCAATATGAAGAAAACGAACACCCGGATCTGACCGAAGGCCAGGTCATTTTTATAGGAACAGATGGAATCTGGGAGACATTCAACTTAACCCGCGAACCTTTCGGCAAGGAACCCGTAAAAGATATTATTCGTCGTAACGCCGCCGCGAGTGCCGATGAAATAATGAATGAAATACTGACGGCTTTAGCGCATTTCCGGCAGGGCCTGGAGCCCGAGGACGATGTTACCCTGGTGGTCGTCAAGATCACGGATGATGCACGCAGCACATAGAGGTTTCAGGTTTCTGGTGTCTGGTTCAGAGGTTCAACGTTCAAAGGTTCAAAGGTTAGTTATCAGAAGACAGATATCAGAGGTCAGATGGAAACCGGAGAGTAGGGCAGCCCTCTGTGGCTGCCAGAAACCATTGGCCAGCCGAACCCTGAACCCTTGAACCTTTGAACCCTGAACCCTGGTAAAATAAGCCCTTTGCATTTTTTAAAATACCCGGTTAATTAAATACAAAAAACATAACCAATAACCCAGCACATGAAAACATTCATCAGCTTTGAAGAAGCGCTCGAACTGACACTGGCCAATGTCTCTGCCGGCGAAACCGAAATGGTTCCCCTGGATCAACTGACCGGTAAAATTCTTGCCGAAGATATTGTCGCCAGAGTTGACAGCCCATCCAGCACCTCGTCCCGCAAAGACGGGTATGCAGTGATTTCATCGGATCTGGCCGGCGCCACCGAAGAAAATCCCGTGAAATTGAAAGTGGTGGGGAAACTTGCGGCCGGGGATGTGGCGAATCAGCAAATTACCGGCGGACAGGCGGTTCGCGTCACCACCGGTGCCCCATTACCTGAAGGTGCCAATGCCGTCCTTTCCGAAGAATTCTGCAAACCGTCTGCAGACGCGATAACCGCACACCATATCGCTGAAGAAGGCCGCAATATTCTGGAAGGCGGAACCGACATCCGCCGGGCAGAAACGGTTGCCGCAAAAGGCGAAAAACTGTCTCCCGCACTTATCGGGCTGGTCGCTTCAGCCGGTCTGGATAGCGCCCCTGTCCATAAAGTACCGAAAGTGGCGGTCATTGCCAGCGGAGATGAAGTGGTGGCTCCCGGGAAACCGTTGACCGACGGAAAACTGTATGCCAGCAATATGATCGAGATTTGTTCCTGGCTGACTTTTTACGGCCTTTCGTATTCGGCCGTGCTTGTCGGCGACAGCCAGCAGGAAATTCAATACGCCATCACCACCCAGCTTTCCGAAGCAGATGCCTTTGTGACCAGCGGCGGGGCCTGGGGCAGTGAACACGATCTGATTTTAGACGTGGTAGAGAAGCTGGACTGGCAGGGAATTTATCGCCGGGTCAGAATGGGCCCCGGAAAACCGGTGGGATTTGGCCTTTTAGAACAAAAACCGTTTTTCATTTTGCCCGGTGGGCCGCCGTCCAATGAGATGGCTTTCCTGCAGCTGGCACTTCCCGCGATCATGAAAATGAAAGGGGAAACCGCCTTTTCTTTTCCAGTTGTCCGCGCGCAATTGGCTGAAACCGTTCGTGGCCATAAGGACTGGACCCAATTTATTCACGCCCGCCTTGAAAAAGAAAATCATGAGCTAATCGTTAAGCCGGCCAAACTCAAAAGCCGGCTCATCTCCATGGCTCGCAAAGACGCTTTGATTATCATTCCTGAAGGCTGGGAGGAATGGGTCGCCGGTGAAATCATTGAAATTCAAATCATGAATCAGAAATTTTATTAACTGAGGAGGCCATAATATGTCAATCAGCGTTTGTCTGGCAAGAGCCACCGGTTGGGCCGGTTCATCACTGGCCAGGGCAATTCATGAGTCCGATGATGAGGATTCATGATTCGGTATTTAATCCTAAATCTGGTAGCGGCATTTCTGTGTTTCAGCTGTGCGACGGACCCCCAGCCGAAACCCACCTTTCACCAAGGCACGCGGGTCGGCATCGTGAACAGCCTGGAGTCATACCTGACGCATCGACATATTACCATAAACCGGATGAATAGTTTTACTAAACAAATTGAAGTTGATTGGAATATTCCGGCCTATTTGGACGCCAAATTGTCGGATTCTTTAAAAAAAGATAAGCGCTTTGTGGTTGTTCCCATTAAATCCCCACAGATCCAATCGCGGCTAAATCAGCTTTCTGGCCAAATAGATTCTGCCGCAACCCGGGGAAGGATTTCACAGAAGCTGGTCAACTTTGTTGAAACCGTGTCGAACACCCATGATCTGGATGTCATCATTATGGTACAAAGCTTCAAAGGCGAAAGCCCGTGGAAGATAGGCAGTCATCCCATTTTAGTTCAGGGTTATGGTCTTTTCACAAGGACGACCGTGCTCGGTGCCGTCGGCGTCAAAAGGAACTCGGCGCATCCATACGCCCAGATCCTGGTTGCCGTTTTTAAGACGCGGCCGGTCGCCAGAATCGGCGCCGGTCGCCCCAAACTGACAAGAGGGAACATGGATAACTTCAATTGGCCGGCGGACATAAAAAATGTTCCGCAGACAGAACTCGATAAGCTGCGCCCCAAGATCCAGGAATACGCCGATCAGGCGGTCAAAAACGCTTTGCAGAGTGCCAATCTGGTCTCTTTGGAGTAACTTTTATGGATATATCGAAAGCCATCGAAATTATAAAATTACTGGCAGATGGAAAGCATCCGCTATGAAACAAACTTTTCGAAAAGAACTTTTGAGCGGCAAAACACTGATCGCTGTAAGAATGGACACCATGATGCTGGGTAAATCGGCACAGGATGTGTTGGCCGGCATGAGACAGAAAAAATGAAAGAAAAAAACAAGCAATTTACAGTTCCAAAAGCAATGATCCTCAACGACAAACTATTCAACCTATTTAAGGATAAAGCCGAAAAAGTACATGTGGACATGCTGTGTCTCGGCCTCGGTTATACGGTCGTGGTCACATCAGATGGTGGAATCGGAATCGCTTATACTTACTTTGAAGATAAAAAATCCTGCATGGTGTTAAATGAAACCGTCGATTACGAAGGCCGGCCGGCAAGCGCGCTGCTGGAAAAAATAAAAAGTGACGCAACCATTGAAAGAAGCATGGCGCTGGCCCTGGTCAATGCGCTTAACTATCAAAATGTGCTGCAGTTGCCAGAAGATGAAAATAACGAAATCATGTTCGAAACGTTTAAAATCACAAAGGGAACAAAAGTTGCGATGGTTGGCTACTTTGGCCCATTGATCAAGCGTTTTGAACAAAGAGAAGCTGTTCTTGATATACTGGATCAATCTCGTCGACTTGGCCGGATGGAGGATTTTTATAAAAAACTGAAAAACTGGGCAGATGTGCTGTTTCTGACATCGACCTCAATTTTGAATAATAGCACCGAAGAAATACTCGCAAAAGTTCATGCTAAGGTAAAAACCATCATGCTGGGCCCCAGCACACCGATGGTTGCAGAGGCCTTTGATCACCTCCCCGTGCACATGCTGGCTGGAACGGTCCCGCTTGATAGAGAAAATGTCATTAAAGCGGTTCGCCACGGCATGGGCACCCCAGTCCTTCACAGATTCAGCCGCAAGTCTTTTCTTTCTTTATCCTAGCCAAAATTTCCCTTGACAAAACTTGCCACAATGTGGCAATTATGGGGATGGGGACATCCCGCATTCGTCTCGGTTAAAACGGATTCCGCGTAGAATTCCTGCCATTGTCAGACGTCATAACCACCTCTTGAATGAGGCCGTTTATGGGTTCCATCAATCATCGACTCAGATTTATAAATAGCCTTTTCATATACACCCTGGTGATATCCGCCGGTCTGTCTTTCCTGTATGCTTGCAGTGGTGAAACCGATATTCGGGTAGTTGATTTTTCCAAAACCGTGGTTGCCGAGCAGCCGGGAAAACAGCCGTCGGACAATCCTTCTTTCAGAGTGGCTGTAGCAGCCATGGTTTCCCCAAAAGACACCTTTGTCTATTACCGGCAGCTTTTAGACTATATCGGCAGCCACCTGGGCAGAGACGTCCAGCTCATTCAGCGTAAAACCTATGGTGAAATAAATGAATTGCTGGGCAAAGGCCAAATTGATTTAGCCTTTATCTGCTCGGGGCCCTATGTCGACGGCAAGGAAAAATACGGATTTGAATTGCTGGCCACTCCCGAGGTTCAAAAAAGCCATTTTTATCAATCCTATTTGATCGTCAACCGAGCCAGTCAATTCCATCGTCTAGAAGATCTCAGAGGACAGGTTTTTGCGTTTACCGATCCGGACTCCAACACCGGTAAGCTGGTTCCCACCTATTGGATCAGCCGGATGGGTGAGCACCCCGAAACTTTTTTCAGCAAAACCATTTACACTTACAGCCATGACAACTCGATCCTGGCGGTCGCCAAAGCGCTGGTGGACGGTGCCGCCATTGATGGTTTGATATGGGAATATTACCAGCGGAAAAATCCGATTTTCACCTCCAAAACCCGTATTATCCGTAAATCAGAACCCTATGGCATTCCGCCCATTGTCGCATCCCGTTTTTTAGCACCGGATTTAAAAAATCGTATTCGCCAGGTGCTTTTTTCCATGCATCGTGATCCGCGCGGACAAAACATTCTTAATGAATTGATGATCGATCGTTTCACCCCCACCCGGGATGAATGGTACGACAGCATCCGCAATATGGAACTGAAGATTGCATCGTTGGAGAATTAATTTTATGCGGCGTCAAAGTCTAAAAAGCAAACTACTTCTGGCGGTATCGTTGCTGGTTATCGGCAGCGGGTTGCTCATCTCGATACTGGTGACCCAGCGGTACAGCAGCATACTTTTCCAATCGATGTCTGCCCAGGCCGAAACTTTAGCCCATGCAGTCGAACTCGATGCCACCGACAAGATTTTGACCAATGATCTGGTTGCTCTCCAGAAACTGCTGGATTACAAGATTCGCAGCAACCCCATGGTCGCCTATCTGTTTATTATCCGGGACAACCAGGTTCTGGCGCATACATTCAGCCAGGGAATCCCGTTAGAGCTGCTTGACGCGAATGAGGCCATCCTGGATAATTACGGCAATTATCAGAAAATTGTATCCACCGAAGGGGAGCATTATCTCGACATTGCCTGGCCGATATTTTCGGGAAAAGCCGGGCTGCTGCGCCTTGGCGTTTCCGAGAGGCCTTACCGGGATCAGGTTGCCCAATTGTGGCTGCAGATGAGCGGGCTTACCCTTGCCATTCTTCTGCTGGCCCTGGGTGGAAGTCTTCTGTTTATAAAACGGATAACCGGCCCGCTGGCCGTACTGGCCAAAGCGGCGGAAAAAATCGATGAAGGTACTCTCGACGTTAAGGTTGAATTGAAAAGTCAGGACGAAGTCGGAAAACTGACCGTTGCTTTCAACCACATGGTTGCCCGCATCAAAGACTACACCCAGCGGCTCAAAGAAAAAACCACCGAACTGGACCGCGCCCACCGGCAAACACGCACCTCATTTAGCATTGCCCAGGAAATCGGGGCGCTGACAAATCTGCGGGATGTCTGCCGGTATCTGATCAAAGAACTGCAGGGCATTGTAACCTGTAAAGATATGTGTATGCTGGTTTTTAGCAGCAACCATGAAAATATCTTCCTTCAATCTGAAAATGCAGCGTTAACCCTGGATAAAGCCTCCTCTCAAAAAGCGGCTGAGCTTTTGTCCAGAATTAAGAAAATGGAATTTCTCGAAGCCGATCCATCTCACACGTTTTTTCTGCCGGATGTTTTTCGAGCCGTAGAAAGGTTGGTGACCTACCCGCTTTATCATGAGAATCAACTTCAGGGAGCCATGCTGATCGCCTGCCCCGGGAATTGTGTGTGCGTCACCAAAGAACTGGATATTATTGACCTAATATTAAACCAGACCGCAGGGGCGATTCGGCGCTCGGTGATCCACGAAGAAGAAATTCGCGAGCTGAGGACCCGGATTGAACATACAGCCGAATTCAGCGGGATCATCGGCAAAGACCCCCAGATGCAAAACATCTATCGATTGATTGAAGATATCGCGCCCACCGATGCCACGGTTCTCATTCAGGGAGAGAGCGGAACCGGTAAGGAGCTGGTTGCCCGGGCCATTCATCGGCAGAGCCCGCGCAAGGATAAACCGTTTATTGTTATCAACTGCTCGGCCTATCCGGCGACCCTGCTGGAAAGTGAACTTTTCGGTCACGAACAGGGCGCATTTACCGGTGCGATCCGCCAGAAAGCCGGCCGCTTTGAACAGGCTGACGGCGGTACGGTGTTTTTAGACGAAATTGGAGAGATCGCCCCTTCGGCCCAGATCAAACTGCTGCGGGTTCTGCAGAGCCAAAAATTTGAGCGGATTGGCGGCGAAAAAACCCTTGCGGTAAACGTCAGGGTGCTGGCAGCCACCAATAAAGATCTTATTCAAGAAGTAAAAAAGGGCAGTTTCAGAGAAGACCTTTTTTATCGTCTCAATGTCATTCCGATCCAACTGCCCCCATTAAGAAAGCGTCGCAACGATATTCCGCTGCTGGCCCGCTATTTTTTGCGCCGGTTTGCCGTTGAACAGAATAAAGAAATTCAAGATTTCAGCTCGGAAGCGATGCGGCTGCTTCTGGATTACCCTTGGCCGGGTAATGTTCGCGAACTGGAAAACAGTATCGAGCACACGGCCGTTTTAGCGAAACGAAGCACTGTTGAAATTTCGGATCTGCCCTCTGCAATTCGCGATATCGCTCCGTCTGTTTCTTCGGAAGCCCCGGGGACGATCCTTGAAAATGAGAAAAAATTGCTCCAGGAAGTGTTGGAGGAATGCAGCTGGAACAAAAAAAAGGCGGCTTTGCAGCTAGGGATCAGCCGCAGCACGCTTTATGAAAAGCTTAAAAAATATCAGATTACCAGACCGACTATCCATTAGTTCCTCCTGATCCTCGATTGCCAGATAGCCTGCTCCTGAAAGTCGAGTCCTATTTCGTTCGATCTTTATAGTGGTTGTCAAAAATTTGTTCCAATAATCTGTCATTGCGAGGAGCTTAGCGACGAAGCAATCCGATGCAAAGCATCGTCCCGAGCTAAGTCGAGGGATCCTTCGATTTACTCAGGATGATCCGCCATGGCGCATCAGATTGCTTCGCTTCGCTCGCAATGACTTTTGAAAGATTCGCTAAGTCAATCGGAACATATTTTTGACAATTATTCTAGAAGGTTTGTTTCGGCTCGTTTCATCAACGCGTAGTTTATTACCACATTGTGGCATTTTTTTCTTGACCCGAATATATTAAGGATGTTAAAGCATAGGCGTCATAGGGTTTTTAGACTGTGCCATAAGGGATCTCTGCAAATAGCCGTTTGTACTGTCAGATAAAGGATTCTTAAAAAATTCATGGACAGTAAGGAATTTAAACATTACCGCAGCACGCTTAAAAAAACGCAAAAGGAGATGGCCCAATTGCTCGGCACATCTTTAAAAGCCATTCATAGTTATGAGCAGGGCTGGCGAACCGTGCCGGGCCATGTCGAGCGTCAGGTTTATTTTCTCGTATCCAGATTTGAG
>PVMK01123795.1_pt1 | contig 33880 bp, 27 predicted proteins | sample 1853481 | NCBI WGS metagenome assembly PVMK01 (sample SAMN08533507, study PRJNA380276) | Marine sediment metagenome, whole genome shotgun sequencing project.
GATGGCGATGAAGTCGTCCCGCTGCGCTTTATGCATCATGTCGATGCTCGCGGAGATAGGAGCGGAGCTGTCATCGTTGCCGCGCACCATCAGGATCGTGTGGGTGAGGTTCTGGAGAGCCTCGCCACAATAAAGCGTGATAATGTTTTTCATGGAACGGGCGATGACTGCCTGCTGGGTGTTGAAGCTGGAGACGATGGTCTGCTTGAAATTCAGAAAGGAGAGGTAGTAAAAAGAGACGATCGTGGTGGCGAGAACCAGGCCGATCAGAATCCACTTCCATCGCCGGCCCTGCCTGTCCGCAACCGGGCCAGCCAGTGTTTCCTTGCCTTTCATGAACCGATCACTTTCCTGTCTGCTGTGTGGCATGATGCCGGGCTCGAATTTGTTCTCAATGTATATCAGAAGATGTTATTTTACCAGCGCTTTCCAGCCTGCGCGGGCGGGGAAGGGCGGTCTGCCCAGGCGGCGATGGAAGGGAGAAGATGTTTCCCCTATTCTGGGCGTGATACGTGGGCTTGACGCCGGGAGAAATATGTGGTTTCCTAAGGCGTTAGCAATGAAGCATGATCCGCCCCGCGGGGTGGTGAAAATATCCGGCGCGGCCGGTTCGAAACGGGGGTGAATTTCGTGGAAGTAAAGGTATTTGGAGACAACGTCGAAAAGGCGTTGCGTATTTTCAAGCGGCAACTCCAGAAGGAAGGGGTCTTCCGTGACGTCAAGAGGCGGGCGCATTTCGAAAAGCCCTCGGAAAAGCGCAAGCGCAAGCAGCGGGAAGCGAAAAGAACACGGATGAAAGCCCTCCGTTCCAGGAGGTAGAGGAAATATCGAAATCCCTCCGTTGCGCTGATCACCACGGCGCGGCGGGGGGATTGCTGTCTCTGCCGCCCGGCCCCGACACCACGACGGCGGAAAGAGGGGAATGAACTGGCTGGTATACATTGTCCTTTGTTCCGACGGCACTCTTTACACGGGGATATCCACCGACATCGAGAAACGCCTGGCCCGGCATGGCGACGGGAGAGGGGCTAAGTACTTCCGGGGGCGGGTGCCGAGCCGGCTCGTCTACCTCGAGAAGGGTCACAGCCGGAGCAGTGCCACCTCGCGGGAAGCCGAGATCAAGAAGATGAGCCGGGCGGCGAAACACCTGCTTCTGGCCTCCGGGAAAAATGAGCTCTGAGCAAGAGGCGTCGGTTCCCTTTGCCGGGGAGGCAATATGCTGGTATTTTCCTGACCTATGAAGGAGTTTTCATTTGTCCACGCCGGGGATCTTCACCTCGACAGCCCCTTCCGAGGGATTACCGCGAAGGCGCCCTCGGTGGCCAGGGCACTGCGATCGGCGACCTTCCAGGCCTTTGAATCACTTGTGCGTCTCTGCCTCGATGAAGATGTCCTCTTCCTGCTGATAGCCGGGGATGTCTACGACAGCGCCGACAGGAGCGTGCGGGCGCAGCTCTCCTTCCGCGACGGCTTGAAAGTCCTTGCCGAAAGGGGAGTGAGAACATTTCTCGTCCACGGCAACCACGATCCTCTCGACGGCTGGTCCTCTTCCATCGAATGGCCGGAGGGTGTGACGGTCTTCGGGGGCGAGAATGTCTCGACGTCGATCGTCAAAGCGGGCGGCGTGCGGTTGGCGGCGATTTCCGGCATAAGCTACCCGCGGGCCGTTGAGCACCGCCATCTCGCCAACCTGTTTCGGGCCGGGAACCCCGGAATCTTCCAGGTTGCCCTGATGCACGCCAACTGCGGAGGCAACACACGGCACGAGGCCTACGCTCCCTGCCGTCTCTCCGACCTCAGGAGAATGGGTTTCGACTACTGGGCCCTTGGACACGTCCACGAGAGGGCTGTTTTGAGCGACCGCCCCCTGGTAGTCTATCCTGGGAATATTCAGGGTCTGAACATCCGGGAGTCCGGGCCGCGGGGTTGCAGCCTGGTTCGCGTCGATTCCTCCGGACAGGCCACCGTCGTCTTTCGCCCCCTCGATGCGGTGCGATGGCTCGCCGGCGAGGTGAGCATCGCCGGCCTCGAAACCATCGATGCCCTCGATGACAGGATTGCCGAGGCCGTGGAGACCCTGACCGCGGAGGCGGCCGGCCGACCGACCATCGCCCGCCTTTCCCTGACGGGAAGGGGCGCCCTCTCTTCCGTTCTTCGGAAAGAGGGAGTCGTCGATGACTTCCTGGAACGGGCGCGGGATACCGGCCTGGCCGCTTCACCCTTCATCTGGCTCGAGGAGATCGTCGTCGACTGCCTCCCTGAAGTGAACCTGGAAGAGCGGGCCCGGGTGGACGACTTCCTCGGTCAGGTCCTGCGCCTGGCCCGTGAGACGGAAGGGGTGATCGCGGCGGAGAACGAGGATGTTGGACTTCCGGAGGAACTGCTGGCCGCCTTTGATGAGCTCTACGGTCATCGTCGGGCCTCGAAGCACCTCGATGTTCTCACGCCCGCCAACCTGAGAGCGCTCCTCGCCCAGGCGCAAATTCTCAGCCTTGACCTGCTGGAGCAGGAGGAATGAAGATCCGGGCTTTTCACATCGACGGGTTCGGCGTCTATCACGACCAGGGTGTGAGCGCCCTCGATCCCCGCCTTGCCGTTTTCCTTGGCGAGAACGAGGCCGGCAAGTCGACGCTTCTGGGCTTTATTCGGGCGATTCTCTTCGGTTTCCCCCGGGCCAACGCCCGCGATCCTTCTTACCATCCTCTCGCCGGCGGCTGGCACGGCGGTCGCCTCGAACTGATGAGTGACGCCGGCCGCCCCTGCACGGTGGAACGAAAACCGGGGAAAGGCGGCGGCACTGTCACCGTCACCTCTGACGAATCCCTCGCGGACCCCGCCGAGGCGCTGCGGCAGCTTCTCGGCGGGATTACCTACGAAGCCTTTCGGAACATATACGCCTTCAGCCTCAACGAACTCCAGACGATCGACACGCTGCGCGAAGAGCACGTCAGGAGCGTCATCTACGGAGCGAGCACCGGGGCGGCGATTCTCGCCCTGCCCCGGGCTGAGAAAACAATTCGGGAACGCCTCGATCAGCTCTTTCGGGCAGGGGGGAAGAAACCCCTGATCAATCGCAAGCTTGCCGATTTGAAGGAGATCGCCGCGAAAGTCCGGGTCGCCTCGCTCGAGGCCTCCCGCTACGACGACAGTCATGCCGAACTGCGTGATGTCGAGGGGAAAATCCGCTCCTCCAGCCGCGAAATCGCCGCCTCAACCGCCGAGAAGCAGCGCGTTGACGGCTATCGCCGGGTGTGGCCCAAGTTTCTTCGCCTCCAGGCGGAGGAAGAGAAACTGCGCGCCCTGCCGGAAAAAATCGAGTCCTTTCCGGTGGAGAGCGTTTCCGCCTGGAGGGGGAAGAAGTGCGTCGGGAAGGCCTCGCCGATGATGTGGGGGAACTGGAGAGGAAAGAGGGCCTTCTTCGTGAGAAGCAGGAGGGGACGGTGGTGAACAACAGGCTCCTCGCTGCCGGGGATGCCGTGCGCCGTCTCTTTGCCGACCGAAACGACTTCGTCGAGGCGCTGAGAGAACTTCCCCTCAGGGAACAGGAGAGGGCCGGCCTGCAGAAGGAGATCGACGGCCTCATCGACGGCCTCGGAAGGTCCTGGACGGAAGGGCGCCTGACGGCGGTGGACCGTTCACTCTTCAGCCGCGAAGCGATCCGGGGCAGGGAAGAGGATATCGCGCGGATCGAAAGATCGGCGGCCGCGACCGCCGAGGTGGTGCGGGAGAAGGAAGACCACCTTGCCTCGGCGGCCGCCGAGGAGAGGGCGGCCGCCGAATTCCTCGAAAGGTTGGGTGAGGAACCGCCGGAAGAGGGGGTCGAGGTGGTGACGAAGGTCCAGCAGGGGAGAAATGAGTTTGCCTCGGCGGTGCGGGACCTCCCCCGGCGACGGCTGGAGATGAGACAGGAGAGAGCGCTGCTGGAAAAGATGCTCCGTGAGATCGATCCGCGCTGGACGGTGGCCGCGGCGGAAGCCTTCGATGTCTCCCTGGGGGCACGCGTCGCCGTCGAAGAGTTCGGACAGCGCCTCGAGGCTCGCCGGGACGGGGTGAAAGAGGCGGAGTCGGCGCGGCGAGCGAGGGCGGAAGAGGCGGAGAATCTGGGTCGCCGACGGCAGGAGACGGCTCGAGGGGAGGGTGGGACATCGGGAGCCTTCGTGCCGTCTGGTGACGAGGTCGGGAGGAAGCTGAGGGCCCATCGCACTCTGCTGGAGCTCTCCTTCCGTCGACGGGAACTCGAGATCACCATCGGGCGCCTCCAGGAGGGCCACGCCGGAACGCCGGGAAGAGGAGGAGCGCGCGGCATCGCCGGAACCTGCCTCTGGGTGAGTGCGGCCTCAGCCGCTGTCGGCTCGCTCTGGGCGGCCTGGCTTGCCTTCAACGGAAAGGAAGGGGCCGCTTGGACAGCGGCCCTCACCGGAGCGGCGGCGGCACTCACCTTCGCCCTCCTGGGCCGCCTTACCCGTGCCGGCGGCCGCGGTGACAGTGATGCCTCGGCCGTCCGCCGAAGGTATGGGCCGACGGTTGCAAGGGAACTCGCCGAGGCGCGTCACGAACTCGCCGCGACTCCCGGTCTGATGGAGGGGCCGGTTCGTCTTCTCGGATTCGCGGGAGAGGTTCCTCTCGAGAAGCTGCTGGCTGTCGGAGACGACCTGAGGAAGGAACAGGAGGCCTGCGATGATCGTCGCCGTTTCGCCGAAGCGCTCGGCCGACTGGAGCTCGAACGGGGGAAGGCCGCCGAAGCGCTCGCGCAAGCGGATGACGTGCTCGCCGAGGCGCGAAGAAGGGAAGGCGCCGCCCGGGAGGAATGGGCCGCGAGACTCAGGGAACTTCATCTCGCCGCGGAGCTGTCGCCAACGGCGGTTCTTTCGATCGTCAGCAAGGTGGAGACGATCCGTCGCACGACCCACGGCATAGAGGTTCTGACGAGCCGCGTGGAGGAAATAGTTGAGACGATGGGCCGGTACCGGGCGGTCGCCGCCGCTCTCCCGTCTCTCTCCCAGGCGAAGACCGCCGAAGACCAGGACTTCCTCTCCGCCATCGACCGCTACCTCCTCTCTTTGACCGGGGAACGGCGGAAGAGGGAGGAATGGCGTTCCGCCAGGCAGGATCTCGAAACGAAACGTCGCTATCGCTCGAAGGCGGAAGAAGAGCTCGGCGCATCGCGGGAGAGTGCCGGCAACCTTGCCGAGAGACTCGAAGAGGCGGGGAGCGAGTGGGGCCGGTGGCTGGCCGGCCATTCCCTTCCCGCCGGCCTGTCACCGAAGACGGCGCTGGAGGGCTTCGACCACATGGATGAGTGCGCCCGGAAGATGTTCGCCCGCGACTCGGTGCTCGAGGAAATCGAGAAGCGCGGCGCTCTTGTCTCGCTCTACCTCGAGAAGGTGTCTTTTCTCCTCGCCGATCTCGGCCGTGAGATGCCGGAAAAGGAGATGGTCGCACCGGTGGTCGATGGGATAGCCGACGAGTATGAAGCTGAGAAAGAGGTCGCCAGAAGGAAGGTCCAGGTCACCGATGACCTCGTCGAAATTCGTTCCCAGGTCGAGTCGAAGAAGGATGCTCTCCGCCGATGCGAGGAAAGGATCGCCGCCCTCCTCGCCGAAGCGGGAGCACGCGACGCCGAGGATTTCCGCCGCCGCCACGATCTCTTTACGAGGCGGCACCGACACGTCGCCGCGGTCGAACAGTCAGGCGCACATCTGCGGGACGTCTGTGGCGAGGAGGATATCGATGCTCTCACGGAGAGGCTTTCCCTCCTGGGCGCCGATGGCATGGTGAAAAGACAGAAGGAACTCGAACTTCTTCTTGCCGACCAGGAGGTCGAACTCTCCGACCTGAGGAGTCGACGGGCCGAAATCAGGCAGCGGATCGAGTCGCTCGCGTCATCGGAGGACATCTCCCGGCTGCGCCAGGAAGAGGAGGAGTTGCGGGCGGAGCTTCGGAGCGCCGCTCTGGAGTGGTCACGCTACGCCCTGACGCGCCATCTCTTCACCAGGGCGAAGGCGGAATTCGAGAAGCGGCAGCAGCCGCAGGTGGTCCGCGAGGCCGGCGATTTCTTTCGCCGCCTTACCGATGACCGGTACCGGAAACTCGTTGCCCCGATCGGCGAGGAAACAATCGAGGTCGTGGGGGCGGACGGGAGGCGGAAACAGCCGGAAGAACTGAGCCGCGGCACCGCCGAGCAGCTCTACCTCGCCATCAGGTTCGGATATATTCGCAGCCGGGGTGAGGTCTCCGAGTCCCTGCCCGTGGTGATGGACGACATCCTTGTCAACTTCGACCACCGCCGGATCCGCCGGGCGGCGGAGGCGATCCTGGAACTGGCCGACCGGCATCAGGTCCTCTTTTTCACCTGCCATCCCGGGACGGCCGTTCTGCTCAGCGAGATGGGCGGGAATCTCCCGGTCATCAGGCTTCATGAGGGGTGTATCGCATGAGAGAATCGTCGACGGCGAGGCAGCGGTTTTTTTCTCTCTCCCATGTCACCGCCAGAATCCAGGAGATCCTGCAGCCGTCGACGGGGAAGGTCTTCTGGCTGAAGGCCGAGATCTCCTCCGGGAGGGAGAGAGGCGGCTCTTTCTACTGCGACCTCGTCGAGACCGATGACTCCGGCTCGATCATCGCCCGCCTGTCATGTACGATCTGGAGCCGGCGTCTCGCCGCCATCAGGAAGAAGTTTCGTGAGGCGAAGCTGGATTTCAATCTGGAGGACGGCACGGAGGCCGGCCTCCAGTGCTCGATCCAGTACAGCCCTCGCTATGGTCTTTCCCTGAAGGTCGTCGATGCCGACCCCTCTTACGCCCTCGGTGAGCTTGAGTTGAAGCGGCGCGAGATCCTGCTCCGACTCGAAAAGGATGGGCTCTTCGAGACGAACAGTCTTCTCGACCTGCCTCTGTTGCCGAAACGGATCGGGATCATCACCAGTCACGGAAGCGCCGCCTTCAACGATTTCGTGCTCACTCTCACCCGGTCCCCCTTCGGCTTTCGTCTTCTCATCGCCGACGCGGTCATGCAGGGGGCGCAGACGGAGAAAAGCATCCTCCGGGCGCTGACCTGTCTGGAGTCGATCGACGTCGACCTGATGGTTATCGTCCGCGGCGGCGGGAGTAGAAGCGATCTCTCTTTCCTCGACAACGAGGCGATAGCGAGGAGAATCGCCTCCTCATCCCTGCCGGTCTGGACCGGCATCGGGCACGAGATAGACAAGAGCGTTCTCGACTTTGTCTCTCACCGGGAATTCAAGACACCGACGGCGGTGGCCGAAGAAATCGTTGCCCGCCACGTCGAGGTCAGCCGCCATCTCGATGAGGCACGGAACAGGTTTCGCTCGACCTGGGCGTACCGTCTCGAGATGGCGAAGAGGAGAGTAGACAAGGACCGGGTGGGGATCAGGCAGGGTACGCGAAAACTCCTCGTCGTTACGCGAACCGGCCTGGTGCGGCAGAAGAACGAACTCGGGGGAAGAGTGAGGGAGCGCCTTTCAGGAGAAAGGATCAGGGTTGGCACTTCGCGCCGTCTGGTCACTGCCTCGGCCCGGGCCCTGCTGCGAGGGCGTTTTGACCGCCTCAAGGTACACAAAGGAGAATTCATCGCCATATCAGAGAGATACATGGCAACATATAACATGTCACTTGAATTGATTATGAACCGCTTCAGGCGGGGACGTTTCATCGCTCGCCTGGCCGAGGAGAAGCAACTCCTCACGGTGAAGGGAAGCCTCCTTCGCGCCGCCGACCCGGCGAGAAGCCTGAAGAGGGGTTATTCGCTGGTGTACAGCCGCCGCGGCCTCCTGATAAAATCGCTGGGGGACGTCAGGAAGGGCGAGTCTCTGCGGACACGGGTGAGAGACGGAGTCATTGTGAGCACAGTCGATTCACTGCGGAAAGGGGAAAATGACCAAAAAGAATGAGCTGACCTATGAGCAGAAGGTGGCCAGGCTCGATGAAATCCTGGCGCGGCTTGACAACTCAGAGACCCCGATCGACGAACTCGCCGAGGACGTCAAGGAAGGAGCTCGGATGATCAAGGAACTCGACCGGAAGCTGAAGGAAGTCGAAACGGAAGTGCTCGATGCCTTCCGGGAGCTCGAGGGAGGGGGAAAAAGGGAGGATGACGAGTAAGGGGGAGGACGGCATGGCCGAACTGGCTGTCGAGCTGCGCCGCTTTGCAAAAGAGCGGGAATGGGAGCAATTCCATTCGCCGAAGAATCTGTCGATGGCGTTGAGCGTGGAAGTTGCCGAACTCGTCGAGCATTTTCAGTGGCTGAGACAGGAAGAGAGCCGGAACATTGCCGGAGAGAAGCGGGAGGAAGTGGCGGAAGAAATAGGTGACATCCTGATTTATCTCACCCGGCTCTCCGACATCCTCGGCATCGACCCCGTCGCTTCCGCCCGGCGCAAGGTCGAAAAGAACCGCGAGAAATATCCGGTGGAGAAGTCGCGGGGAAAGGCGTAGAAAAGTTACTATGAATGATCCGGGCTAAGGCCCATCGGCAAGGAGGACGCTCTCGGGCGAAGGGTCGTCGGAGAGGATGAAGCGTTCCACTTTCTTCTGCAGACGGTAAAAGTCGGGATGGAGAAATCCCGGCAGGCTGACCATGGAGAGGACGCGACTTCCCGCGGCGCCATGGACCGTCTTGAAGAGCAGGGAGTCCCCGCAGCCGGAATCCGGGGGGAGTATTTTCTTCTCTGCCAGGTACTGAATCAGCTCGGTGATGATGCATTCCGTCGGGTCGACGATGATCATGCGGCCCGCCGCTTCCTTCATGAAGAGGTCGCGGAAAAGGGAAAAATGGGTGCATCCCAGCACGATGACACCCACTCCCCGGTTCTCGAAGAAGGCGATCTTTTCGCGGATGCCTCTCGTGATCTGTTCCAGCGACGCCGGGGAAAAGTCGTGGTTCTGGATGTCCCGGATGAGATCGTATCCCGGTTCGGAGACCACCTTCACCTCAGGGTCCATGGCGCCGATGGCGGTCCGATAGGCCCTCGACTCGACGGTAAGAACCGTCGCCAGGATGCCGATGGCTTCGCCCGGCGCCTTCCCGGTGCTCAGCGGGAGACGGGACATCAACTTGACTTCGCCGGCGATGCGAATCGCCGAAACGGCGCTGGCGGTGATGACGTCGAAGACGGGGATGTCCAGGACTTCGCGGAGGTGAGAAGCGGTGGCCATCGAGGCGGTGCAGCTCGCCACCACCAACGCCCGGATGGTGCCGCTGTCGCAGCGGTCGACATACTCGTCGACGAGGTTCACGTTGTGATGGACGATGCGGCGCAGGTCCTCCTGGTCCTTGGCTCCGTACGGAAAGTTGACCCGATCGGCGAAGACGATGAGATTGGATCCGCGGAGCCTCTCTTCGGCCCGCATCCATTCGTAGACGCCGGCGGCGCCGGCGCCGGAGTCGATGATGAAGACCCAGCTTCTGTCGGCATTTCGATCGTTCCCGTTGTGCCCAGCCAATTTCCTCTCCGATTCCGCCGCCGCCGCGGTGGTGTCTTGCTCTTGGATCCGGAAGAATCTTACCTGGCAGCGAAGGTATCGTCAAGTGCCATAACAGATTGTTAAGAGGGAGATTTTTTTAAATCAGCAGCCTCTGTTCCTTCCTTCGCGGCGTCACCCTTCTCCGAAGAGGTGTGTTGAGGAGGTGTTGACAGGCGATCGTGTTGCGGCAAGAATCGGCCAAGGCAGAGAGAGGACGTGAGATCATGGGAAGGCAAAAGATAATTGTCAGACAGTTCAGAACCGGCGGGGACCGAAACTTCGGGTACCTTGCCGCCGAGCTTGAGAGCCGGAAGGCGGTCGTCGTCGATCCCTCCTACGCACCGGAATCAATCGCCGCCTTCGCCGCTGAGCACTCATATTCCATCGCCTATGTCTTCTGCACCCACGGGCACTCCGATCATGTCGGCGGGAACGCGGTGATCGAGAATCTCACCGGGCGGAGAGCGCTCCTCTTCGGCGACACGGAAGAGTCGACGGGTACGGTAATCGACGATGGCGCCAGTCTTCCCCTCGGTTCCCTGGCGGTGAAGGTCATCCACACCCCCGGGCACACCGAAGACTCTCTCTGCCTCCACGTCGGCGACGCGCTCTTTACGGGCGACACCCTTTTCGTCGGCAAGGTCGGCGGAACGTGGACAGAATCCGACGCCGAGAGGGAGTACCTCTCCCTCCACGAGAAGCTCCTGAAGCTGCGGTCGGAGACGCGCGTTTTCCCCGGGCACGACTACGGGACCGCCCCTGAATCGACGATCGGCAAAGAGAGGGCGACAAATCCTTTCCTTCTCCAGCCCGATCTTGAATCTTTCAAGGATCTGAAAGCGAACTGGGCGGAGTACAAGAAGAAACACGGCATCGAATGACGGCTCCCTGGTATGTGAAGAGTTTCGGCCGCTTCTATCTCGAGCACTATTCACACCGGAATGACGATGAGGCTGTCGGTGAAGTCGAGGCGCTGGTGGCGCTCCTCGATCCCGACAGAGAGGGGCCGCTGCTCGACCTCTGTTGCGGGGCGGGGCGGCACCTCAAGGCCCTCCGTCGCCTCGGGTTTTCAAGCCTCGCCGGTCTCGACCTGTCGGCGGAGCTGCTGCAGGTCGCCGCCGAGGAACTGGATGAGGTCGGCGGGGAGGCGGTCGAGATCATCCACGCCGACATGAGGCGGATTCCCCATCGCGATCATTACGCCACGGTCCTCTCCCTGTTCACATCTTTCGGGTATTTTGCCGGCGATGACGAGAATGCGTCGGTCGTAAACGGGGTCTATCAATCGCTGCGTCCCGGGGGCAGGTTTCTGATCGATACCCTGAACCGGGACTACGTCATGGCGGAACTACAGCCCGAGAGCGTGGTGGAAAGAGAAGGTTTTTCGGCGCGGAGCCGGCGCCGGATCACCGCGGACGGCCGGCGGGTCGAGAAGGTCACGGTAGTGCGATCGACGGAAGGGGAAGAGGAGACTTTCGAGGAATCGGTGCGCCTCTTCTCGGCCGGGGAGATGGCGGCGATGCTGGCGGCGGCCGGCTTTGAGGATATCCGGATCTACGGGGCTCTCTGTGCCGGCCCGCTCACCCCGTCCTGCGAGAGGATGGTTGTCACGGGGGTGAAAGGCCGTTGAAGCCTCTCAGTCCAGGAGGTCGACGATCTTCCCCGCCATGCCGGTGTAGGCAGCGGGCGTGAGCCGGAGGAGGCGTTCCTTGTCTTCATGGGGCAGGTCGAGACTTTCCACGAAGGCGCGGATCGTCTCGCGGTCGATCACGTTGCCCCTCGTCAGCTCCTTGAGCTTTTCGTAGGGCTTCTCAATCCCCGCCTTGCGCATCACCGTCTGGATCGGCTCGGCGAGAACCTCCCAGGCGTCGTCGAGATCGCCTCTCAGCTTCGGCTCGTTCAGCCGGAGCTTGTCGAGTCCCTTGAGCGTCGAGCGGCAGGCGATCACGGTGTAGCCGAAGGCGACGCCCATGTTGCGCAGAACCGTGGAGTCGGTCAGGTCGCGCTGGAGACGGGAAATCGGGAGCTTTTCCGAAAGGTGCCGGAAGAGAGCATTGGCGAGGCCGCAGTTCCCCTCGGAGTTTTCGAAATCGATGGGGTTGACCTTGTGGGGCATCGTCGATGAGCCGACTTCCCCCGCGACCGTCTCCTGGCCGAAGTAAGACATGGAAATGTAGGTCCAGATGTCGCGGTTGAGGTCGATGAGAATCGTGTTCCAGCGGGCGAGGGCGTCGAAGATCTCGGCCATGTAGTCGTGAGGCTCGATCTGGGTGGTGAAGAGGTTCTGCTTCAGCCCGAACTCGTCTTCGATCACACGCCTCGCCAGTTCCGGCCAGTCGACATCGGGATAGGCCGCCAGATGGGCGTTGAAGTTTCCGACGGCTCCGTTGAGCTTCCCGAGGATCTCGAGGTTGGCGATTTTTCCGCTCTGTCGACCGAGGCGGGCGGCGAAGACGGCCAGTTCCTTGCCGATAGTCGTCGGCGAGGCCGCCTGGCCGTGGGTCCGCGCCAGCATCGGCACGTCGCGAAATTGGCGCGCCAGCTGAACGAGGCGATCGATGACCCGCCCCTGCAGGGGTGCCAGCAGTGCCAGACCGTCCTTGAGAGAGAGGGCGTGGGCGAGGTTGTTGATGTCCTCGGAGGTGCAGGCGAAGTGCAGGAACTCGGAGATGTCGCCGAGCACAGTGCCGGCGATCTTGTCTTTGAGGTAATATTCAACGGCTTTCACGTCATGGTTGGTGACCGCCTCGATCTCTTTCACCTGGAGGGCCTCTTCGGGAGTGAAGCCGGTGATGAGAGCGCGAAGCGTCTTCTCCTCCTCTTCGCCGACGGGGCGGCACTCGGCGACTCCCGGTTCGCCGCAGAGCGCCAGGAGCCAGAGGAGTTCGACTTTCACCCGGTTGCGGATGAGGGCGAATTCCGAGAAGCACCCGGTCAGTTCTCCTGCTTTGTCGGCATAGCGCCCGTCGATGGGGCTGACAGCGGTGATCATGAGATCATCTCCTCACCTCTTTAGTGTAGAATCCAGTGATGAGCAACAGGTTGCTGCAATTATACCACCGGGAAGCGATGGAAGGAATTTCGGGATGCTCGATCCGGTAGCTGCGCCCCTGGAAGAGGTGATCTTTCTGCACGCCTCGTGCGGGTTGGCTGACGACGGCGGGAATCGCGTCTACTCTCTGGCGGCGGCGTCCGTCCGTCCCGAAGGGGAGGTCGAGCGCTTCGCTTCCCTGGTGCGGTACCGCAAGATGACGGCGAGAGAACATTTCCATTCCGGCGTCTCCCGGAACGATCTCGCCTCCGCCGACGATGCCGCCGCCGTCGCGGAGAAATTGAAGAGCTTTCTCCGCGGCCGGGAGGTCATAGCGGCCTTCGACTCCCACTCGAACCTCGATGAAGTACGACACTTCTGCGGCGATGTGAGAATCGTCAATCTCAACTTCGCCGCCGAGTTCTTCCTCCCCTTTCTCCCTTCTTCCCACCCGAAGAACCTGTGGGAGTTCCTGCACGGGAAGAAGAGAAGCCGAGTGAGCATCGACTCCGAGGAAATGGTCGAGCTCTCCATCGAACTGGCCAAGCACGTCAGCGGCGTGGTGCTGAACGACGTCGAATCACCACGAGCGGCCACGATCCGGCACTACCTGGAAATGAGCCACACCCTCTTCGGGACCTTTTTCACCCACCTCAATCGCCACTATCGCCGCTTCTTCGGCGGTCTTTTCGATCCCCGGAAAGGCGACGACAGGGCTGACTGGACCACCTTCCTGGAAAGAGCGGGTGAAGTCGGGGAGCGGCCGGCTGAGGCCGGCGAAACGGTGACCATCGATTTTGACCGCCTCGACGAGGCGTGGCGCGGTCTTTCCGCGGCGCCTGATTTTCGCCTGCGGCCGTCACAGGTCGAGTATGCCCGCCACGTCGCGGTCGCCCTGAACGACGGTGAGTTTCTCACCGTCGAGGCCGGTACGGGCACGGGGAAGACGCTGGGATACCTTCTTCCCCTCATGGAATTTCTTCGCCGGAACGAAAATTCACAGGTGGCGGTTTCGACCTACACGAAGAGTCTGCAGGACCAGGTTTTTCATCGGGAGATCGTCGCTTTGCAGAGGGAGCTCAAAATATACCGCGACATTCCGGTGGCCCTGCTGAAAGGGAAGTCGAGCTACGTCTGCGCTGAGAAACTTGACGACGCTCTCGAGAGCGGCACGGTCGGCGGGCACCTCCTCGCCTGGCTCTATTTCGCCAACCTCGTCTTTCATCACCGCCGCGTCGATATCGGAGGGGTGGGCAGGCGTATCGTCGCCTCTCTCGACGGCGACGGTTTCTTCAGTCGGCTGAGAAACGAGGTGTCGGCGAGAAGCGGCTGCTTCCGGCGGCACCGACGCTGTCCGGCTCAGGTGATGGCCGCCGAGGCGCGGGCCGCGAGGCTGGTCGTCACCAACCACCATAAGCTTGCCCTCCTCGAAAGCGACCCCGTACTCGAAGGGCTCTTCAGGCACTGCCTGGTCGACGAGGCGAACCACTTCGAGAGCGCGGTGCGATCGGCTTTCGCGGTCGAAATCAGCTCCCGTGAGATATCCGACGACCTGCACGTTCTCCGCACCACCATGGGGCGAATGCGGCGGCGCGTCCAGGGACTGAAGCGGCAGGTTGTCGAGAGGGTGCTGGAGGCAGCGTCGCGCGCGTCGGAGACGATCCCCGCCGTCGGTTCCCTCCTGCAGCACATGGAGTCAGAGGGAGAGAGTGAGACGATCATCCCCCCGGCCCTGCAGGAGGAGGACGGGTCGCTCGCCGATCAGCTCTCGACCTTGAGTGCGTCCCTGGAGAAGATCGGCGCCGAGCTGGAATTACTCGACGAGGAGTCAGGTCAACTGGAGTTCCAGGTCGGCCGCAGGACAATCTCGAGGACGGCGCGGGTGGCGGCGAAACTAAGGGACAAGGCCGCCGCGATCAGGGTGCTGGCGGCCGGCCTCGGTGACGATGGATCGCTGGTGACGTTCAGGCGATGGGTTAAGAACTGGCTTCTCCGGCAGTGCGTCGTGGACGTGTCGACGGTGGTGCGCGAAAGGGTGCTGGCGGACAAAGAGGCGGTCATTTTCACGTCGGCGACCCTTTGCCGGAAGGGGTCTTTCGACATCTTCCGGGGGATCGTAGGCCTCGGCTCCGCCGGCAACGGTGACGAAGGCGGCTCAGAAAAAGAATGTCGTTTCGAAATTCTCGAATCGCCGCTGTCGCGCGAATCCATGGAGATCATCCTCCCCCGGTCGGCGCCGAGCGGCGACTTCCGCAACAAAGTGTCGTGGATCGATTATGTCGTGGAGACTCTCCCCGTCCTCATCAAGGAAAACCGGGGGCGCACCCTCGCGCTCTTCGCCAGCTACGAAGACCTGGAGGCGGTCGCCCGCATGACGGCGCCGCTGATCGCCGCCGAAGGGCACCCGGTACTGGTGCAGAGAAAAGGTCAGCCGACGACCGACCTCTGCGATGAGTTCCGTTCGCTGAAGGAATCGGTTCTTTTCGGAGTCGATTCCTTCTGGTACGGCATCGATTTCCGAGGGGACACCCTGACGCAGGTCATCATCACCCGCGTACCTTATCCTTCGCGGCGCAGCCCCCTGCAGATTTCAAGGGAGGCCACTATGGAGCGTTCGGAATACTGGCGGCGATACTACTACGACACCGACATCAGGATGCGACAGGGGATGGGGAGGCTGATCCGCGGTGAAAAAGATCGCGGACGGGTCGTCTTCCTCGATGCGCGGGCAGTCCGGTTCCTCGAGGGGCAGGGGAGAGAGGGGTGAAGAAAAAGCCGGGTGAGCAAAGGCGAAAGGGGCGCTTCCCTTCATTTTTGGCGATCGATTTCGAGACCGCCAGCTACCAGAGAACCAGCGCCTGCGCCGTTGGCCTGGTGCGCGTAGAGAACCTGGAGATCGTGCGGCGCGCCTCTCACCTCATTCACCCGCCGTCCTCCAAGTTCGACTTTACCTGGCTCCACGGGATTGCGTGGGAGGATGTCCTCTACGAGCCGACCTTCGAGAACCTGTGGCCGACCATCGAGCCGTTCTTTGACGGTGTCGATTTCCTCGTCGCTCACAATGCTTCCTTTGATCGCTCCGTTCTGCGGGCCTGCTGCGCAGAGGGGGGCATCCCCGTGCCGGAGACGCCTTTCGAGTGCACGGTGAAGTGGGCTCGCCGCGTCTGGAATATCCGGCCCACCAAGCTGTCGGATGTCTGCGACCGCCTCGGCATTCCACTGCGCCACCACGAAGCGGCCTCGGACAGCGAGGCCTGTGCCCGGATAATGATGGAAGCCCTCAAGAACGAGGGGGAGAGCTAGCATATTTCACGGATGTTCGTCACGAAGCAGTGTAAATGCCCGTGGATGCAAGGCATTCACGACTGAGGGCACCGCAGTCGTACTGTCCGTACGTCGAGGAGGCCGAGGGAGTGTAACGCAGCAGACGCGGGCAGTTACGCTGCTGCAGCAGCAGATCTGTGAAATATGCGGGCTAGTGGGACAGCTCACCAGGCTTTCCACTGTGAAGGGCTGCCGACCTGACGTATGGCGTGAGGGACATCGGCGGGGGTGTCCCTGGGATCGTGCCTGGTGACGGCAGCCCTGCGTAATAATAGCACCCCGACAGGATTGCCAGACGCGACACCCTTTCAGGTACGGCTGGAATATCTATTCGGGCGGGGTGTCGATCAGTTCGACGGGGACGGGGGTCAACCGCCAGATGTCGCGGCAGTACTCCCTGATGGTGCGGTCGGAAGAGAATTTTCCCATGCGGGCGACGTTGAGGATGGCCATGGCGGTCCACTTGTCGATGTCGCGGAAGGCTTCTCCCGCTTCGCCCTGGCTGCGAACATAGGCCGGATAGTCGGCGAGGACGAAATATTCGTCGTGATAGAGGAAGGAGTTCGTGAGGGGCTTGAAGAGATCGGGTTCCTCGGGTGAGAAGAACCCCGATCCGATGAGATCGATCGCCGCCTTGAGTTCGGCGTCGGCGGCGTAGGCCAGGCCCGGTCGGTAGCCGGCGGCGCGGCGGCTCTTGACCTCGTCCACGGTGAGGCCGAAGAGAAAGAAGTTTTCCGCGCCGACTTCCTCGCGCATCTCGACGTTCGCTCCGTCGAGGGTTCCGATGGTGAGCGCCCCGTTGAGGGCGAATTTCATGTTGCCCGTACCGGAAGCCTCTTTCCCCGCCGTCGAGATCTGTTCGGAGAGATCGGCGGCGCGGTAGATGCGCTGGGCGTTCTTGACGTTGAAGTCGGGAACGAAGACGACCTTGATGCGTTCCCTGGCGACGGGATCGCTGTTGACAAGGCCGGCGACGGAGTTGATGAGCTTGATGATCAGCTTGGCCATGAAGTAGCTCGGCGCCGCCTTGCCCCCGAAGATGAAGGTCCGGGGAGTGAAGTCGGCATTCGCATCCCGTCGGAGACGGTTGTAGAGGGTGACGATGTGCAGGACGTTGAGCTGCTGGCGCTTGTACTCGTGTATTCGCTTCACCTGGATGTCGAAGAGGGACCGGGGGTCGATTTCCACCCCGGTGCGGCGGCGGATGAAGGCCGCCAGTTCACGCTTGTTGTCCTCTTTGACCTTCAGCCAGTCTTCACGAAAACCGGGGTCGTCGACGAAAGGCTCGAGTTTCCTCAGTTCCTCGAGGTCGGTGAGCCAGGTCTCGCCGATGGCGCCGGTGATGAGTTCCGAGAGGCGGGGATTGCTGAGCATCATGAAGCGGCGGGGGGTAACGCCGTTCGTCTTGTTGTTGAACTTCTGGGGCATGATCCGGTGAAAGTCCCGAAGAACGTTCCGGCCGAGGAGCTCGGTGTGCATCCGGGCGACACCGTTGATGGAATGGCTGCCGACGCAGGCGAGGTTGGCCATTCGAACGTAGCGCTCGCCGCTCTCGTCGATGAGGGACAGCCTCTCGACGAGTTCGTCGTCACCGGGAAAGCGACTCCGTACTTCATCGAGAAAACGGCGGTTTATCTCGAAGATGATGTCGAGGATCCTCGGGAGGAGGGCGGCAAACATCTTGAGCGGCCATTTTTCCAAGGCTTCAGGGAGGAGGGTGTGGTTGGTATAGCCGAAGGTCCTGCGGGTGATGTCCCAGGCGGTGTCCCAGTCGAGTCCGTGCTTGTCGAGCAGGAGGCGCATCATCTCCGCCACGGCCAGAGACGGATGGGTGTCATTGAGCTGAATGGCGAATTTCTCGTGGAAATCATCGAGCTTCTGCTCTCTCTGCAGGTAAATGCGGATCATGTCCTGCAGTGAACAGGATACGAAGAAGTACTGCTGTTTCAGACGAAGAACCTTGCCCTGCTCCGGCTCGTCGTTGGGGTAGAGGACCTTGGAGATATTCTCCGACTTGACCTTTTCCTCCACGGCGCCGTAGTAGTCACCGACGTTGAAAGAGGTGAAGTCGAAGGATTCGCAGGCTTCCGCCTTCCAGAGCCTCATCAGGTTGGCCGTGTTCACCCGGTAGCCGAGCAGGGGCGTGTCGTAGGCTACCCCCTTGACGACGTAATCGGGGACCCAGCGGGCGCGGTACCGTCCCTGATCGTCGATGCTCAGTTCGCTGTACCCGCCGAAGTTGACCTGACAGGCGATTTCGGGGTGGGGGATCTCCCAGGGGTTGCCGAGGCGCAGCCACTTGTCGGTCACCTCGACCTGCCAGCCGTTCCTGATATCCTGATCAAATATGCCGAATTCGTAACGCAGGCCGTAGCCGATGGCCGGCATTTCGAGAGTGGCGAGGGAATCCATGAAGCAGGCGGCCAGCCTCCCGAGACCGCCGTTCCCCAGCCCCGGCTCCTCTTCCTGGTCGATCAGTTCCTCGAGTTCGAGGCCGAGTTCTGAAGTCGCCTGGCGCACCTGGTCCGTGATGCCGAGGTTGAGCAGGTTGTTGGCGAGGTGGGGACCGGGGAGGTACTCGGCGGAGAGATAGGCCACGGACCGCACCTGCTTGCGATGATAGGTTCTCGAAGTCGATATCCAGCGGTGCAGGAGACGGTCTCGCACGGTGTAGGCGAGGGCCAGGTAGTAGTCGTTCGTCGTGGCGACGGCGGCGAACTTGCCGCGGATGTAAAAGAGGTTGTCGAGGAGGTCGCGCTTGATCGCCTTCACGGTGAGACCGGTCCGGACGGCGTCGGCCTCCCGCCTGCCTATCTTGTTTCTGTCGATCTGGCTCATAGCTCACCTCACAGAATTCTGATCAGGATGAATGAAATGGTACCACTCCACTCCTAGGGGCACAACGGCAATTGTCACTTCCGACCGGGCCCCGCGTGAAGGCGGCTCGTGGCGACGCGAGTGCTCCTTGAAAGAGCTATCCGAGCGAGTGTATAATGTTCGATTCGGTGGGAGGGCAGGGGAGCAGAAAGGACGGCTCCCGGACCGACCGGGCACTGTGGGCCATGCGAGAAGGAGGAGGCAGCGGGGTGATCAGCACCATTCGAAGAGTATCCGTGGCAATCTTACTGGTTCTGTGCGCCTCCGCTCCGGCGGCGGCGTCATCGGAGGCGACGCGGCTCGACCTGACGGGGCACGCCATCGGGCTGATCTCACTGGCCATCTTCGTCGTTGCCTACCTCTTCGTCATGGCGGAAGAATTCACCCACATGAGAAAGTCAAAACCTGTCATTCTGGCGGCGGGAATCATATGGGCGATGATCGGCTTCATCTATGCCTCTCACGGCCTCCCTCACGCCGCCGAGGTGGCCTTCCGTCACAATTTCCTCGAATTTGCCGAACTCTTCATGTTCCTCCTGGTGGCCATGACCTATATCAACGCCATGGACGAACGTTACGTCTTCGAGGCGCTTCGAATCCGTCTCGTGAATGCCGGCTTCTCTTTCCGTCAGCTCTTCTGGATCAGCGGCACCCTCTCCTTCTTCATCTCGCCGATAGCCGACAACCTCACCACCGCTCTCCTGATGTGCGCCGTGGTCATGGCCATGGGACGGGACAGGCCGCGGTTCGTGGGCCTGGCCTGCATCAACATCGTCGTCGCCGCCAACGCCGGCGGCGCCTTCAGCCCCTTCGGCGATATCACCACTCTCATGGTATGGCAGAAGGGGATCATCAAGTTCCAGACCTTCTTCCTTCTCTTCCTGCCGTCGGTCGTCAACTGGCTCATTCCCGCCGCCATCATGAGCTTCGCGGTGGAGAAGGGCAACCCCTCTCCCTGTGAAGTCGTCGGCGAAATGAAGAGGGGCGGCATTGTCGTGATGCTCCTCTTTCTCGTCACCATCGTCACCGCTGTCTGTTTCCACAACTTCCTCCACCTGCCGCCGGTGGCCGGGATGATGACAGGCCTCGCTTTCCTGAAGATCTTCGGTTTCTACCTGAAAAAGACGCACTACAAGCACGGGGGAAGGGTGCCCTATGATGCGGACCTGGCGGAAGAGGAACTCGGCGACGTGATCCTCAAGAAGTCCGACCCCTTCGACATCTTCTCCCGGATGGCGCGGTCGGAGTGGGACACCCTCATGTTTTTCTACGGCGTTATTCTCTGCGTCGGCGGCCTCGGCTTCATCGGCTACCTGGCGACGGTTTCCCAGGTGATGTACACCGACTTGGGTCCCACGAGCGCCAACATTATTGTCGGCGTCCTTTCGGCCATCATCGACAACATTCCGGTCATGTTCGCCGTTCTGACGATGCAGCCGGAGATGTCGCTGGGGCAGTGGCTTCTCGTCACCCTGACCGCCGGCGTAGGAGGGAGCATGCTCTCGATCGGTTCGGCCGCCGGGGTGGCGCTGATGGGCCAGGCACGGGGAAACTACACCTTTTTCGGGCACCTCAAGTGGACGCCGGTCATTGCCCTCGGGTACGCGGCCAGCATCATTACGCATTTCCTGGTGAACGCGAAACACTTCTGATAGTTTTCGACGGCCCTGTTTTGTCGCCGGAGAAAAGAAGGAAAGGCCGCGTGCGCGGACGGCGGGATGGAAGGTGCTGCTATGAAGGGACTTACCCTTACGGCCGATTTCTTTCTTTTTACCGCCACTGGATCGTTGATCCCTCCAATCGCCGCATACTCGACCACTACAAGAAGTTCGGGGTCTACGAGGACATGCCGTTCGGGGACTGTGTGAGAGCCATCACGGGGATCGATGACCTCGGCTCCCTTGAATCGCACGCGGCCCCGCAGTTCTGGTTTGTCCTGCGGGGTCACTCACTGCGAGTGAAATTTGTCGGCAGACTGGAGCGGATCAACACCGACATCGCCTTTGTGAACCGGGCCTGCGGCATAGAAGGTGAACTGCTCTACCGGAATCGCTCTGGAAAGGATACTGCCGGCGACCCCTATACTCCGGACCTGCGCCGACTGGTCTTCGAGTTCTACCGCACCGACTTCGAGCTCTTCGGATACGACGCCGGCGGTCATGGATCCTCATGAGGGCGCCACGCGCCGGCGCGGAAGCTTCTCTTTCCTCTAGTGACCGCTGCTCGTCAGAACTCCCGAAGCGGCCAGGACAAGCACCGCGACCTCGATGAGAGCGATGACGACGTAGGCGTAGTCCTTGTTTCTCATGAGACCCGGAACGATGGCCAGGTAGCAGACGATGGTGACGCCGGAAAGGAAGGCGATGCCGACAAAGTTGAGATGGTCGCCCTGGTTGAGATGGCCGAGCCACGACCATCCCGTCTCAATTCCCGTTGCCTGGAGATATTGGCTCACCGGCATGCCCCAGTACTTGGACACCTCATCAAGAGGAATGTGGGGGGTGAGAATGCCGAAGACGTAGAGAGAGAAGGTGGCGATCAGCATGAGGAAGCCGATCTTCATGCCTCTGTCGAGAATGGCGGCGTAGAGTTTCTGCTCGGGTGTTGCGTAGTCTTTTCCCATTGTCTATATCCTCCGGAAATTCCTTATATCCCCAGACCCTTCATGAGCGAACGGCCACCGGCGAAGAGGAGCATAATGATAACGATCCAGCGTATGGCCGTCGGTTTGGTTTTGGTGAGTATCCTCACCCCGACGAGAGATCCCAGCATGATGCCGATGATGGACGGTACGACCATCATCGGCAGGACGGCGCCGTTGTTCACGTAGATCCATGCCGCCGAAGTGTCGGTGATCGAGAGGAGGAACTTGCTCGTCGCCACCGAAACCTTGAGGGGTGCGCCCATGAGGATATTGAGCACCGGCACGTTCGCCCAGCCGGCGCCGAGCCCGAACATTCCGGCCATAAAGCCGATGATGATGAAGAGAAAGAGTCCCTGAGGGGTGCGATGGACCTTCCAGTTTATGTCCTGGTTCGTTGAGACCTCGTGGTAGATGCCGGTGATTCTCAGGGCGCTCGAAAGGTTGTCCGCCTCCTGGACATCGGGATACTCGGACTTTTTCGCCATCAGCATGATGGCGACGATCCCGAGGATGGTGACGCCGAGAGAGATCTGAATGATGTGAGGCGGAAGGGCGAGTCCGACCATGGCGCCGACGATGGCCATGGAAGAGGCGATGACGGCGACCGGGATGGCCAGCCTGAGATCGGCCATGCCCTTGCGCAGAAGGCCGGGACCGGCGGCCAGCGCGCCGGCGAGGGCCACCAGGAGGCCCGCTCCGCGCACGAAATCTATGTGGAAGGGGAAGAAGCCGCTGATAATGGGGACGAAGAGCACGCCGCCGCCGACGCCACCGAGAACGGCGACGATCCCCATGAAGAAGGTGACGACCAGCAGAATGATGGGCCAGGCCCACCAGGGCAGGTTTGATTCCGTCTCCATCACCCCGGCGGCAACCAGGTCGACGGGCTCGGAAGACGCAAAGAGGTCATGCGCACCGACAGTGAGTGACAGAAGAATCAGGACCGCGGCCAGTATCGTGAGACGCCTTGTCATGATGTGAACATTCCTCCTCTTAAGGACAAGGGACGAAAAGTTCCCTTTGTGGTTTCTTGTGCAGGGAAGAAAACTACCGTGAAACTATAGCACATGAGTGCCGGGTGTTCAAGTAATCCACCGCCGGCACCCTGGCCGAAGACGGAACGAGGACCGCCTTTCAGCTTCCCCCGTGCCCTCCCCAACTCCGATAGGGGGCCTTCACCAGGTTGACGTTGCAGTACCGCAAGTCGGCGGTGACCTCATCCGCTACCCAGGGGGGGAGGTCGACCTTTTCGTCCTTTGTCGCCAGTGCGATCCTGGCGACAACGAGGCCCTCGTTGTCACTGTGGAAGACGTCTACCTCCCAGGTACGATCCCTGTGGACGATGCGGTGTCTCGTTTTCTCGATGATCGGCTTGTCACAGAAATCAACGAGGATCCGGCGTGCCTGTGTCGAGGGAACGGAAAACTCGAATTCCGGCTGCCCCGCCCCTCTGTCCTGTCCCTTGACGGTGAGAAAACCCTCGTTGCCGGCGAGGCGGATCCTGGCGGTGACGTCGTCACGGGTCGGCAGGTAACCCTGCCGGATCGTCACGCCCGGGGCGAGGGAGCCCCAGTCCTGATCGGAGACGAGAAACTTGCGCTTGATTTCAAATGCCATGAGGTCGATCTCCCGCCGCTCGGCGGTCTTTCCCCGGTAGGTTAGCACAGGGAACGCGTCCGCGGCTAGGGTGCTGTCCCACGTTTAGATGTAAGAATGAGAAGTTTTTCTTGCGCGAGCCCTTAACCGTGGGACATCCATACGGGTGGCGCCTGATTCGATCTCAGGGCGCGACCCGTGCGAGTGATGTGAGGTGATTCGCGTATAATGAATAAATAATGATGACGACGACGACGACCGAAGGAGAGATAAGAAAGCTGGGAGAAGCCTACCCCGAGCGCCGATCGGCCCTCCTGCCGGCCCTCGCCCTCCTTTCGCGCGAGCATCAAGGCCCTCTTTCACGCGATGACGTGAGGAGGGTTGCCGGGATTCTGGGACTCTCTCCCGCCCGGGCCTGGGGAGCCGCCACTTACTATTCCATGATCCACAGCGGCTTCGAGGGAATTCCCGCCGGAGCCGACGATATCCGTTGCCGGATCGAGTCGACTCTCGGTATCGACAGCGCCGATTTCAGTCTGCCTCTTTGCTTCGAGAGCAGTGGCGGCATACTGACCGGCGGAGGCGGAGTTCGCGAGAGTGCCGACAGGAAGGACTCGAGCCGTCACGAGAAGTACGGAGCCCTGCGAAAAGCACGGAAAATGGAAGCCGAGGAGGTGATCCAGGCGGTCGAGCAATCCCTTCTGCAGGGGAGGGGCGGCGCCGGCTATGCCACGGGGCGCAAGTGGCGGTTTCTGCCGCCCGACGGGCGTCCCGTCTACCTGATCGCCAACGCCGACGAGGGTGAGCCCGGCACCTTCAAGGACCGCCTCATCATGGAAAGGGCCCCGCATCTCCTCATCGAGGGGATCGCCATCGCCGCCTTCGCCCTCGGAGCCGGTCGGGCCTTCATCTACCTGCGCGGTGAGTACGCTCCTCTGGTCGCCACTCTCGAGAAAGCCGTGGCCGAGGCGGCGGAAATGCTGGAGGGGCTGGAGATCACCGTTCACCGCGGTGCCGGCTCGTACATTTGCGGCGAAGAAACGGCCCTCATCGCTTCTCTCGAAGGGGGAAGGGGAGAGCCTCGCCCCCGCCCGCCATACCCCGCCGACGGCGGGCTCTACGGTGCGCCGACGATCGTGCACAACGTCGAGACCCTCGCGTCGATCCCCCTCGTCATAACGGTTGGAGCGGCGGCCTACCGCCGGATCTCCCCCCGTCTCTTTTGCGTCAGTGGAAAGGTGGGGAACCCGGGAGTCTTCGAATTTCCCCGCGGCACCCCCCTGACGGTCCTTCTCGATGCCGCCGGCGGCGTTGCCGGTTCTCTGAAGGGAGTCATCGTCGGCGGGCTCTCGTCAGTCATCCTTACGGCCGAGGAGGCCGAGGGGCTGATTCTCGACGACGATTCCTGCCGTTCACGGGGCACCGCCCTCGGGACGGGAGCAGTCATAGTTCTGAACGAGGGTGTCGATCTGCCGTCCTTCGCCCGACAGGCCGCCTCTTTCTATGCCCACGAATCCTGCGGTCAATGCGTCCCCTGCCGCGACGGCACCTTCGTCATCTCCCGACTGCTGGACGGAATGGAAGAGGGGACGGGGCGTAGAGGGGACCTGGACCGCATCCTCGGGATATGCCGTGCCATGAAGCCCGCCTCCCTCTGCCCCGCCGGCGGAGCATTCGCCGCATCCATCACCGCGATGATCACAAAGTTCCGCGGGGAGTTCGAGGAGAGAATATCCTTGGTTGCGGACACCAGTTGACCATGAGACATACTTTTGACCTCGATGGTCGCGAAATTTCATTTGCCGAAGGGCAGACAGTTCTGGACGCGGCCCGGGACGCCGGGATCAACATTCCCTCACTCTGCCGGCACCGGAAAACGGGCGCGCCGGGAAACTGCCGGCTCTGTGTCGTGGAGGTCGAGGGCATGGAGGGACTCCAGGTTTCCTGTCGCCTTCCCGCCGTCGCCGGAATGGCGGTGTGCGCTCACTCGGAGACGCTCATGGAGGTACGGCGCAGCCTGATCGCGCTCCTGCTTTCCAATGGCCGCCACGACTGCGACACCTGCGAGGCCGACGGCCTTTGCGAACTCCAGGAGGCGGCCCGCCTCCTCGGGGTGGAAAAGCCCGATTTCATCGTCGATCGCCCGTACCCACCCGTCGACCGTTCCTCGCCGATGATCGTGAGGCGCCCGGAGCTCTGTATCGGCTGCGGCCGCTGTGTCACCGCCTGCCGCGCGCAGGTCGTCCACGACGTTCTCGATTTCGGCGGGCGGGGGGCCGACCGGAGGGTCATCTGCGACGAAGACCTTCCCCTGGGACAATCGGACTGCGTCAACTGCGGCGAGTGTGTCCAGCTCTGCCCCACCGGTGCTCTCCTCGACAAAGCGACTTCCTCCCGGTCCCTTCGAGACGCCGACCCCGTTGACACCCTCTGCCCCTACTGCGGCGTCGGCTGCGGGCTTACCCTGCACGTCGACCGGCAAAGCGGGAAGGTCGTCGGCGCCTCGGGCACCGAGGGGCACCCTGTCAGCGACGGCATGTTGTGCGTCAAGGGTCGTTACGGCCTGGGGTTCATCCACAGCGAGGAGCGCCTTACCACCCCTCTGCTCCGGCGTCCCGACGGATCTTTCCGCCAAGCGACCTGGGAAGATGCTATCAACCTCTTCGCCGAGCGGTTCCAGGATCTGCGAAGGTCGCACGGCCCCGACTGTGTGGCCGGGCTTTCTTCGGCGAAGTGCACCAACGAGGAAAACTACCTCTTCCAGAAGCTCTTCCGCCAGGTGATCGGGAGCAACAATGTCGATCACTGTGCCCGCCTCTGCCACAGCTCCACCGTGGCGGGCATGGCCGCCGCCATCGGATCGGGCGCCATGACAAACGACATCGCCGGGATCGCCGCGGCCGATGTCATTCTCGTCATCGGGTCGGACACCACCACCGCTCACCCCGTGATTGCCTCCCGCATCAAACAGGCAGTACGCTCGGGCGGGACAAAGCTCATCGTCATCGACCCGAAAAGGATAGATCTCGCCGCGCACGCCACCCTCTACGCCCGTCAGCGGATCGGCAGCGACGTCGCCGTCATCAACGGCATCATGCGTCTGATCATCGACAGGGGTCTCCATGACGAGGCGTTTGTCGAGAAACGCTGCGAGGGATTCGATGAGCTCCGGGAGTTGGTGGATCTCTATACCCCGGAGCGCGTCCGGGAGATAGCCGGCATCGGGGAGGAAGCCCTCGCGGAGATCGCCTCCCTCTTCGGCGGCGCGGAGACGGCGGCGGTCTTTTTCGCCATGGGCATTACCCAGCACACCAGCGGAACCGACAACGTCCGCTCTCTCGTGAACCTTCAGCTCCTCTGCGGCAATCTCGGCCGCGCCGGCGGGGGCATCAACCCTCTCCGCGGTCAGTGCAACGTTCAGGGCGCCTGCGACATGGGCGCCCTCCCCGACTACTACCCCGGCTATCGGAAAGTCGATGATGACGCGTCCCGCCGGTTCTTTGAGGAGGCGTGGGAGGCGACCCTCTCCCGGAAACGGGGGATGACCGCCATGGAAATGATTGCCTCCTCTTTCAACCGCTCCCTGAAGGCGATGTTCATCATGGGGGAAAACCCGGTTCTGAGCGACCCCGACGTGACTCATGTTCGCGAGGCCCTCAGCCGCCTCGATTTCCTGGTCGTGCAGGACATCTTTCTCACCGAAACGGCCCGTCTCGCCGATCTCGTTCTGCCCGCCGCCTGTTTTGCCGAGAAAGAAGGTCTCTTTACCAACACGGAGCGCCGGGTGCAACGCCTGCGCCCAGCCGTTGCTCCTCCAGGCGGAGCGCTCGAAGACCGGCTCATTCTCCAGAAGATCGCCGCCGCCCTCGGCCGTCCCTGGCCTTACCGGTCGGCCGGGGACGTCCAGGAGGAACTCCGCCGCCTCGTCCCCGCCTACGGAGGGATCAACAGCGAGCGCGTCGACCAGGGCGGCCTGCAGTGGCCCTGTCCGTCACTCGACCACCCCGGCACCCCCGTTCTCCACGCTGACTCCTTCCCCATCGGCAGGGGGCGAATGAAAGGGGCTCACTGGCGCCCCCCCGCGGAACTGCCCGACGGCGAATTCCCTCTTGTCCTCACCACCGGACGGCTCCTGTCCCAGTTTCACACCGGTACGATGACGAGAAGATCGCCGGGCATAGACGACCTCGGCGGGCCGGTGGTTATGGTCTCCTCTCCCGACGCGGCGGCTCTCGGCATCGTCGACGGCCGGCTTGTCGAGGTCGTCACCCGCCGCGGCACCATCCGCGCTCCGGCGCGGATCACGGCCGCACTTCCGCGTGGAACCATCTTTGTGCCCTTTCATTTCAAAGAGGCCGCCGCCAACATCCTCACCAATCCCGCCGTCGATCGAGTGGCCGGGATCCCCGAGTTCAAGATTTGCGCCGCCAGGGTCAACCCTGTCGTGGACCCGGTATCGACAGGGCGAATAATGCCTGTCGAGGATCCTTGACAAGGCAGATTTCCGTACCTAAAGTGCAGGCAACGGTGAGGGTGAAGGATGTCAGCCGATCGGAACTTCTCTTTTTCCAGCTGGGCCTTTCGCACCATCGCATGTGTTACGCAGGAGTCAGAACGGACCGTGGCAACAGGAAAAGGGAGGGAGACAATGGCACAGGGAACGGTGAAGTGGTTCAACGACCAGTAAGTTAGCGCGAGATTATCGTTCTCCCGTTTTTGTCCTCAGGGAGGAAGAATCGAAACAGGCAAGCCCATCCCCTCGACGAGCAGATCACGGTAGACATCCTGAACGTCCTTCCCGACGTCGATTCCGGGGCCGGCCGCAACCCGGCTGATCATGATTCCGCTTTTGAGAAGATAGGCCGTTATCCGCTCCGTCTGTTCAAAGCCCACTCCGAGCGGACCGGTTGAGATCAACCGGCAACCGCGTGTGCGCAGCAGTTCCTCGAGACGTTCCATGTCAAGGTCGATCTTTTCCCGAGGCGTGAGGATCAGGGTCCTCCTCCCGTTCTGGGCACAGATTTCCTCAATGAACGGCTCCTCAACCACCGCCACCGGCCCGGGGGCGGCGGTGCCGCAGATATTGCAGGACGGGGAAGGTCGAAGGTTGATGGTGGTGAGTTCGAGATCCCGCAGGTTGAAGTGGAGAAGCCTGTCGGCGAGGTTCGGCTGACCGCCGACGAGAATCCGTATCGCTTCGGAGACCTGTAAGGATGAAATGACGCCGAGGACGGAGGGATGGACCCCCACGACACCGCAGGTCGGCAGGTCCCTGTTTGTCAGGTCACCCATGAAACACTCGAGGCAGGCGGTCCGGCCGGGAACGATGGTGGTAAGGTTGCCGCAGGACTCGACGGCCGCCGCGAAGAGGTAGGGAATACCGACGCGGGCGGCCGCCCGGTTGAGCAGATAGCGCGGTTCCGGGCGGTCAAGGCCGTCGAGGACGATGTCCATCCCTCCGACGAGTTCTTCCGCATTCCGGCTGTTGAGCGCCTCGGGAAAGGTCTCGATCTCCACTCCCGGGTTCAGTCGCTCCAATTTCAGTTTGGCGGCCTCCACCTTCGGTCTCCCGATCTGGGAGGTATCGTAGATGTGTTGACGATGAAGATCGGAACGGGACACGATGTCCCGGTCGACGAGGCGAAGGCGCCCGACGCCCATGCCGGCGAGAGCCAGGGCGGCGGGAGAACCGAGACCGCCGAGGCCGATGAGGCAGGCGCTCGCATTTCGCAGGCGGAGTTGGCCCTCGTAGCCGATGTCGGCGAGGACGATCTGCCGCGCGTAGATCTCCAGTTCGTCATCCGTCAGGTTGGTTTTCACGGGCTTTCTCCGGCAAGCGCGGGCAGGACACCGGCCTGGGCGGTCACCTCGAGCGAAATTCCTCCCCGAGGGTTCATCAGGCAGTGAACCTTCATCCAACGCGGGGCGCAGGCGGCGAAGAGATCGTCGAGAATCCGGTTGGCCATCGCTTCGGCGAAGAGTCCCGCGTTCCGAAAACTGACGAAGTAGAGTTTGAGCGACTTCGACTCGAGGCAGCGAAGGTTGGGAATGTAGTCGACGGTCACGGCGTAGAAATCCGGCTGGTCCGTCACCGGGCAGAGGCTGGTCACCTCCGCCGTCTGAAAACGGATGCGGTAGGGTCGTTCCGGAGCGGGGTTGGCGAAGGTGTCGAGCAGGCCGGGGTCAAGGGCCTGGGGATACTCCGTCCCGTCAGGCCTGAGATGCTTCAGTTCCTCTTTCTCCACGTCACTTCCTCAGGGAATGCCGAGATACTTGTGCAACTGGAGGCTCAGCCTCCAACGGGGGTGCTCGAGGCAGTATTCTACCGCAAGTCGCCGGTTCGCGTCACCTGCCGGCCCGTCGATGGGCTGGAGGAAGAAGTGTGTGAAGTCCATCTCTTCGAACCGCCGCGGGTCGACCCCCTCCTGGGGATAGACGAGCTTCAGTTCGTCGCCCCCCGTGACAACGAGATCGGCTTCTCCCTTGGGGCTGACACATGTCCAGTCGATTCCCGGCGGGGGAGTTATCGTCCCGTTCGTCTCGACGGCTGTCTCGAATCCGCTCCGCCGCAGCGCCTGGAGGAGCGGACGATCAACCTGCAGCAGAGGCTCGCCGCCGGTCAGGACCAGAAACGGTCGCACCGCCGGAGACCCGGCGGGCCAGGCATCGGCCAGTCGCCGCGCAAGAGTTTCGGGGTCGCCGTAGCGTCCCCCGCCCGGACCGTCGGTGCCGACAACGTCGGTGTCGCAAAAAGTGCAGGAGAGATTGCAGCCGGCAAAGCGACAGAAGACAGCCGGCCGGCCGGCGTGAAAACCCTCTCCCTGAAGGGAATAGAATATCTCCTTGACGGAATAAGACATCGTCAGAGGTAACGGGTGGGGTCGGGCACGCCGGCCTTCTCGAACCCCCGTCGCCGCAGGAGGCAGGAGTCACAGGAACCGCAGGCGAGATCGTCGGGGGAGGGATCGTAGCAGGAAAAGGTGAGGGCGTAGTCGACGCCGAGTTCGATGCCCTTCCGGATAATGTCGGCCTTGCTGGAGTTGATGAAGGGGGTGTGAATCTTGAGGCGGCGGGGGCCCTCGGACCAGGCCCGGGTGGCGAGGTTCGCCATCTTCTCGAAGGCGCCGATGTACTCGGGGCGGCAGTCCGGGTACCCGCTGTAATCAACGATATTCACGCCGATGAAGATGTCGTCGGCCTCGATGACTTCCGCCCAGGCGATGGCGTAGGCGAGGAAGATCGTGTTGCGGGCGGGAACGTAGGTGATAGGGATGGCGGCCCCTATTTCATCGTCCGACCGCCCTTTGGGGACATCGATGTCGGCCGTCAGGGCGGAACCGCCGATTGCCCTCAGATCGATGTCGAGAATCAGGTGCGACGACACGCCGAATGAGGAGGCGCACGCCTTGGCCGCTTCGATTTCCGCACGGTGTCGCTGACCATAACGGAAGGAGAGGGCGCAAGGCTCATACCCTTCTTCGAAGGCCGCGGCCAGGCTGGTGGCTGAATCCAGCCCGCCGCTCAGGAGGACGACGGCTTTGGGTTTCATGGTCATTTGTCAGTGTTCCATTGTAGTACGATTACGGTCAATGACAAGGTGCCCTATAATGGGGTTATGAAGCCGAATGCACCCGCCCGCAGCCATGTCTATTTTCTGGCCGTTGTCTTTGAAGGCGGCCTGGTTTTCCTCTGGCTCATCGTCAGCCAATGGCTGGCAATGCCCCCGTCGGAGCAGGGTCACCTTTCCGTGAAAGCTTTTGCCCTGGGAGGGGCGGCGACCCTTCCGCTTCTGCCCCTCATGTTCTTCGTCTCCCGTTCCCGCTACCTCCCCCTTCGTCGGCTGATGGTGGAGATAGACAGGCTGCTGGTGCCCTTTCTCTCCCGGCTCACGGTCGCCGACTTCGCCGTGGTGGCGATCCTCGCCGGCTTCGGCGAGGAGGGCCTTTTCCGGGGACTGCTGCAGGGGTGGCTCGCCGAAAGCCTCTCGCCCGTCGCCGGCCTGGTGATCGCCAGCACTCTCTTCGGCCTCCTCCACTTCGTCACGCCGGCCTACGCACTCCTGGCCGGACTTCTCGGCCTCTACCTCGGGATCCTCTACCTGGTCACCGGCAATCTCGTCGTGCCGATAGTCGTCCACGCCCTTTACGATTTCCTCGCCCTTCTCTACCTCGTTCGCTGGCGAAAGGGAAGAGGGGGGAACAGCGGGCGAACGCCCTTTACAGGGGAAGCCTCGGGAGACGATAATAAGAGAGAATGAAAGACATCTTGGCTGGAGTCTCGCTGCCCTTCACGTTTTTCCTGACTTTCGGGCCGCTCGCGCCCTCGCCGGCATGGGCCGTGCAGCAGCACGGCGGGGCGGAAGGGCTTGTTTCACATCAGATCGGTCACGTGCTCTTCATCCTCGGCATGGGGTACCTTCTCTACCAGGCCCACAGGAATCCGATTGTCGGTCCCGGCTGGAGAGAATTCAGGGGCTTCCTCTGGCTCATCATCCTGTGGAACATCCTGACCTTCTCGGGCCACTGGGTGAGAGAGTTCATCGATCCGGAGAGATTCCTCAAGGCGGGGAGTCGCACGATCGCCTTCACGATTGAGGATTTTCCCGACGCCCTCTTCTACCTGAGCAGTCTCGACCATCTCATCCTCGTGCCTGCTATTTTCCTCCTCCTCCTGGCGCTGCGGAAATGGAGATACCAGGCGTGACAGCTCCCTGGATCCCCGTCGTCGTCGTCGACATCGTCGGTTCCGTCCTGACCCTCGTGATCGCTCTCCTCTGCGCCGTGAACTCGTGGAAATGGGTTCAGAAGAGGCCCGGGGACATCTTCCGGCAATACATCATGCTTCTCACCCTCTCGATCGTCTTCTTCGCCCTCTCTCGCTCATTCGGCCACCTGGTCAAACAGGTTCTGATTCTCGCCGACATGGCGGACGTCTGGAAAGGCATCGCCCCCTTCAGCGGCGCCGTCAACACCACGGCTTTCGTCGTCATCTTTGCCTTCGGTGTCTACTTTCATCGTTTCAAGAGGGTGCACGAAGAGGTTGAGATCTACAGAAATGATCTCGAACGGCTCGTCGACGAGCGGACCGAGGAACTGGGAAAGACACAGGCGACTCTCGAAAACATCTTCAACAACGCGATTCCGATCTGCATCAACAGCCTCGATTTCGACGTCCTGCAGGCCAACGACGCCTACTACGCAATCTGGCCGAAGCCCGAGGATCCGACGGCTCCGGTGAAGTGTTACGAGACGCGTCCCGGCTCTCACTGCCGGACCGAGGGGTGCCCCGTCACGCTGATCGGCGGCGGACAGGAAGAGGTGATCAGCGAGACAAGAAAGATCGAGGGCAGCGGAGCGGAAAAGTATTTCATCGTGACGGCGCGACCCTACCGGAATGTCGACGGCAAGCTCGTCGGAATTGTGGAAAGCTTCCAGGACATCACCGACCGTAAGGGGACCGAGAAGGACCTTGAGGCGGAGAAAGAGCGGCTCGCCGTCACCCTGAGGAGCATCGGCGACGGCGTCATCACGACGGACACCGCGGGAATAGTGGTTCTCATGAACAAGGTCTCGGAAAACCTGACAGGATGGAGTCAGGAGGAGGCGGTGGGCAGGCCGCTGGAAGAGGTGCTCCACCTCATTCACGAAACATCCCGCCAGCCCTGTGATAACCCGGCGGAGAAGGTCCTGGCCACGGGAAAGACCATTGAGCTCGAGAGCCGGACGGTCCTCGTTTCGAGAGAGGGTGAAGAAAGACTGATCGCCGACAGCGCCGCCCCGATACGTGACCGGAGAAGCCTTGTCATCGGCGTGGTCATGGTCTTCAGAGACGTGTCGGAGAAGATCCTGATGGAGGAGAAACTCCTCAAGGTGAGAAAGCTGGAGTCCGTCGGCCTCCTCGCCGGCGGCATTGCCCACGACTTCAACAACATCCTGGTGGCGATCCTCGGCAACATCAGCATGGCGGTCGAACTTATCGATCCTGAGGAAAAGAGCCGTTCCCTTCTTCTGGATGCGGAAAAAGCATCACTCCGGGCCAAGGATCTCACCGGGCAGCTCCTCACTTTCGCCAAGGGCGGGGAGCCGGTGAAGGAAGCCGCGTCGGTGGCGGAGATAATCAGGGACTCGGCGGACTTCTCCGTACACGGGAGCAATGTCGTGTGCCGCTACGAGATTCCCGATGACCTCCGGTATGCCGACATCGATCGGGGTCAGATGAGCCAGGTCATCCAGAACCTCGTCCTGAATGCCCGTCAGGCGATGCCGGAAGGCGGCGTCATCGATATCAGGTGCGAGAACCTGTCCGCCGACAATCTGAAGGGTGTTCCGCTCCCCCCGGGAGAGTACGTGAAAATATCCATCACCGACAGCGGCGCCGGCATTCCGGAAGAGAACCTGGAACGGGTTTTCGACCCCTTCTTTTCGACGAAGAAGGATGGCAGCGGCCTGGGCCTTTCGGTGACACACTCAATCATAGAGAAGCACGGCGGGCACATTTCGGTGACTTCGCGCCCCGGCGTGGGGACGTCTTTTCAGATCTTTCTCCCCGCCGGGACCGCCGGCCGGCCGGCGGGAGGGGACAAGCCGGCGGCACCGCTCAAACTGCAGGGGAAGGGGAGGATCCTCGTCATGGACGACGAGGAAATTGTCAGGGATGTCGCCCGCGAAATGCTCACGCTCCTCGGGTATGAGGTGATCGAGACCGCTGACGGCGAGGAGGCCCTTGAGGCCTACCGGCACTTAAGCGAGGAGGGGAGACCGCTGGACCTGGTCATCATGGACCTGACGATTCCCGGCGGCATGGGCGGGAAAGAGGCGGTGCGGCGGCTCCTGGCCCTCGATCCCGACGCGAGAGTGATCGTGTCCAGCGGCTATTCCAACGATCCGATCATGGCAAACTTCAGGGAGTACGGTTTTCGCACCGCC
>PVMK01121172.1_pt1 | contig 33869 bp, 45 predicted proteins | sample 1853481 | NCBI WGS metagenome assembly PVMK01 (sample SAMN08533507, study PRJNA380276) | Marine sediment metagenome, whole genome shotgun sequencing project.
GGGCGTCCCTTTGGTTTTCTGACTGTGGCTGTTGCCAAAACAAGTACTCCAGCAATTATAAACAGATATTAATTAAACAACTAATTAAATAAAAAGTCAAGGAACCTGAGCAGACAATGTGTGCCGATTTTTAGCTGTGGATTTTTCAGGATTGGTGTATGCTCAGGCCGGTACCGCCAAATACCGGTTGAGGAGAATTCATGACGTGCAGCTTAACAATGACCCTGCTATCGGAACACCAGGAGGGCGAGTGCGGTGAAGACTGGAAATATGATGTGAGTGTGAAGGTTTTCAACGAAGGCCTGAAGGGTGAAGGTGTAATCTCCGTACCGAAACATACACTCGAAGTCGGCGTGGTGGAGAAGCCGCACGGTCTGCCTGAGCCGTTGATTGTATTTACCGGTGAATGCACCGAATTGCTGGTGAATATGAACCTCACGGCGACGGAAGTCGATTTGTTCATGAACGACGTCGGCAAAGCCAGCATGGAGTTCAAACTGGAGTGTCCAGGGCCCGCTGGCGCTGCGGTCATCAAAGAAGTTGAAATATCCGCCGGTGTGCGCGAGGCTCCGGCTTTTCTCAACCGGGATTCGGTATTTACCGTTCGGGTCCGGTTCGATCTGGCCTGTGAATGAGACAAGCCGCAGCTACCGTCCGATAAAGCGTATTTTGAAAGCAGGTTCGGCGGCTACAATGGCTGGATGATTATCCGAAGTCTTCTCAAGAATCAACGGCAGTTGTTCTGGGTTCTGCACCTGGGCGGCTGGATTGCGTGGGGCCTGATTGTAAAATACGCCTTCACGCGGGCGATGCTTGACGATATTGCACCCGGATACTTTGTGTACGTGATGGTAATCACCGTTATCGGCATGGTGATCTCGTTCGGTCTGAGGATGGTCTACCGGTACTTGTGGAATCGGCCGCCATGGGTACAGGCATTTGGTTTCCTGGGTGGTTGTGGTGTGGCTGGATACCTGTGGCTGAAGTCCCGCTCATCGATTTACTCTCATTGGTTTGAAAGCACCAAGGACATGGAGGCCTGGCTTGAGAAAATGGGGGCCGCTGCGGAGTTGTACCAGAAGGTTTCCTACATGGATACCTACCTGTCCAGCTGCACCATCATGGTGGCCTGGAGCGTGCTGTATTTCGCCATCAAGTATTACCAGGTATTCCAGGAAGTCCAGAAAAGCGCCCTGAGATCGGCTGCGATGGCGCATGAAGCACAGTTGAAAATGCTCCGCTACCAGCTTAACCCGCACTTCCTGTTCAATACGCTGAACGCGATCTCGACCCTCGTACTCGAGCAACAGACCGAACTGGCCAACCGCATGGTCACCAGGTTATCCAGCTTCCTGCGTTTTTCACTGGACAATGACCCGATGCAGAAAATCACACTCGAGCAGGAACTGGCCGCGATCATGCTCTACCTGGACATTGAAAAAGTACGTTTTGAAGAGCGCTTGAGCCTGGAACTGGACATCGCGGATGAATCTCGTGAAGCACTCATTCCGAGCCTGTTGTTGCAACCCCTGGTCGAGAACGCTATTAAGTATGGAATAGCAAGGTCGGAACAGGGTGCGCGCCTGCGCATAGCGGCCCGGGTATTCGCCGGTGAACTATTGTTGGAACTCAGCGACGATGGCCCCGGGGTTGAACTGGTGGATGGCCAGATACCCGATGCCAATGGTGTGGGTCTGCGCAACACCCGTGAACGACTGGTGGAATTGTATGGCCATCAACATTCATTCAGTCTGAGCAAGACTGAGCCGCACGGGCTGACTGTGAACATTCGCATTCCCTTCGAAACGAAATAGTTGATCTTGAAGGAGTACAAGGTCTGAAAATTTTCTCTTCCCCCTCTGTTGAGTATTGTCCGATCACGTTAGAATAAAGAGATCAATTCGACTACAGGGAATAATGATGTCCAATACTACTTTGAAACCCGGCGTCGTCACCGGCGAAGCTTATGCAACTCTGGTTAATGCGGCCAAGACAGGTGGATACGCGCTGCCTGCGGTAAACGTAACCGGCACCAACACGATTAATGCCGTTATGGAAGCGGCAGCGAACGCAAACTCGGACATCATCATCCAGCTTTCAAACAGCGGCGCCCAGTTCTATGCCGGCAGGGGCATCGCTGACGGCTTCAAGGCCAAGGTAATGGGTGCGGTTGCGGCTGCGCAACACGCTCATCTATTGGCTGAGTACTATGGCATCTGCGTGGTCATGCATACAGACCATGCGAACCGGGCGCTGATTCCCTGGATCGAGGCGATGCTCGATGAAGGTGAAAAATATTACGAACAGCACGGCAAGCCGCTTTACAGTTCACACATGCTGGATCTTTCAGCTGATCCGATTGATTTCAACCTCAGTGAAAGCGCCCGGATTCTCGAGCGCATGTCGAAAATTGACATGTCACTGGAAATTGAACTGGGTGTAACGGGTGGTGAAGAAGACGGCATTGGCAGCGATTTTGACGAAGCTGAAGACAACTCAAGATTGTATACGCAGCCCGCTGACGTTCTGCAAGCCTACCAGTTGCTAAACCCGATCGGCCATTTTTCCGTGGCGGCATCCTTCGGTAACGTCCACGGCGTCTATAAACCCGGTAACGTCAAGCTGCGCCCGGAGATTCTGAAAAATTCCCAGGCCCTGGTGCAACAGACAGAGGGCACCGGCAACAACCCCCTGCACCTGGTGTTCCATGGGGGGTCTGGCTCTGAAAAATCGAAAATCGCGGAAGCCGTGACTTATGGCGTCTTCAAGATGAACATCGACACCGACACCCAGTTTGCTTTCTCGCAGCCGGTTGGCCGCTTTGTTGAAGAAAATGAAAAGGCGTTTAAATACCAGGTGGATCCGGAAGACGGCACGCCATACAAGAAATTCTACGATCCCAGGAAATACCTGAGGCTGGGCGAAGAAGGCATCATCGCTCGCCTGCAGGAAGCCTGCGATGACCTGGGCTCAAAAGGCAGGTCCATCGCCAGCGCCTGAGGCATATTATTGGCATTTCAGGGAGGGATCGGTTGGCTCCCCCAATACGCAAATTGCGGTTAAACTTCAGTCATGCCATTGGTTGCACACTCGAAACTGCCTACTTTTGCCCGCCTGCGTGAGCATGGCCACGAGGTATTGTCCCTCGACCGGGCCGTGCATCAGGATATCCGTGAGTTGCATATCGGGTTTTTGAACATGATGCCCGATGCCGCGCTGGTGGCCACCGAACGTCAGTTTATCCGGCTGGTGGGCGGCTGCAACCGGATTGCACAATTCTTTGTTTACCCTTTTTCCCTCCCCGGGCTTGAGCGCGGAAAAGAGACTCTGGATTACATAGAGCGTTATTACAGCAACTTTGACGAGTTGCAAGAGCTGGGCCTGGATGCCCTGATCATTACCGGCGCCAATGTCGCCGCCCCATCACTGGAAGATGAGCCATTCTGGGATCCACTCATAGAGGTGGTTTCCTGGGCCTATGAGGGCGTGGCTTCCGTGCTTTGTTCCTGCCTGGCCACGCATGCCTTGCTGAAGTATTTTCATGGCATTGAAAGACAGCCAATGAGGGCAAAACGCTGGGGTGTTTACAGTCACCGGGTATGCGCACCCGGGCATCCCTTGTTGCGCGAAATCAATACACGCTTCGATGTACCGCATTCGCGCCACAATGATATTTCGCGGGCGGCGCTTGAACAGGCGGGCCTCACGGTGCTGGCTGAAAGCGAAGACGGTGGCGTTCACATGGCCGTTAGCCAGGACCAGTTCCGGATGATCTATTTCCAGGGACACCCGGAATACGACATCAACAGCCTGCTCAAGGAATACAAGCGGGAAATTCTGCGGTTTATCAACGGTGAACTGGATGAACCACCGCCGGTTCCCGAGAACTACCTGCCCGGGGGAAGCGCTCTTGTCGTGGAAAAATTCATGGTGCAGGCCATGAAGGCAATTTCCCGGGGAGAGCCTGTGCCTGACATACTGGAACATGAGTTGGGGCCTGTGCTGGACAACACCTGGGGCGATACCGCCAAGGCCATTGTCAACAATTGGCTGGGCCTGGTGTATCAACTCACCAACCTTGATCGCAAGAAGCAATTCATGTCCGGCGTTGACCCGGATGACCCCCTGGCCCTTAAAACGGGTGAAAGGTTATGAATGCCCAAAGGAAATCGCAATGAAAGTCCAGATTCGTGATCAAAGGAGAAATCGGCCGGGGCTGGTCGTACGCCGGACAACTTGCTAGGATGACCACCCCCAATACACTGAAATACACGGAAATGGTCATGTTTGAAAAGCACAAGAGTAACAAGCAAGGTAGCCCTCAGATAAAAGAGTCCATCGCGATGCAGGAAAAAAGTCCTCCTCCAGTTACACAGCCGTCTTCTCCTTCGACAAAGTCCGCCGTCATCGGTCCGGGCATTGAGATCTCCGGTGACGTGACGGCCAGCGCGAACCTCGATATCAACGGCAGGATCATGGGCAACATCGTTCAGAGTTCTCATGACGTGGATATTGGTGAGTCCGGCAAGGTCAGCGCTAATATCTCCGCAAAAATGGTTAAGGTTGCCGGTGAAGTCGAAGGGGATATTGTTGGCAGTGAAAAAGTGCTGATTTCAAAAACCGGAAAAGTTCGTGGAAATATTGTCGCACCCCGCGTGCAGTTGGAAGACGGCGCTCTGTTCAGGGGCAGCATCGATATGGATCCTGGCAGGGCCGCCAAACCAAAAACACCTGCTACTGCGAAAAAGACGGCGGGTATTTCCCCGGCGGGTTCCACCACCGGGAGTTCTGCCAGGGTTTCCGGAAACGGAGCCATGTCAGCATCTGCCAAAGAAGCGGGCGGAAAAGAACCTGGACTGAATCTTAAAAGCGGCTGATGACCGCCCCGTGATCCTGCTGGTGAATAATGTGGCGTAGGCGGAAAACCCGGCTGTGAGTACAGTTGCGACAGATATTGGCGCGGATAAACCGGCATCTTCCCCTTTGCGGGGTCCGGTTAAGCAGCCCAGCAAGCTGTTCCCTTCGCTGGTCCGTTCCCTCGACGCCAAAGAGCACCTGACTATCCTCGAGGTTGGCTCGGCATTGCCTGAAACAGTCGATTTTTTCTCGCGCTTCAAATGCAGAATTCATTTCGTCGATCTGTTTTCAGAACCGGTAGTACGTGAACTGCAACAGGTCACCAATCCGCAAGAACTGCAACTGCGTTTCGAAGAAATGTTGCAGTTCCCGGATGGCACCAGGCTGGATATCTGCCTGTTATGGGATTTCCTTTGTTACCTCGATGATCCGGCGTTGCGGGCCTTCAACAACGCCCTGCGACCCTACATTTATCATGGAACCCGGGCGCATGGCTTCGGCATTCACCACCTCGCGATCCGGCTTGAAAACAAGCAATTCGGAGTACTTGAAGAAGACAGCTTCAGTGTGAGGCGGCGCCATACAAATCAACCGCACACCTACCCTCATTCGCAAGTCGAAATGCACGAGATGTTTTCCTGTTTCGATTTTGAACGCGGACTTCTGCTGCCCGACGGCAAACTCGAACTATTGCTCAAAGCCAGAGACGACATCCTGGAATCCTGAAAGGGAATTCTGCTCACCATCAACCTCTGAAGACGGACCTGTGCAATGCCCGGATTTGTGCGCAATATGCGGGCTAATGTCATGAAATTATGCTTGCGGACTTGAAAAATAGTTCAAAATCATTTATTAAGGAGACACTCATGCACCTACCAGTCATGAGTTTATGATGCGAATTTCGCATTATCCTCGGAAACGGAATGTCCGGGGATGTTCGTCAGGGATGATTTTTAGTACCGCTCTACTAAAAAAGCGGGCTGATGATTGGGCAAAAAATGGATTCATCCAGGAGATATCTTCTTCAGGCTGAGATCGAATACTGGCACGAAATGGTTCGTCTCAATCGCCGTGTCGTATCAAAATCAGCTTTGGAAGAAATGAGATTCTACCTGAAGAAGGCAGTCCGGGATCTGCATTCACCACAATTTGCGGAGCAACGGATCGCAGCCTGAGCCGGGGACTCAGATCCAGGCTTCCGGGCATCAGTCCCGGAACGGTTGGTTTGACGCTGCCTTTTGCAAGAAAACAATGGATTGTGCACGGGTTCGTTGTTATTGTTCGAAGTCTTTCCCAAATCATTTTCACGGGTTCCCGCTATGGATAAATTGTCAGTAGTGAACTGGCCTTTTCTTGCCGGTTTGTTCTTCTGCCTGTTTGTGATTCCAGGCCAGTCGTGGTCTGCACCGCTCGACGCAAGCAGTTACCCACGAAAATTCAATAGCGCGAGCGGCAAGGTGCTGGTCCATCACCCGGTGATAAAGGGCTGGAAAGACTTTAAGGTTTTGTCCGGAAGGACAGCACTGGAAGTGACTCCTGAGGGGAGTCCCACCTGGATCGGCTCATTTTCATTTGAAGTCGATACCGCGATTCACTTCGATGGCCGCCTGGTGAGCCTGCACAATCCGCAGATATCAGATGTAAAAGGGGACGGCGGGCCACCTCCAGCCAGGGTGCTTGACCTGATCCACAAGGCCGTGAAGAGTGGGGCGGACAACGTGTCTCTGGATTATTTGCTGAGAGCCCTGCCGGATGATTTCCAGATTCCGGGAGCGGCCAAAGCGCCACCCCGGCTCAATTTTTCACCACCCCGCATCATTATCTCCCACCACCCGGTGGAACTATTGCTGATCGACGGCCCTCCCTCGATGGTCCCGATTGAAAGTACGCAGCTCGAATTCGTGGTGAACACCGACTGGTATATCTTCCATCAAAAGGAGAGTGACACCTGGTATGTACTGGACCAGGGAAGCTGGTTGTCCAACAATATGCTATCCAGCGGGGACTGGTTCAGCGCCACCGAGTTGCCCCGGGACTTCCTGAATCTGCAGTTTAATTCTGAGTGGTCACAAGTAGTAAAGGCCCTGCCCCCGCGCCCGCCCCAGAAGCCGCCGGCGCCGTTCATCATCAGTTACGAGCCAACTGAGCTGATCCTGGTCGATGGCGACTCGGTGGTCGAAGAAATTCCGGGGACTGTACTGCGCTTTGTAAAGAATACAAGCAGCGATTTGTTCCTTTTTGCCCACCGTTACTACCTGCTTGTTTCCGGCCGCTGGTTTTCCACGAAAGACCTGAAACGGCGATGGTCTGCGGTTAAAAAGTTGCCTGAAGTGTTCGCACAGATTCCAGCAGATCATGCAAAGTCCCATGTTCTGGCTTCTGTGCCGGGAACACGGGAGGCGCGCCTGGCGATGATCGAAGCGGCTATTCCCCGCATCACCGAGTACAGCATGGATGCCGGGGATGGTCTGGAAGTGCCCTATACAGGCGAGCCCAGCTTCGTGGAAATCCAGGGCACTGATCTGCGCCGGGCGGAGAACACGCCTTTCCAGGTCATCATGCACAATAATTTCTATTACCTGTGTCACGATGGCGCCTGGTATTCATCGACCCGGGCGCAAGGTCCCTGGAAATTCGCCACCGAAGTGCCGGAAGCCATTTACACCATTCCACCGACAGACCCGGCCTATAATGTAACCTTCGTCCGGTTGGACTCCTTTGATGACAGCAGCAATAAGGTAGCCTACTCACACACCATGGGCTACCGGCGGACGTATTCGACGGGTTATACCGTGGTCTATGGCACCGGCTGGAATTATCCCGGCCTGGTCCTGGAAAATGCTCACGGCTACCCCAGTTACTGGCGTTATCCCCACAGTTATGGCTACGGCGCCAGGTACAATCCAATGTATGGCGGGTACGGCTATCGTGGCTACTACGGGCACAGCTACCCTTATAGTTATAATTACACGGCAACCTACCGGGTGGATAAGCCGGAAACGGATTGGGAGTGGGATCTCGATGGCAGCAAGCGGCGGGTCACCGATTACGGTCCCCGCAATTACGTGGGTTCAGGCCGGTACGTGATGCCTGACGGGAGCCGGTATGAGGGAGAAGAAAGGAAAGAGCCTGCAAAGGTGGCTGCTCCTTTATCTTCCCGCAGTGGTGATGATGATCTTTACACGGGCCCGGAGGGCGGGATCTACCGGAAGACCGCCGAAGGATGGCAGCAATACAGGAACGGCGCCTGGAGTCACCTCGACCGGCAGGATCAGGAATACGTGGAGCGGCAATACCAGGCGAGAGAGGATGGATACCGGAATTACGACGCTTACCAGCGGCAGAAAAACCAGTAGCTGCCTTAATGTAAGATGATGAAGACAAGCCGGTTTGTTGCAGCAACCGGCCTCATTTGCGGTGCCTGCCTGCCGGACGATTATTGGTAGCGCATTGAGATCAGGAGAATTTTTCAGTGCCGTTTATTCAAAATTACTACTATCGCCATGCTCTCTTTTCAATTTTCGCCGGGAGCTTGCTGGTAATGAGCCTTACGGCCTGCGGTCCGGATGGCAAATCCACGGTGCAAGCCCCGGCACTGGAAGTATTGGTAACGCAAGCCACGCGCCGGGACGTGCCCCTGACCCTGGACATGGTGGGCACCACTCTGGGCATGCAGGATGTGCCGATCAGGGCGCGTGTCGAGGGCTTTCTTGAAACCATGGAGTTCCAGGAAGGCACCTTTGTGAAAAAGGGCGACCAGCTTTACACCATCGATCCGCAGCCGTTCCAGGCCAAGCTGGTTGAGGCGCAAAGCAAGTTGGCGGCCGCCCATACGACCCTGGCCAAAACCAAAGCCGACCTGGAGCGCATCCGTCCCCCTGGCTGAAATGAAGGCGGTCAGTGAACAGGACCTGGACAGCGCGGTGGCCCAGGAAGCAGCAGCGCGTGCCGGAGTCCGCGCCAGTGAAGCCGTAGTGGACCTGGCCGAGATCGAATTGAGCTATACCCACATCATGGCGCCGATCGACGGCCTGATCGGCCTGACCAAGGCCAGGCCCGGTGAATTCGTGGGGCGGGATCCCAATCCGGTGGTCCTCAACACTTTGTCCGATATAGACCCCATCCGTGTCCGTTTTTCGATTTCTGAACATGAATACCTGATCATGGCCCGGACTTACATGGCCAATAGCGCCACGGGAGACCGCAAAAAACGTTCTGGCCGGGAACGCGACCTGGTTTTGATCCTTGCTGACGGTAGCGAGCATCCGCAGAAGGGCAAGGTGATTGCAGCGGCCCAGTCGATTGACTTTGAGACCGGCACCTACACCATCGAGGCCGCTTTTCCAAATCCCACCAGGCTGTTGTTGCCCGGACAGTTCGCCCGGGTGAGGGTCCTTGTACCAGGTGCTGTCTGGCGTGGTGGTCATTCCCCGCCAGGCGGTATCGGAGCTTCAGGGCCTGTTTCGCGTCTACGTGGTCAACAGCAATAATGTGGTCGAAGTGAAAACCGTGGAACTGGGGCCGGAAACCGGTAATGACATTGTGGTTGAAGCCGGGCTCGATGCCGGTGAGTCGGTGATTGTCGAGGGCCTGCAGAAAGTTCGCCCGGGTGTCACGGTCAGACCGGAACAGATCAACACGGCACAGATCGGCCGAATCGGGCTAGATCGCCATGGCTGAACTTTTCGTCCGCCGCCCGATATTCGCGATGGTCATTGCGATCATCATCGTGATCCTTGGCCTGGTGTCGATGCAGTCACTACCCGATTGCGCAATACCCGGACATCACGCCGCCGGAAGTTGGGCGTTACCGCCATCTACACCGGCGCCAACGCGGAGGTGGTCGAGCAGTCGGTTGCCACGCCGTTGGAGCAAAAGGTCAACGGCGTCGAGAACATGCTGTACATGAAATCCGTCAACGCGAACGACGGCAGTTTGAACCTGACGGTCTCGTTCGAGGTTGGTTCGGACCTGGACATGTCCAACGTATTGGTGCAAAACCGGGTTTCGGAGGCCCAGGCGAGCATCCCGGAGGAGGTCAAGCGTCTTGGCATCACGGTCAAGAAAAAGCTGTCTTTCCCGCTGATGCTGGTCACGCTGTACTCGCCCAACGGCACCTATGACCAGAATTTCCAGAGTAATTACCTGACCATCAACATCCTGGATTCAGTGGCCCGGATCAAGGGTGTGGGACAGGCCAGTGTACTGGGCGGCAGTGAATACGCGATGCGCGTGTGGGTCAAGCCCGACCAACTGGCCAAGCTGGGTCTGACCGTTCCCGACATTACCCGGGCCATCCAGGAACAGAACGTCATCGCACCAGCCGGCCAGATCGGCGGGCCTCCTGCCATGCCGGGCACTCTGTTTACCTACCAGGTTCGCACCCGGGGGCGGCTTTCGACTGCTGAAGAATTCGGCAACGTGATCGTGCGCTCGAATCCGGACGGTTCCCAGGTTCGCATCAAGGATGTGGCCCGGGTTGAGCTCGGTACTCAGAATTACAATGCGATCAGCCGGCTCAACGGCGGCCCGGCTTCCATCCTGGCGATCTATCAGCTGCCGGGCGCCAACGGCCTGGAACTGGCTGAGAAAATCGTGGCGGTAATGGATGAAATGTCAGCCGATTTTCCGGATGACATTGAATACATGGTTTCACTGGATACTACCCTGGCAATTACCGAGGGTATCAAGGAAATCGTGATTACCCTGTTCCAGGCGATGGCGCTGGTGATCCTGGTCGTGTTCATTTTCCTCCAGAACGTGCGGGCGACGCTGATTCCTTCCCTGGCTGTGCCGGTTTCATTGATCGGCACTTTCGCGGTGTTTCCCTTGTTCGGCTTTTCCATCAACACACTTTCACTGCTGGGCCTGGTGCTGGCCATCGGTATCGTGGTGGACGACGCCATCGTCGTGGTTGAGGCAGTCACCAAGAAAATGGAGGAAGGCCTGAAACCGACTCAGGCGACGATCGCGGCCATGAAGGAGGTCTCTGGTCCCATCGTTGCTACTTCGCTGTCGCTGATGGCCGTATTTGTGCCGGTAGCCGCCATGGGCGGCATTACCGGAAGGCTGTATCAGCAATTCGCGATTACGATCGCAATTTCGGTGGCGATTTCCTCCATCAACGCGCTCACGCTGAGTCCCGGCTTTATGCGCACTGCTGCTGCGGCCGCCGTCAGAGCAGAAGAAAAGCTGGCTGCAGCCATTTTTCAACTGGTTTAATCGCTACCTTTCAGCCGTGTGACCGGCAGTTACATGAAAATCGCCACGCTGTTCTCCGGCGAGCTGATCCTGAGCATCACTGCGCTGGTGGTGATGACCGTGGCAATGGGTGGTTTGTTCGGGCTGGTGCCCGGCGGTTTTGTTCCGGAGGAAGACCAGGGTTATTTCCTGGTGAACGTACAGTACTGCCGGATGCAGCCTCGCTGGAGCGCACAGACCGGGTAACGAAGAAAGTGGAAGATTTACTCATCAATACGCCGGGCGTTGAATCGGTTACTGCTATTGGTGGATACAGTCTGTTGACTTCCTCGCTATCACCGAACAATGCGTTCTTTTTCGTATCGCTTAATCATTGGGGCGAACGTGACAGTGACGACCTGCACGTCAACGCGATCATCAGGAAAATCAACCAGCAGCTTGCATTGGGAATACCCGAGGCCATCGCCTTCGCCTTCGGCCCACCGGCCATCCCCGGGCCTGGGTACGGGCTCGGGATTCAGCATGATGCTGCAGGACCGGGGCGGCAATACGCCCGAATACCTGGCCCGCCAGGCCCAGGCTTTCATGCAGGCGGCGAAGGAAAGGCCGGAAATTGGCAATGTGATTTCGACCTTTCGCGCCAACGTCCCGCAGATTTACGCCGACGTCAATACTGACATGGTGTTGAAGCTGGGCGTATCCCCAGCCGATGTGAATACCACGCTGGGTGCTTTCCTGGGTGGGGCCTACGTGAACGATTTCAATCGCTTTGGCAGGTTATTCAAGGTTTATGTGCAGGCTGAGCCGGAATACCGTTCCGATGCGTCGGACATCCGGTTTTTCTTCGTCAGGGGCCAGCAGGGACAAGTCGTTCCCCTGTCTGCACTTATCACCACGACTCCAACCCACGGCCCGGAATACACCAACCGATTCAACCTTTATCGTGCGGCTGAGCTGACCGGGGGTCCGGCTCCGGGCTTCAGTTCAGTCCAGGCGCTGGATGCGCTGGAAGCAGTCGCCGACCAGGTTTTACCTACCGATATGACTTACGCCTGGAACGCGATGAGCTTCCAGGAACGCGCAGCAGCCGGCTCCGGTGCGCTGGTGTTCGGCCTGGCGCTGTTGTTCGTGTTCCTGATCCTGGCGGCACAATATGAGAGCTGGTCCCTGCCACTGGGTGTGCTGCTGGGAACTCCGATCGCCATCTTCGGGGCGATGCTGGGCCTGTGGCTGGCCGGACTTTTCCTGCCCGGTTACCAGAACAACGTTTTTGCGCAGATCGGCCTGGTTATGCTGATCGGCATGGCGGCCAAGAACGCCATCCTGATTGTCGAGTTCGCCAAGCTGAAATCGGAAGAAGGCATGTCCGCACTGGATGCTGCCCTGGCTGCTGCGCGGGATCGCTTCCGGCCCATCCTGATGACGGCATTTTCCTTCGTGCTGGGGCGTGATGCCCCTGCTGGTTGCCAGTGGCGCCGGGGCCGAAGCGCGCAAAGTGATGGGTATGACGGTATTTTCCGGCATGTTGGTGGCCACCGTGATTGGCGTGTTGATTATTCCCGCCTTGTACGTGCTGGTCAGCGGTCGCGGAGGAGGCCGGCCCGATGCTGGAGGGTCGGTTGATGAAAAAATTCAGGAAAATACCGGGAAAAATGTTGGGGAGGGGCAGCAGCCGTGAAACGGTCCTTCTCCCGATTTGCGACCATTGCAGTGGTGCTGATGCTGTCGGCCTGCGCGATGGGCCCGGATTACGAGAAACCGGAGGTGCCGGTCCCGGATGCTTTTCCAGGAGCCAACCATCCCGGGCGCTTCCATCGCCAATCTCAAGTGGTGGGAGCTGTTCCAGGACGAAGAACTCACGCGCTTGATCGAGATGGCATTAATCAATAACAAGGAAGTTGCGATTGCGATGGGCCCGGATCGAGGAGGCCCGGGCAGCGCTTGGTTTTGTGCGTGCTGACCAGTTCCCGAACCTCGATGGAACAGCCGGAGCGAGCCGGGGCAACCTCATCCCCGGTGCGGGCTTGCCCGGGAGCATCAATGAAACCTTCGTGCTGGCGGGTAATCTCAGTTTCGAAGTGGATCTGTGGGGCAAGTTGCGCCGTTCCACCGAGGCGGCCCGCGCCGAACTGCTCGCAACGGTAGAGGCGCGCAACGTGGTCACCATCACGCTCATCGCGGACGTGGCCAGTGTCTACCTGTTGTTGCTGGACCTGGATGAACGCGTCAGCATCGCGCAACGACCGATGAAAACCCGGCAGGATTCCCTGGATATCATCCAGGCGCGATTCGACAGGGGCACCGTTCCGCTGATCGATGTGAACCAGGCACAGATCGAGTTGGCGGATGCGGCCGCTCAACTGGCAGCGCTGAAGCGTGAAAATCAGAGGGCCGAGAACCTGCTCAGTGTGCTGCTGGGACAAATCCCGGGCCAGTCATGCGCACGCCGGGCAAGGATGAGAAGCTGCTTCCTCCGGAAATTCCAGCGGGCCTGCCGTCCGAATTGCTGGAGCGCCGGCCGGATGTTCGCCAGGCATCTCAGCAACTGGCCGCGCAGACTGCACGTATCGGTGTGGCTGAAGCCCTTCGTTTTCCTTCGCTGAGCCTGACCGGAACGCTCGGCCTGGCCAGCACGGAACTGGATGATTTTTTCTCCAGCAGCAACAAGGCCTGGGGGTCTGAGCGCCAACTTTCTGGGACCGGTTTTCGACGCCGGCCGGAACAAATCACGGGTGGAGGCTGAGCGGGCGCGCACGAACAATTACTGAAAAATTACGAACTCATCGTGCTGCGCGCTTTCCAGGAAGTCGAGGATTCACTGATCAGCATCAGCACCTTTCGTGACGAGGCGCTGGCGCGCAAACGCCAGGTAACCGCAGCACGCAGCGCTTCGAAATTGTCCTTTGCCCGCTACAACGGCGGTGTGACATCTTACCTGGAAGTGTTGGAATCCGACCGCTCCCTGTTCCGCGCCGAGTTGCTGGTCTCGTCTACCACAAGGCAGGAACTGGTTTCCATCATCAGCCTGTACAAAGCCCTGGGCGGTGGCTGGCTGACGGAGGAGGAGACAGCGGCCGCTGTAGCGCAAGCTGGATCCGCACCAACGGAACCGTGACCGAAAACACAAAGCTTTCCATTCCTTTGCTGGAATTTGTAGCGTTGATGGCGCTGGTGTTTTCCGTGGTCGCTCTGGCCATCGACGCCATGCTCCCGGCCCTGGCCGAAATTGCCCGGGAACTTGGCGCTGCGCATGCCAATGATGCGCAATTGATCATTTCTATCTTCTTTCTCGGGATTGTTTTCGGCCAGGCCTTTTTTGGGACCATTCTCTGACAGCATGGGCCGTAAGCCGGCCATCTACATCGGTTTTGCCGTGTTTTCAATCGGCTGCCTGGTATCCATATTTTCCACCAGTTTCGCAGGCATGCTGGCCGGGCGTTTTCTGCAGGGGCTGGGCGCTGCCGGACCCCGGATTGTAGTGGTGGCGCTGATCCGGGACCAGTTCGAGGGCCGTGAAATGGCCCGCGTGATGTCTTTCATCATCTCGATATTCATCCTCGTTCCCATCGTGGCGCCGGCCATGGGTCAGGCGCTGCTGATCGTTGCCGATTGGCGGGCCATTTTTTACGCTTTCCTGTTACTTACCATCCTTTCGGTAGCGTGGTTTTCACTCAGGCAGGAGGAAACACTGGCTCCAGAGCACCGGATCCCATTTTCTCCCAGCCGGGTCGCGGGCCGGGTACGCGAGATCGGGGGCACACGGGTCACCATGGGGTACACATTGGTCACAGGCCTGATGTCCGGGCAGTTTTTTTGGTTACCTGAATTCGTCACAGCAGATTCTTCAGTTGCAGTACGGGCTGGGCAAACTGTTCCCGCTTTATTTCGCAGTGCTCGCATTTTCCTTTGGCCTGGCTACTCTGCTGAATTCGCGGCTGGTCGTGCGCTTTGGCATGCAGGTGCTGGCCGGTACCGCCCTTGTATCCATAGCCATTTTTTCCATTGTCTTTCTTCCATTTTCCTGGGCGCTGTCCGGCCACCCACCGCTGTGGACGCTGATGGTCTACCTCATGGCGTCTTTTTTTGCCGTGGGTATGCTGTTTGGCAACCTCAACGCCCTGGCCATGGAGCCACTCGGGCAGGTGGCCGGCACCGGCTCGGCGTTTATCGGTTCCGTATCCACACTGATTGCCGTGGCCGCCGGCGCAGTGATCGGGCAAAGTTATAACGGCACGATTCTGCCGCTGGTCACCGGCTTCGCAGTATTGAGCCTGCTCTCCCTGATTATGATGCGCTGGGCTGAGGCTGGGCGCTGAGTTTTTCACCCAAAGTCATCAGCATGCCATGCGGGGATTTTTTTGGCATTTCCAATACGGTTGCGACCATACCGGGAATTATCGGCGTAGCCCTGACCCCTTTTTCCAGTCGCGATCATCGCGGACGCGCAACGGTAACCCGATGTTCCTTTTTCACGTATTTTTGCTTGTGCGGGTATTACGCCGCGCACCCCACCCCTGGGATTTTCCACATCACCCTTGTACCTTGGAATCATATGAATGTGGGTGTGCGGCACAGACTGACCCGCTGCCCCGCCAATATTGACACCGACGTTGTAACCATCCGGCTGGTATTCCTTATCGATGATGATTTTCATTTCATCGACCAGCGCCCAGATGGCCGCTTTTTCTTCAGCAGTTGCCTGAAAGTATTCAGCAACATGCCGGCGTGGGATGATCAGGCAATGGCCGGCGTTGACCGGATAGCTGTCGTAGTGGGCAAAAGCCAGCTCATTTTCGATAACAATTTCAGGTTTGCCGCAAAAGGGGCAATCTTGGTGTTGTGACATGGCTTGTTTTTTCAATTAAACACTGGGATACTTCTACATTAGCAAAAATTAATGTTAGGAAGTTTGCGCAGCGTATAATAATGACTCAATATCATTTTATCAATGTATAACTCCTGAGGAGATCAGACTCCATGTTCACCATCAACCCCTTCTCCGAGCTCACGGGTTTCATTTCTCCCTTTGCCATGCAGGTGTACGTCATCGCAATGGTTATCCTGGTCGTGGGCGGCACGCTGTTAGATACCATTCATAAGAAAAGCGCAAAGTATTTTTTTGAGAATGCAGAAAAAGCCAGGGCAGCAGCAAGCAAGTCACTTTCCGGCGGTGAAAAGGTATCGATTGCAATCAAAACCGTGGCGGAGGATGTTCTGCTTCCGGTGAATTCTGCAACCCGCGCCGCCGGGTCGCCCATCTTCTCACCATGTACGGTTTCATCCTGTTTGCCGCCACCACGGCCATCATGATATTTGGCTACGCAGAGCTGCCCGCCACCCCCGCTATCCTGCCGCTGTTGTGGCATGTGGGCGCACTGATGCTCTGCGTTGGCGGTTACTGGTTCTGGTTTGTCATTCGGGTCGACGTTTCAGCCGAAGGCACACCCCTGGTACCGGGTTATCCGCGCTGATCTGTTCATCCTTTCATTGCTTGCGACGGCGACCTTCGCGCTGATCTGGTCCGCACTGCAGGCGGCAGGCAGTTGCAGGGTGGTCAACCCTGTTCTTCTGTTTGTTTCATCTTCGCCAAGCACGGTGCTGTTCGGAGGTGTGCTGTGGTCCAAGTTTGCGCATATGTTCTTTAAACCCGCAGCGGCTTATCAGAAACGGGTGACCGAGGCCGACGGTTCCAGGGATGGCTTGCCGGCGCCTGCAGACAAGCCCGAGCAGTTTGGCCCCGGTATCAAGCGCCTGCTGCCCAAAAACTACTAATCAAATTACTGCTGGAGACGAACCAATATGCCAACATTTGTCTATATGACCCGCTGCGACGGCTGTGGACATTGCGTCGATATCTGTCCGTCCGACATCATGCACATCGACAAGACACTTCGACGCGCCACCAACATCGAACCCAATATGTGCTGGGAGTGTTACTCCTGCGTGAAGGCCTGTCCGCAAAACGCCATTGATGTGCGTGGCTATGCAGATTTCGCCCCACTCGGTCACAGCGTCCGTGTGCTTCGTGAAGAAGAAAAAGGCACGATTGCCTGGAAGATCAAATTCCGTGATGGCCGTGTTAAAAACTTCCTTTCACCCATTACTACCAAGAAGTGGGGAGAGGGCATTGAAGACCTTGCCACTCTGCCTGTCCCGGATGAAGAGGCATTGAACTCCCAGTTACTTTGCTATGAACCGGACGTGCTCGGCTACGAAGGCGGGTTGCGGGACTTGCCGGGTGAACTCAAGCAGGGAGTATATTACTGATGGGTATTAAGACCGTTTATGAAGATTGCGATATCCTCGTTGTCGGCGGAGGCATGGGTGGCACCGGTGCTGCCTACGAAGCCCGATACTGGGGTCGCGACCTGAAGATTGTTATTGCCGAAAAAGCCAATATTGACCGCTCCGGCGCGGTCGCCCAGGGGCTTTACGCCATCAACTGCTACATGGGAACCCAGTGGGGTGAGAACAACCCGGAGGACCACGTGCGCTATGCCCGTAACGACCTGATGGGTCTGGTGCGTGAGGATCTTGCTTTTGATATGGCCCGCCATGTTGATTCTGCCGTGCACAAGTTTGAAGAATGGGGCCTGCCGTTCATGAAAAGCGCCGAGACCGGGCGCTACCTGCGCGAAGGCAAGTGGCAGATCATGATCCACGGTGAAAGCTTCAAACCCATTGTCGCCAATGCCGCGCGCAACTCTGCGGACAAGATCTATAACCGGATCATGGTGACCCACCTGCTAATGGACGAAAGCAAGGATAACCGGGTGAGTGGCGCCGTGGGCTTTAACGTCCGCACCGGTGATTTCCATGTTTTCCGGGCCAAAGCGGTTATTATCGGCGCCGGTGGCGCCTCGCACATCTTCAAACCCCGCTCGGTGGGTGAAGGTATGGGTCGTACCTGGTATGCCCCCTGGAGCAGTGGTTCAGCGTATGCTTTGTCGCTGCAGGCCGGCGCCAAGATGACGCAGATGGAAAATCGTATCGTACTGGCGCGATTCAAGGATGGTTATGGGCCGGTTGGTGCGTACTTCCTGCATTTGAAAACCTACACCCAGAATGCCTACGGCAACGAATACGAAACCACCTGGTATGAAGATACCAAGGCCATGGTCGGTGAATATATCGATCATCAACCGACCCCCACCTGTTTGCGCAACCATGCCTTCGTCAAAGAAGTCGCAGCGGGCCGTGGACCGATCCACATGGTCACCAAGGAAGCCTTCCAGGATCCCCATCTGGAAGAAGTGGGCTGGGAAAACTTCCTCGGTATGACCGTCAGCCAGGCGGTTGTCTGGGCTTCTCAGGACATTGATCCAAAGTACATCAACCCTGAGCTGACCACCTCCGAGCCGTATGTGATGGGTTCCCATGCAACCTGTTCAGGCGCATGGTGCAGTGGGCCGGAGGACCTGTCTCCCGATGAGTACTATTGGGGATATAACCGGATGATGACCGTCGACGGACTGTTCGGCGCCGGCGATGCGATTGGCGGCACCGCGCATGCCTTCTCTTCCGGTTCCTTCACTGAAGGCCGTCTCGCTGCAAAGGCCGCAGTCAAATACATTAAAGACCTGCGCAATGAAAAATTCAGCGTCTCTGACAAGCAGATAAATGATTTCAAGCAAACCGTCTATCAGCCGCTGGAAAACTACCAGGTAGGTCGTAACGAAATCGTCAGCGGAACGGTTTCTCCCAGCTATCTTCTGCCCACCCAGGGCCTGCAGCGGCTTGAGAAATGCATGGATGAATATGTCGGCGGTATCAGCGTCAATTACATGACCAATGACAAATTGCTCGAGCGTGGTATCGAACTGCTGGATATCATGGAAGAAGATTTTGAACACCTTGGCGCTGAAGACCTGCACCAACTCCAGCGGGCATGGGAGTTGAAGCACCGTTTGCTCACATCGCAGTCAGTAGCGCAGCACACACTGTTCCGCGAGGAAACGCGGTGGCCGGGCTATTACTATCGAGGCGACCACATGAAACTCGATGATGAGAACTGGCATGTCTTGACCCTATCCCGTCGCGACCCGGAGACGGGCGAATGGGCGATGGAAAAGGCGCCTGTTTATCACATCGTCGACTAAATTAAATTGACTGAACCTGAAAACGCCGCCCTTCTTCTTGCCGAACAAGCCGAAACCGCAGCCAGCCAGCAGGAATACCAGCGAGCCGCCGATCTTTTCGTGGAAGCAGCGTCTGCCAAGGGGCTGGAAGTACCACTGCAATGGAAGTATCGCAACCAGCAGGCCTTGATGCTGGCAGAACATGGTCGCGAGTTCAGGAACAACACGGCGCTTGAACAGGCGATCGAGCTTTACGAAACAACGGTGCTTGAGCTTGCACCCAAAAAAGAAAGGCCCCAGGACTGGGCCACAACACAGCATAATTTTGGTAACGCGCTTGGACTTCTGGGGCAGCGCCACCGCGCAACATGGTTGCTGGAAAGGGCCATTGTGGTGTTTGAGAACGCGCTCTCGGTAAGGAACCAGGAACGAACGCCACTGGAATGGGCCACGACACAGGATAATTATGGCAATGTGTTGGGCATCCTGGGGCAGCGCCAGGGTGACACCGGGATGCTACAAAAAGCGGTTGCGGCATTTGAAAACGCACTTGAGGAACGCACCCAGGAGAAGGCGCCAATGGACTGGGCTGCAACGCAAAATAATCTCGGCACCGCACTGCAAGTCCTTGGCCAGCACGAGAAAGACGCTCGCTTGCTGAAGAAGTCGGTTGAGGCCTATAAAAACGTATTGCAGGAATGGACCCGTAAACGGGTGCCGATGAGCTGGGCTACCACCTTTAACAACATGGGCTCGGCACTTCGACAACTCGGTGAGTACCGCAAAGGCCCGCGCACGCTGGAGCAATCGGTCGCTGCCTTTCAGAACGCACTGGCCGAGCGAACCCGTGAGCGGGTACCGCAGGACTGGGCAATGACCCAGAACAACCTCGGTGCTGCGCTGCAAACCCTCGGCAAGCGCCAGGACGACCCGCGGTTACTGGAACAGGCGGTTACAGCTTATGAAAATGCGCTGCTGGAAATAACCCGGCAGCGGACCGCGATGGGCTGGGCCATGACGCTGGCCAACCTGGGTGCGGTGCGCATGCTACTGGCGGAAACGACAAAGAATTCTGATGTTGCCCTCATGGCGCTGAATGATTTTGACGAGGTCGTGAAGTATTTCCAGGAAGCCAGCCATTCACAATACATGGAACTTGCCGAGGAACAACGGAAGAATGCGCAGACGCTGATCGCGGCGCTTGGCGGCAAGTAATATTCACTGCGGCTTTCAACATTCTTTGAGTCAGGTCAAGGGGGTAGCGACTGCTGCACACAGGCTCTATACTCCTTTGCTGAACGTCGGCTTTCACAGATTGAGAGGAAGAAAAATGATTCGAGTTTTATTGATTTTCAGCATCCTGGCGCTACTGCTTTCCTTGCCTCAGGCGTGGGCTTCGGACACCCCCCAGGAGGCCCGTCACGAGTTGATGGAAGGCGTTGGTGACGCGGCCAAGCCGGTTGGCAAGATGCTCAAGGGCGAACAGGAGTTCGACGCCGCGGTGGCGATGGAGAGCTTCCAGACATGGTCTCACGCGGCTGGCAACTTCGGCGACCTTTTTCCCGAAGGCAGTGATTCCGGATACGATACTGAAGCCAAAGAGACGATCTGGACTGATCGCGACGGATTCAACGCGAAACTCGAGACCTTTGCAGACGCCGTTGATGCTGCCATTGAAGCCAATCCGCAGGGATCTCGAAGCGCTGAAGACAGCGACGGGCCCGGTATTCAAGGCCTGCAAGGGTTGCCACGAGGACTACCGGGTAGAAGACGAGGACTGATTCGCGGCATAGCCCCCGGGACCATGAGAAGCATAATTCGATGGCTCTCAAGCGGCTTGTTGGGGGCTGTATTGCTGTTTTGGTTCCTGACGCGCCCGGTTTTACTTTCACCAGGCGATCTGCCGGATCACGAAGCGGATCCCGCGAATGGTGAACTGGTTTTTTATGCAGGGGGATGTGCATCCTGTCACGGGGATGGACTGGGTGGCGGACTGGAAATGAATTCAGATTTCGGGACCTTTCGCGTCCCGAATATCTCGCCCGATCAGCTTACCGGTATCGGCGCCTGGACAACGCTGGAATTCGTAAATGCAATGATGCGCGGTGTCTCACCGGGTGGCAATCACTACTATCCAGCCTTTCCCTACACATCTTATGCACGGATGAAAGTTGAGGATGTGATTGATCTGAAAGCCTATGTTGACTCCCTGGCGCCAGTGAGCCACAGCGTGGCAGCGCATGAGCTTCACTTCCCCTGGAACCTGCGAAGAGGAATCGGGCTATGGAAAAAGCGCTATTTCCAGCAGCAGGCAATACTTGAAATCACCAGCGACGACCCTTCTTTTGCACGGGGCCGTTACCTGGTGGAAGGGCCGGGGCATTGCGCGGAATGCCATACGCCCCGGGATCGATTCGGTGGATTGATCACTTCGCAATGGCTGGCGGGAGGCCCGAATCCGGACGGCGAGGGCAAGGTGCCAAATATCACGCCACACGCAGATGGCCTGGAATCCTGGACCAAAGCAGATATCGCCTATTTCCTGGAGTCCGGATTCCTGCCCGATTTCGATATGGTAGGCGGGTCGATGGTCGAGGTGCAGGAAAACATGGCCCACCTGCCGGATTCGGATCGTCAGGCCATTGCAGTCTACCTGAAAACGATACCCGCCCTCTGAACCCAACAATTTAGGCTTGACAGAGCACTAGGCTGTTTTTTGGCTCGGCAGCTCAAATTCGAAGCGGGTGCCCTGGTTGGGTGAACTTTGTACGGTTATCCGGCTGCCGTGCAGGTCCAGGATGCGCTTGACGATGGCCAGGCCCAGACCGGTGGAATCGTTGTTATCACTCTGCTCCGTGTGGTAGAAGCGGTCGAAAATATGCTCAATGTCCTCGTCACTGATGCCGCAGCCGGTGTCGGTGATCGCCACCGACACATGGTCCGGTTGCGGGTCCATGCTGACCGTGATCCGGCCGTTCCGTGGCGTAAACTTCAAAGCGTTCCGAATCAGGTTCTCCAGTACTCTCTGCATCAAGCCGATATCGGCATAGACCATGGCCGGGTCCCGCACGGCCTCGATTTCCATCGTGATTCCGGCTTTCTTTGCTTCCAGCTCAAAATCCTGGGTGACGTCCTGGAGTAACTCAGCCACTGAGAAAGTCTCGAGGTTCGGCGTGATGCTGGCTGAATCCAGCTTGGAAAGCTCGAACAAGTCACCAATCAATTGCCCCAACCGCTGGGTGTGCCGGCGGGCAATTTCCAGGTAATGCCTGCGCTCATCCGTCGATAAAGTGTCGTTCTTGATCAGCAGTGTATCCACGTAACCGTGCATGGAAGCGAGCGGGGTTCGCAGGTCGTGGGACACGTTACTGATCAGTTCCCGGCGCAGGCGGTCGGTTTCCTTGAGACTTTCGAATTGCTCCTGGATCTTGTCAGCCATCACACGGAACGCTGTGCTCAGTTGTCCGATTTCGTCGTCGCCATGAGATCCCGTTGGGCCGGCGTCGAGCTTGAAATCGGGATCAAAGCCGGAGGCGGTAAAGCGCTGCATACTTCGTGTCAGTACGGTCAGGCGCCTGGTCAGCAGACCGAAGACCAGCAGGCCCACCAGGAAACCTGTCACCGCGATGGCAATCGTTGCACCCAGGCTGATTTTTCGAACGTAGCTGCCGCGAATACTGCTGGCCAACTCGTCGTATTTCTGTCCGCCGAGCACGGTATAAAGATAACCCTGCAGTTCGCCGTTATGCACGACTTCTGCGGCAGAAAAGATCTTGAACTTGCCCGGATTCCTGGGATCACTGCCCTTGAATGGCATCTCGACATCACCCGTAAGCAACTGCCGGATCGGCTCCAGGTCGACGAATTCCAACTTGACCGCGCCGGGCGGAAGGGCATGGCCGAGAATGCGGCCCTGCTTGTCGAGCAGATACACCTCAACCGTGGGGTTAATGATCATGGCCTGCTGGGCCAGCAGCTCCAGGGCATCCGTTTTGACTTCGCCATCTTCAATCAAGTCACGCTCGCCGGTCACGTACATTGCGATGGAACCGTTGAGGCGTTGAGTCAGTTCTTCGTAGTACATGCGCGTGCTGAACAGTTCGACAAAGTAAAAACTGCTGCCTACCAACAGGATAATCACCAGCAGGGCGGCTGACAGCCTCGCAAACAGCGTGCTCATGCTGCGCTGGCCGCTTGTGCTTCAGGGTCCAGTTTATAGCCAACCCCCCAAACCGTGACGATCAGGCTGGGCTGGGTGCTGTCCGGTTCGATCTTGGCCCTGAGCCGGTTGATGTGGGAATTCACGGTGTGTTCGTAACCTTCGTGGCCATAGCCCCAGACCTGGTCCAGTAGCTGGGCCCGGCTGAACACTCGCCCCGGGTGCCGCGCGAAATGCAGCAGCAGGTCGAATTCACGCGCAGTCAGATTGACCGGTTCCCGCCCAACCAAGACTTGCCTGCTGGCGGGATCAATTTTTATTGAAGCTATTTTGATGGCTTCACCTGCTCCGGGAATGGTCTTCTCCAGAGATTCAATGCGCCGGAAAATGGCTTTGGCCCGTGCGACCAGTTCAATCACGCTGAAGGGCTTGATGACATAGTCATCGGCGCCCAATTCCAGTCCCAGCACGCGGTCGAGTTCCGATGATTTGGATGTCAGCATCAGGATCGGGACATAGGCCTGGTCCCTGCGAAGCGCCCGGCAGATAGTCAGGCCATCCGGTCCGGGCAGCCGGATATCAAGGATAATCAGGTCCCACTTACGGGCAAAAGCCTGCCGCATGCCTTCGTGTCCGTCATGGGCAATGGTGACCTCGAAATCATTGTCCTCGAGGTGCAGGGCAAGCAGTTGGGCAATGTCATGTTCGTCTTCGACGACAAGTATTCTGCGTTGCCTGATTTGGCTGATGTTAATAGCGATATCTCCTCGTGCAAGAACAGCCTGGCCGACTTTGTCTTTCCTCCTGAATCTAGACCTGAATTCTCACGAATGTATCACGGTGGATTGGAAATCAGGAAAAAAAGACTGGTTTTCCAGTGATTTATACAAGATGTACGGTTTGAACAATACGTGATAGCTACGTGAAATCCACCTTGCAGAATATACCCTCCAGTCGGGCGATAGTGGTTCGATTAATTGGCAACCAACACGAAGGAGAGTTCAACATGAGAAAAATGACCCTCATCCTGGCCGGATTACTGGCCATTACAGTATCACTTGGCGCTCAGGCACAAGAGGCCAAAACATTCGAAGTGACCATCACCAACATCACCAAAAACCAGATTTTCACACCGCTTTTGCTGGCGACGCACACCCGTGCGGTCAGCCTGTTTACACCGGGCCAGGCGGCATCAGACAAACTGGAGATACAGGCTGAAGGCGGCGACCCCATGCCTCTGCGGGGCGTTCTGGACGGCGATCCGGGTGTTCTCAATACAGCAGTCGCGGGTGGATTGTTGATGCCCGGTCAAAGTGTGACCGTGGAAATTCAGGGCAACGGCAAATTCAACCGGCTCAGCATTACCTCGATGTTGATTCCCACCAATGACACCATCGTTGGCCTGCGCTCAATGAAATTGCCATCACGCTCGGCCATGGCCGCCGTGCCGGCATTCGATGCCGGGACGGAATTGAATGATGAAGACTGCGACAACATTCCGGGTCCGGATTGTGGCGGAGAGGGTTTTAATCCTGCCGGCGGGGAAGGTTACGTTTATATTTCCAACGGCATCAGTGGCATTGCCGACCTGGCGTCCTATGCTTTTGACTGGAGAAATCCGGTGGCCCGCGTAGTGGTGAAGCACGTAGAATAATCAATAAAAAGCGTGCCGACGCGCAATATGAAGACTCTAATCAGGGCCTGTTAACACAGGCCCTGATGCCAATGGGTGCAAGTATTTTCACGCAAAATCATGCGCAAGAACGATCCTGTAATGAAATTGAAGGCCCAGGCAAGGCAGAACACGCTAATCAACGCCAGGTCAGGCGATGGCATGATGTAGTTTCCTAAGCTACATTTTCCAGGAATAAATTGAAATCGAAATGACTACAGAGTACCTTAGGATTTCAGGCAATTATTTGGAGTGATCGGCATGATCCAGTCAGTTTTCACAAGTCCCGGCGCCGTTGCCGTGAACATCAAGCGTATCGTTGTATTGCTGTTGCTCGCGGGCATCGTAGCTTTGCCCGGGTGTGGCAGCACCAAGGTTTACACCAACGACAAAACCCTGGTTTACAGAGGTGAACTGTACAATCTTTCCAATGTACAGCGATTGGGCTCCCGGGTGGAGGGAAAACTTCCAAACGGTGACAAGGTCAATATGAAACAGATGGACAAGAAGGAAATCAACAGGCTGCTGGATGAGCATGAATCCTTCGTAGTGACCAGCTATGTTGAGATGGATGACAAGGAGATGGTGTTTCAGAACAGCCGCGTTGATAGCTATTCTGATGTTTCAAAAATGACCAAGAACATTGACAGCGCCATGAGCAAGATCCAGAAATTCATGGCGAACAAGAAATCCACGCAACTCAAGTTGAAGTAGTCCAGAGGGATCCTATAGGCCTCGCATCCACTCCTGGCGTAAAGGAACAGTGCCCGGGTGATCCAGCGCTGTTCTCACGGTCTCCAGCAGGCGGGGCTTGTCTCTGTTCAGGGTTCCCTTCAGGACCAGGTAATTGGAAGCGTGATCGCTGCGGAAAATCGTGTTTTCGAGTTCCAGCGTGTCCAGTAGCCAGTACATTTCCTGGAACAGGCCGTTCTTGTCCAGGGGCTTCGAATTCTCCCCGGAAACCCTTCTGGTAGCGTTCCATTCCCGTGGGAAAGCTGACCACCAGCGTGGACAGGTACTCCGGCTGTGCTTCGTTCATCAGGCGAGCCGAGTTGACGGCATGCTGCTGACTGTAACGTTTACCGCCCATGCCGTTGAGGATCATCACGGAACTCCTTGCACCGGCCGCCTTGATCTTGTTGAGGGCGGCCAGCGAAGAATCGAAGTTTTCACCCTTGTTCACCCGTTCCAGCACCAGGTCATCCCCGGATTCACAACCAACGTAGAACAGGGTAAGACCCAATTCATTCAATTCGGCCAGTTCTGCTACCGTCGTGTTTTTCAGGTTACGGGGCAGGCAATAGGAAGAGACGCGCTGTACGTCGGGCAGGTAACGTTGATCGCGTCCATAATCAGTTTCAGGCGGCGGAATGAAAGCGTCATGGCATCGCCATCCGCCAGGAAGATGCGGCGGACGGGAACACCGGTTTTCGCCACCGAGGCGAGTTCCTGCTCGATTTCTTCCTGCGGTTTGAAGCGAAAGCGTTTTTGCGCCTGGGTGTACATTTCGCAGAAGGTACAGTTGTTCCAGGAACATCCCGTTGGTCACCTGCAGAATCAGGCTTCGGGCCTCTGATGGAGGCCGGAACACGGGTTCGATGTAGGGGAGTTGGATCATCATTAAAATATGTGGCCGGCAAGGTGGCTTTTAAACGCCATGTTGGGGCCGCGCCCGCGCGCTTCTGCAACGTAGCCGAACCCCCCTGCAGATCGTGCGGTCACAATAGGAACCAGAGTATCATGGCCGCAAGACCGGTCATGACAGCTGATGAAGGAAACACTATGAAAAACTGGCTCATTGCTTTATTGCTGATCGTGCTGGCTGCCGCCGCTTATTACTATGTAATGGTCTATGAATCTTCAGTCGAAGAGACACCTCCTCCTCCCATTCCAACGGCTGCCATTGAACGGCCGGTACCCGGGCCGGAACCCGAGCCGGAACCCGTCCCGGTTGAGCCGGCAGAGGAAATTATCGAGGTCGAGCCAGAGCCTCGAAATAGTGGATGAAGCCATGGCGTTGCCTCCGCTGGCTGAAAGCGATGATTTAGTATTGGAATCCATCTCCGGCCTCGCCGGCGAAGCTTCAGTGATGCGCTTTCTTGTGAACGACAATGTGGTTTCCCGCTTTGTTGCATCGGTGGATGCGTTGACCAGCCGCCAGGTGCCCGGCCAGATCATGGCCGTTCAGGATCCGGAGGGTAAGTTCGTCGCAACCGCCAATGAGCAGCCCGATATCGTGATCCGCAATGCTGAGGGCGATCCGATCCCCCAGTACGTACTGAATCCGGCAAACTATAAGCGTTATGATCCCCAGGTAGAGATGTTCGAAGCGCTGGATACGCAGGAGCTGATAAGCCTGTATCGGGACTTCGCCCCCCTCAGCCAGCAGGCCTACATTGAGCTTGGCTATCCGGATGGTGACTTTAATGCGAGGTTGATCGAGGTGATTGACAGCCTCCTGTCCACGCCTGAAATAAGCGAGCCACCCCGTTTGATCAAACCTGAGGCATTTTACCTGTTTACCAATCCGGACCTGGAAGCACTCCCGGCCGGGCAGAAAGCCCTGTTGCGCATGGGCCCGAAGAATGCACAGCGGGTCAAGGCAAAATTGCGGGAAATTCGCGAGGCCCTGGCGCAATGACGGCAGGCGGCATCGGAATGCCTTGGCAATCTGGTCCCTGGTCAGTGTGGTTGCACTACGCTATTCCCATACCCAGCGGGACCACTCTTTTCCTGCACTGATGATGCTGTGTGGCAAGGACTCCATTAATTGCTTGAAGTCGTCACCGCGAAGGTGGATCAGGTGCTCGTGATCGCCCTGCCTCGATGTAGATATCTGAAGCGTGCTTGAGCTGGTCATCCCAGATCACCTTCAGGCCGTAGGCATCGCTCAGGGCCGGGAATGGCTCCGGTTTCGCAATCCTTGAACAGTTTTCCCAGTTCAGGCTCGGTGGCGAGCCTCAGGTCACGATTCAGCTCCTCGCTCACCCAGGCAAGGTTCAGGCGGTTGTTAGAGGGTAAAACGCTGACGATATAGCCGTCTTCATCTTCCAGAACGACGGCTTTGGCCATCTGGTAGGGGGGTACGTGCGCGGATTTGGCCGAATCCATCGCTGTATCGGTATGTGTGTGTTCAACCGTGTCATATTCGACACCGCGTTTGTCCAGGTAGGACTTCAGGGTTGTTGCAATTGCCATGGTTCTCTCCTTCGGGGTCCCAGGTGAGACCGTGGCTTGTCGGCATACGTCGCAAGTCAGGTCAGTGGCGCCGGGCCCGGTTATACAAACCCGGCACCTTAATCATAGTCCCTAAACCAGTCAATTTGCATGCGACACAGGTCAAGCGGATTCAAGAATTCGGGCAAGATGGCGGAGCCGGACCACCAGCCCCGGGCACTGGTTGTGGCGGGAGTTCGCAGGTAGTCTATGCACTTATGAACCCCTGGCTTTTTCTCGGTCTTGTCATCGTCGTCATCGTGCTTGCGTTGTGGATTCCCCGTTTCAGGCTAAGACGCGCCATTGAAGCGCCATTTCCCGGGCAGTGGGTGGAGACACTCGAGCGTAATATCCAGGTCTATCGCGACCTTCCGATGCCCTTGCGTCTGCAGTTAAGACGTCTGATCAAGCAATTCCTCCATGAAAAACAGTTTTCCGGGTCCAGGGGACTGGAAATCACCGATGAGATTCGGGTGACGATAGCCGCCCAGGCTTGCATGTTGCATCTGAACCGGCGCGGTGACCTGTACCCGAAGTTGAAATACATCCTTGTTTATCCCAGCGCCTTTGTCGTTTCGCGGCCCGAAGCAGACGCGAGCGGTGTGGTTAGCAAGCGCAATCGCGGTCTGCTGGGTGAGTCATGGCAGAACGGTAAAGTAATCCTGGCCTGGGACAATGTTTTGCACGGCGCCCGGAACTTCGTCGACGGCAGCAACGTGGTGTTGCATGAATTCGCACATCAACTGGATAGTGAATCCGGCACTGCCGATGGCGCCCCGTTGTTGGCGGGAACGTCCTGCTACCGTAGCTGGGCGGCTGCACTTTCGGAGGAATTGAAGAACTTCAAAAAGATACCCACTTTGGCCGCCGTTCACTAATGGACCACTATGGCGCGACCAACCCCGCTGAATTCTTTGCCGTTGCCACGGAAACGTTTTTTGAAAAACCCCGGCAAATGGCAAAACACCATACCGAGTTGTTCGCGGTATTAAAAAATTACTACCGGATCGATCCCAGGGACTGGAAGTACGCGAAAGAAGATGTCCATGCCTGCTAACCCGCATATTGATCATTCATTCCATGGCCCCATGTTTTGACACTATGACGAGTCGAAACCATGGCTGAGCGCGCAAGTAGCGAGCGCCCTCGCGCAAAATCCCTGAAACCACTGCAAACCCTGATTCCGTTTGTCCGCCCGTACCGTGGAACGCTGGTGGCGGCCCTGACCGCGTTGCTGATTGCTTCAGGGGCAATGCTGGCGCTGCCCATCGCTCTGCGTTACCTGATTGATAATGGCTTTATTGCGCAGGATGTCGGCACGGTAAACCGGTACTTTTGGCTGGTTCCTGGCCGCGGCCCTGGTGTTTCAGTGTTTTCGCCGCGCTGCGCTACTACCTGGTGACCTGGCTGGGTGAGCGCGTGGTAGCCGACCTGCGCAACGCCGTCTATCAGCGCGTTATCGGATGGATCCGGCATTTTTCGAAGTAACCAAGACCGGCGAGGTTCTTTCCCGTCTGACTACCGACACCACGCTTGTCCAGAGTATTTCAGGTGTGGGTTTGTCCATCGCATTGCGATCTACGCTGAACCTGACCGGCGGTCTGCTGCTGTTGGTTCTGACCAGTCCTCAACTGGCCGCGTATACACGCTGGTGGGGATACCGTCGTTATTCTGCCGGTGATCCTGGTCGGGCGCCGCATAAGAAACCTGTCGCGCCAGTCACAGGACCGGATTGCCGACACCAGTGGGCTGGCCGGCGAAACCCTGAACGCCATGCAGACGGTACAGGCATTTACGCTGGAGAAGCTGCAGGCCCGGCGCTACGCGGAAGCGGTGAATGCCAGCTTCATCACGGCGGTCCGCCGGATAAAAATGAACGCATTGTTGACGGTCATTGCCACCTCCCTGGTGTTCGCTTCGATTACCTTCATCCTGTGGCTTGGTTCGCGCGCTGTCCTGGCCGGCACGATGACCGGCGGGCAACTGGGCCAGTTCCTGATGTACGCCATGATGGTAGGCTCCTCGGCGGCGGCGCTGAGCAGCTTGTGGGGTGAAATTCAGCGCGCCGCCGGTGCGATGGAACGCCTGTCCGAATTATTGCATGCAGAGCCGGCCATCCGGGCCCCTGTTGATCCGGAACATTTGCCGGCCAAAGTACGTGGCCGGATTCGCTTCGAGCATGTTGAATTCCGTTACCCTTCACGGCCTGATTCCCTGGCGCTGGATGATTTCAACCTGGAGATCCGGCCCGGTGAAACCGTGGCGATTCGTCGGACCTTCGGGGCGCCGGCAAAAGTACCAGCTTTCCAGTTGTTGCTTCGTTTTTACGAGGCGCATCCGGACGAATCCTGATCGATGACACCGATATTTCCCGTCTCGACCCGCTGGAGTTGAGAAAACAGATCGGTCTGGTGCCCCAGGAGACCGTATTGTTTGGTGAGAGCGCCCTTGAGAACATCCGGTACGGCCGCCCCGATGCAAGCGAAGAGGAAGTAAAACAAGCCGCGGCACTGGCCGCAGCCGATGATTTTATCAGGGCCTTGCCGGATGGCTACGACACCTTCCTGGGCGAGCGTGGCACCCGCCTTTCAGGGGGGCCAGAGGCAACGCATCGCGATTGCCCGGGCGATCCTGAAGGATCCCCCCATCCTTTTGCTCGACGAGGCCACCAGTTCGCTGGATGCGCAGAGCGAGCGCCTGGTGCAGACAGCACTGGAAGGCTTGATGAAAGACCGCACTACCCTGGTGATCGCGCATCGCCTGGCGACGGTTAAAAAAGTGGATCGCATCGTGGTCATGAACCACGGCCGTATCGAGGCGGTTGGAAGTCACGACTGAATTGATCCGCAGCAATGCTCTGTACGCCCGCTGGCCGAGTTGCAGTTCGGGGGTATGTAAGAACACATTCTTACCTGTGAGCGGAAAGCTTTAACCAGGCGTGGATGGCGGCGCCCTTGATGCCGAGAGACTGGTCCGTGTTCAGATAAATGGGAATGGATTCCAGCAGGTGGCGGTAGTGACCGGGCGTCGTTGAATTCCTGGCTGAATGCCTCGCTGCGCACCAGGTGGGGTTTTTTTGCCGCGATGCCTCTGTGATGATCAGCTTCTCAACCGGGTGCAGCGCCAGGCAGTAATTCCTGCAGGCGCGGGCGTAGAAACGTGAGAACATATTCGCAGGTTTGAGTGTTGCCGGGGGCGGCGCTCAGGGCTTCAGCCGGGCTTGCCGGTTCACCGCTCAGGAATTCGTGCAGCAGCGCGGCCCCGGAGCCACTGACAACGTCATCGTTGCTGATCCATTTTTTACCTGCCCTGGCCAGGAAAAAACGTTCGATTTCTTTTTCTGCCTGGCCGTGGAAAGCGAAAGTGACGTGGCCGCTTTCCGAACCTATGACCACCCGCTGTCCGGCAAAGGATTTAAGGGCTGCGTGTCCCAGGCCCGTGCCGGCGCCGATGATGGCAATGGAGCCGGGGCCGAACCCCGGACCCGGGCGCACCGGTTCCAGTTGATCCGCTAAATTTTCATCCAGGCAGGCGTAAGCCTGGGCGATAAAGTCGTTCAACAGAAAAATGTTAAGGATGTTATCGGCGGAAGCCAGGTCAATGTCCCAGGGGATGTTCGGCAGGGTTGCCTTGCCCCGGTCAACTGCTCCGGCCACTCCCAGTGCGACCGCATGGTACTGCCCAAGGGTCAGCAATTTCAGAAGGCGCGTTGTGCTGGAAGTGATCCAGCAAATCGTGCAGTGAGCCAATGGAATCCAGCCAGGTCGGGGAAAACAAAGGGCTCTCCCATCGAAACGCTGGACGGGACCATCGATCTCCACGCAGGCGAAACGCGAACTCGTTCCGCCGATGTCCGCTGCCAATATTCTCATGCGGCCATTATGCCCTGAATCTTTCCTCTTTGCATTATTCTCAGGCTCGCTCAGCGGCTTATGGCCGCCAGCCGGAGAAGTGCAAGCAGTATCAGGCCGGCCAACCAGTTGTGAGCCACTGCCAGGCTGATGGGCAGGCTGCTCAGGATTGCGGCAATGCCCACCGAAAATTCCAGCGTGACCAGGGCCAGTATGACTGATGGCCGTCGTCCGGTAGCGCGCTCCGGCGCGCAGGGCAATCAAAGCGGCAAGCAGAATCACGGCCAGTGTGATGACCGCGCCGATGCGATGGGCTTTGTGGATAGCAAGACGCTCCTCCCCGCCGATTGCCTGCCCCATTGGAGTGACTTCATGCTGGCGTGAAAGATCAAAAGCGGTAAGCAACGCACTTCCCGGCAACCAGCTGCCGTGACAATCGGGGAGCGTCTGGCAGGCGGTGGCGGCGAAGTTGGCGCTGGTAAGCCCGCCAAGTACGATCTGCAGGGAGAGCACCATGATGGCGAATATGGCCACGTGCTTCACTGTGCCCGCTTTATCTGAAGATCCGGCTTGTGCTTCGGCTGGCGCTTTGGAACCCGGGCTGAACACCATCCATCCCAGCAGGCCCAGCATGCAAAAGCCACCAGCCAGGTTCCCCATCACGACTGCCGGGTTGTGGAGGCTGCCGGAACGGATGCCCAGCACGGCGAGAAATACCGTCAGGCCAAGCAGGACCAACGATATGATGCGCTGCTTCTTCCGACGCAATGCAATGAATGCCAGCAATACCATCAGCAAGCCCAGAACACTGGCCACCAGGCGGTGCAGGGGCGTTGCCCAGGCCAGGGGTTTATTGGCTTGCTCGACCATCCGCTGGTAAGCATTTTCGGATGTAGCAGGCTGGCTGACCGAGGGCGTTTCCCCGATATGTCCGTAACATTCCGGCCAGTCGGCACAACCGATGCCCGAGTGCGCCAATCTCAGGTAGGCGCTCAGGGATACCAGCAAAATAACCAGCAGCAGTGAAATTTTGGCCAGGCCGTTCATAAATGGATCGGAGGTTCCCCAAGACAAGTGTTCACAGGCCCTGACTTAATCCTTAACTTTTTCGAGTTGGATAGGTGTACCCCGGACCAGGCGCACATAGCGGGGAGAGTATTTCCATTCCACGCGGTCCAGGCCGTTGCCGAAATTCCACAACCAGGCCGAGTCCCAATGGAACTGGTAGTCATTGCCGGACCAGTATTCCCCTGCCTGGGTATGGGGAAAATATTTTGTGTTGATGCTGGGCGGTGTGCTGGTCTTGCGTGGATCGCTAATGGAGCCAAGTTCGTCACGTGTTGGCATACGCCAGTCGTTGAAGCCGCAGTAACCAGCGGTATTGACCGCCTCCACCAGTGCAGCCGTGTCACAGGCGCTGCCTGAGCACTCGCCACCATCGGGTTTGCCGCGATAGTCCAGTTCTTCACCCGCTTTTTCATCCGGGTTGAACCAGGAGTATGTATTGCGCCAATCATGGAGCCCTGGTGTGTCGGTTTTGGCTTCCCACACCAGGCCGATGAATTGATCCAGCACGCAGGGTCCGGCCTGGCCCGCCTCCAGTTGTTCGCCATTGGCGTCCAGGGCGATGTACTTGGTGTCGTGAATTCCCGGTCCGGGTCCGGTCTCGGAGTTGCAGCCGCCCAGCGACATCAGCAGGCCTAAAGTGACCGTCTGCAGGGGCAGGATAATTGATGGCATTTTTTTCATGAATTGACTTATCTTCTGCATCATTGCAATACTAATTAAGAGTTATCGGAAAAGATAACCTTTGTGCAGGAGAGATTGCAGATCCT
>PVMK01124694.1_pt1 | contig 33863 bp, 32 predicted proteins | sample 1853481 | NCBI WGS metagenome assembly PVMK01 (sample SAMN08533507, study PRJNA380276) | Marine sediment metagenome, whole genome shotgun sequencing project.
AATTAACTATCTAAATTTTATCTAATTATCCATTCATGGACATTAAAAATTCTTCGTTATTTAAAGTGAATTTTATTTTCTCACGTACGAATTCCATCGCTTCAATAGGGTTCATGTCAGCTAGATATTTTCTCATCACCCACATGCGTTGAATAGTTTTTGCATCGTGCAACAGATCGTCCTTACGAGTACTCGATTTTACCAGATCCACAGCAGGATAAATTCGTCGGTTAGAAATATTCCTATCCAATTGTAATTCCATATTACCGGTGCCTTTAAATTCTTCAAAAATAACTTCATCCATTTTTGATCCGGTATCGGTTAGGGCAGTGGCAATAATGGTAAGTGATCCTCCATTTTCAATATTTCTTGCCGCACCAAAGAAACGCTTAGGTTTGTGTAAGGCATTGGCATCTATACCACCGGAAAGAATTTTACCTGAAGCAGGAGCTACCGTATTATAAGCTCTAGCCAGTCGTGTGATAGAATCCAATAGAATTACAACATCATGACCGCATTCAACCAGTCTTTTGGCTTTTTCTAAAACAATATTAGCTACTCTTACGTGTCTTTCCGCCGATTCGTCAAAGGTTGAAGCGATTACTTCCCCTTTAACACTTCGTTGCATGTCCGTAACTTCCTCAGGGCGCTCATCGATCAATAATATTATTTGATAGGCCTCCGGGTGATTAATAGAAATGGCATTGGCGATGTCTTTCAGTAAAATTGTCTTACCGGTTTTGGGTTGTGAAACGATCATTCCTCTTTGACCTTTTCCAATAGGTGCAAATAAGTCAATAATTCTAGTGGATATAGACTTTTGACCTTGGGCGAGATTAAATCTCTCCGTTGGGAAAAGGGGTGTTAAATGTTCAAAGGCAATTCTATCTCTTACAATACTTGGATTTAAACCATTTATAAATGAAACCCTAATTAACGGAAAATATTTTTCTCCTTCTTTTGGTGGCCTCACTTTGCCTTTAACGGTATCTCCGGTTTTTAAGCCAAAAAGTTTTATTTGAGACTGAGATACATAAATATCATCGGGTGAAGAGAGATAGTTATAATCTGAGGACCTTAAGAACCCATAACCATCCTGCATTATTTCTAAGACACCTTCACTCTCAATAATTCCATCGAATTCAAAATCGGGATCCCTGTATTTTCCTTGTTTTTTGAAATCAGGATTCCTGTGCTTTTGTTGGTGCTTTTGGTCTTTTTGCTGAATTGGATTCGTGTTTTTATTTGGAGTCCGCTCCTGTCTATCTTTATTTTCGGACTTATTAATTGTATTTTTTATTGGAGACTTCTCCGTTGTGCTTTGTACTTTGTGATTTTTACTGGCAGTCAATTGTCTCTCATCCTGTTTCTGTTGCGGTTTGTTCTTCAACTCTGGCTTAGATTCAGAAGACACATGCCTTTCAACTTGTAGAACTGCTTTTTCAGGAGCCTTTTCTATTGAAGAATCATCGTTTTTATGAATTCTTTTTCGTTTTGGTTTTTCAGAATGTGTAGATTGTTCATGTACCTTTTTTGGCGTCGAAGCCTGTACATCTAAAATTTGATAAACCAAATCAAGCTTTTTTAATTGTCGAAACTTTGGTACTCCAATATTTTGTGCAAGTTCTTGAAGTTCTAAGAGTTTCATTTCTTTGAGTTTGTCTATTTCAAACATTATAAATATTTTCGGTTAAATTTGTAATTTCTCTATAAAGAAATAAGTAGTTATAAAATGAATATTTTTTGTAAATATTTTTTGGGTATTGTAAAAGAAGTGATTTACAATAAGTTCGGTTTGGTGCGACAATGATACGAAATAAAATTAATATAATAAGTTTTTTCTTAAAAAGATTAATGTACTTTTGCTTTCCATTTTAATACTATGATACAAAGAATACAGTCCTTATATTTACTGATGGCATTTTTGATCTCAGGAGTCCTGGCATTTTTGGTAATGTTATGGGAAAATATTAATGGAACAGTGTATTATTTGTCTGGTATGATAATGGAAGATTCTTGGGAATTAGTCTCTATTCCAATAGGATTTATTTTATCAGCTATATTGTCATTATTGGCAATAATAAATTTTAAAAATCGAAAATTGCAAATTAAATTAAATAGATTTAATCTTGTTACCAACTTATATTTATTAGGAATTATTGTATATCTACTACTAAGTTTATCTGGAGAAAATTTTATTTCTGAGAAGGGTATTGGGCTTTTTTTACCGGTAATTGTAATTGTTTTATTAGTTCTTGCTAATAAGGCTACACAAAAGGATGAAGAGCTTGTGAAATCAGTAGATCGATTACGATAGACCTAATACCTTAGTTTATTGTGTGTTACGGCTGCTTAATGAACATTAAGCAGCTTTTTTTGTCCTTAAATTCACGGTAAATGACTCACTGTTTTTAGGTATTTTTAAAAATACTAATTTCCTCTATTGTGAGAAACATTAAGTGCATGTATGTTTGTAGTGTAATTGTTCAAGTAATGGTTACTGTCAAAAAACACCTTATTAAATATAAGGATTAAAAAAAGGGGGCTGGAGAGAAGGGAATTATATCATTATAGAATTAATTAACTTCTCTCCTTCAAAAAAAATTGACATAGAAAACTATATTTTCTAAAATGACATATTGAAAAACAAATTTCTCTGAAAAAGAAAAAATACTCCTTAGTATAACTAGGAGATAAAAATAGGGGAGAAAGGAGAGAAGAAGTACATTTTATTTCTAACGCTAAAGTAAATCTATTGAATAACTTCTCTCCTTACTATAAAAAAGATTAAGGAAAAAATTGCTATAAATTCCTAAACACATTTTTAAGATCACTTTCACTGTTAAAACACACACTCCAAAATTAAAGGAGATGAAAATAGGGGAGAAAGGAGAGAAGAAGAACATTTTATTTCTAACGCTAAAGTAAATCTAATAAATAACTTCTCTCCTTACTATTTTAAGAAGAAAAAGGAAAATCGCTATAAAATTCCACAAATATTTTGAATAGAAAGCTCTATATAAAAAATACTCCTAAAACTAATGGGAGATAAAAATAGGGGAGAAAGGAGAGAAGAGAAGCTAATTTATCTAACGCTAAAGTAAATCTATTGAATAACTTCTCTCCTTACTATTTTAAAAATCGAATTCCATAACAAAACATACTCTTAACAATATTTAAGAGATAAAAGCAGGGGAGAAAGGAGAGAAGTGAAACAATTTATCTAACGCTAAAGTAAATCTATTAAATAACTTCTCTCCTTACTATTTTTAACAAAAAAATACTCAAATTCGAAAATCTGAGTATTTCTAAATAATTTACGCTATAAAATTATTTATTTAAAGGGGGAAAAAGGTTAAGGAGATGTAGAGAAGGAAAACTTTAATTTCTAACTGTATAAATAGCTTCTCTACAAACTATAAATTTTTCAATAATTGTTTTTTACCTTAAATAAATGGAGGTGTAATATAGTAAAATTTAAATATAAATACCAAATAATATAAATAATAAAATTAATATAAATAATTAAAAACCAGATAACCAGTAATATATGATAAAATTGCAATAAAGAAATATTGAAAATATAGCTACATAATAATTTCTCCATAATTCCGTTAATAGTGGTAATTAGGGATAAACTAGTGGTTTCTGGGTATTTTTGAATATACCCAATTTCACTATTGTTATTAGTTGTCTTTGCGCCTACATTTGAAAGGTTGACATTCGTGTCAGTTAACAATGGGAACAATAACAATTAATTTCTAAATTTTATTATTATGAAAAACTTTACTTTAGCAATTGCGATTTTATTTTTAATGGCTTCATTTTCAGTTAATTTAACAAATAATACCGTAATGGTATTAACTGATATTGAAGGTACTTTATTGGAGGAAGCTCCGGTAATTGAAAACAACGACGGAGATTTTACTGTTACATTTACAGTAGATGAAAACGTAATTATTTCTTCTGCGTTAATAGGAGAATCAAATGAGATCTTTTTGGTTGAAAATGGTAACTCAGAACAATCAAAAACAGTAACTTTAGGTTTACAAGAAGTAAATGGAAAAGTTTCAACGGCTTTTAACAATATTTATGAGAATAATTATGATGTAGCTACTATAGATGCTATGTTAAGTTTGTCTGAGCCAGATAGAAGACCACAAGGAGCTATTATTTGGGATTAACACGTACAATATATATTGTTTTTAAACGTTTTTTTATTAAAACTGTTAAAAGTCTGGAGAACTTAGTTTTTCAGACTTTTTTTTAGATGTGTTTATAAATTCAACAACGAAAAATAAGAAACTAAAATTATGGAAGATAAAATTAGAGTTCATATTGCTGATGACCATCAAATTCTGATTGATGGTGTAAAGGCTGTGTTAAATTTAGAACCTAATATAGATGTACCTGGATTTTCTCTAAACGGGGTTGAGGTTATAGACTGGTTCAAAGAGAATGAAGCCGATGTGTTGATCCTGGATATCAATATGCCGGAGATGGACGGCATTGAAGTTTTGAAACAGCTTAAAAAGAACAGCATTAACTGTGAGGTGATCGTATTGTCCAGTTATGATGATATTAAATTGGTTAAAGAAGTTCTGCAAATGGGAGCAAAGGGTTTTGTTCCTAAAAAGTCGGCAGGCGAGCATATTGTTAATGCGGTAAATAAAGTGGCTAACGGTCAACAGTATTTTACGGATGATGTAAAGGAGAAGATGATGCAAACCCTACTGAATGGTCAATCTAAGGATGATGGCAGTCAGGACGGTGTTTTAATTAGTTCCTTGACCAAGAGAGAGGTACAAGTATTAAAGTTAGTAGCACAACAATACAGTACAAGAGAAATTGCGAACGAATTGCACATCAGTGAAAGTACTGTGGAAACCCATCGTAAAAATTTAATGAAAAAAGTTAGAGTTAAAAATAGTGTAGGTTTGGCCATATTTGCACTTAAAAACGAAGTCATTTAATAGAAAAAAATTACCTTTATACTATCCGTGCGACAATTTAGTTCATATAGAGTTAAATCAATATCCCTTTGTATCATAATGCTTTTGGGATTTTCCTTTTGTACACAAAGTCAATCTGCTCAGGATATATATATTGAAAATAAACTTCATCGGATTGACTCTCTAGTATTATTGAAACAATATGATAAAGCGATTACAATAATTAATAATACTCAAAACACATTTACATTTAAATCTACAGATGAAAAGCAATTAGAGTTTGATTATAGATATGCTCGAATATTATATGAAAGCGGACAGGAAAATAAAGCTCTTGAAAAATTTTTAATAGGATTTGAAAAATTAAATTCAAAGCATGGATCATTATTGTATATAAATTTTGCTAACTATTTGGCTAAAATGTTCGCAAGGTCAAAGAATTTCAATAAAGCTTTTTATTATACTAATTTAGCGCTTGGTGCTTCCTTAAAGATAAAAGATTCTGTTTATATTGTAAAATCGTATAATAGGTTAGGCACCTTTTATTATGCAAAAAAAAACTTGGATAGTGCCAAATTCTTCTATAGAAAAGTAATTTACTTTAAAGATAACCCAAAAACTGAAAAGGGAGTTTCGACAGCCTTTAATAATCTCGGTGTGATCGCTCAATATGAATATAATTACCCTTTAGCGAAATATTATGCACAGGAGGCTTTGAGTATTAAAAAGAGAGAACAAGATACTTTAGGAATTACCTCAATGAATATAAATTTGGCAAATTTGTATTACAATGAAAAAAAATATAAGATAGCCATTGAAAAATATTTGGATGCTGAAAGTTTGATTGAGAAAGATAGCTCATTGGATGGATTGGCATTAAGGAGAATTATTTTTGATAATTTATCCTTATCCTATGATTCTTTGGGCGATTATAAAATGGCATATCATCATTTATTGAACTTTAGAGATATTAACAAAGAGATCAATGAGAATATCATTAATAAGAATTTTGCCGAAACAGAAGCAAAATATAATTTGGCAAGAGAAGAGCAAAAAACAGAAACGGAGAGGAACAGAGCCCTAAGATCGAATTTTTTGTTCTATGGATTGGCGTTTTTCACCTTAACATTCTTTATTCTTGTTTTAATTTTTTACAAAAATTACAAGTTAAAGCAACAGAATAAATTGGAACAAATTCAGAATGATGTGCAGACCAGGATAATTAATGCCACGATAGACGCTAAGGAAAAAGAAAGAAAAACCATAGCTGAAATTTTGCATGATAGTGTTAGTGCATTACTCTCTTCGGCAAATTTGCATCTTCAGGCATCTAAAGCTCAATTGAATTCGAAGGCACCTATTGAAATAACTAAGGCGCAACAGATTGTTGGAGAAGCCTCTGTTAAGATTAGAGATCTTTCCCATGAATTGATTTCATCGGTATTATTGAAATTTGGATTGGCATTTGCAGTTCACGATATGTGTGAAAAATATTCTAACTCAAAATTCACCTTGATGAGTGACGCGAATGGTATTAAGAGATACAATCAAAAATTTGAGATTAAAATACACAATATAATTGAAGAGTTAATCAATAATATCATCAAACACAGTAATGCTAAAAATGCTTCCATCATGCTTACGGAAAAGGAAGGCAATAAACTGATCATTCAGATAATTGATGACGGCAAAGGCTTTGATGTTAAAAGAGCAAGGAATAAAAATGGTCTTGGCTTAAGCCATATCGAAGCTCGAATAAAAGTGATGAATGGCGTCTTTAACATAAACTCAAAAAAAGGTGATGGAACTAGTATTTTTATTTCTGCACCTATTAATGTTGAAGAACTAGCAGATATTGCTTAGGTATTTTCTAATTTCTGTCTGTTAATTCAATCACTTCCAGATTTTTAATATCCATATTATCAATGTCAAATCTTAGCATAGTTCTTACCTTATGAATACCATATTTTCCAACGGCCCCGGGATTCATATGAAGCAAATTTAATTTTTTATCGTATTGAACCTTTAGAATATGAGAATGACCCGAAATAAATAGATTCGGTGGATCTTTCCTCAATTTATCTTTTATTCGGAAATTGTATCTGTTCGGGTATCCACCAATATGAGTTATCCAAACCTTCACCTGTTCAACGTTAAAAATATTATCTAATGGGAAATCGGCTCGAATGGTCTTGTCATCAATATTTCCATAAACGGCTCGTAGTGGTTTTATTTCTTGTATTAATTCAACAACATCCAGACTGCCTACATCTCCGGCATGCCAAACCTCATCCACAGTTTTTACATATTTCAAAACGTCATTGTCTATAAATCCATGTGTATCAGAAATTAATAATATTTTTCTCATAAAAAAACCGTAACATATAATTATATTATCTTTGCTTGGCATAAAAATAAGTGTTTTTGAGATATTTTGTTGAACTTTCTTACAATGGAAAAGATTATCATGGTTGGCAATGCCAACCAAATGCTATTTCTGTACAGGAAGTTATTGAAAATGCACTCACAGTTTTAATTGGTGACAAAACAACAGTTGTTGGTTGTGGTAGAACCGATACAGGAGTTCATGCAATACAATATTATTTGCATTTTGATACTGCACATGAAATTGAAGAGTCCAATTTGAAATTTAAAATAAATGCATTCTTGCCTGATACTATATCTATACATGAATTATTTTTGGTGAAGGGAAATGATCATGCGAGATTTGACGCCATTTCACGAACTTATGAATATAGAATTTATTTGGGTAAAAATCCTTTTTTTTTAGATACAACTTGGCAAGTGCAAAATCGAGTATATGATATTGATAAGATGAATGCCGCTTCGAAAATCTTATTTGATTTTAGTGATTTTAAAGCTTTTTCCAAATCCAAAACGGATGTTAAAACATACGATTGTACCGTTAGCCAGGCCGAATGGATTAAGGAAGGTAATCACTTGACATTTCATATAACAGCAAATCGGTTCTTGAGAAATATGGTAAGGGCAATTGTTGGAACGCTAATAGATGTAGGAATTGGAAAAACAACGCTAGATGATTTTAAAAAAATAATTGAGAATAAAGATAGAACCAGCGCTGGAGCTTCTGTAAAAGCAAAAGGTTTATTCTTAACTAAAGTAAATTATCCTAATAGCATATTGAAAAATTAAAATGTCAGCTGAAAATATAAATAAGCAAAAGGTTACCGGAAAAGTCTTTGATTATAAACTTTTTGTAAGATTGTTGTCTTATTCAAAAAGCTATAAGCCTCAATTTATTACCTCGATAATTGCCGTTATTTTAATAGCACTATTTGCTGCTGTAAGGCCGGTTTTATTACAGGTTATCATTGATGATTATATAACAAATAAGAACGCTGTTCTGTTGTTGAAATTTATAATTTTTATGGTATCAGTTTTGGTATTGGAAGTAATTTTCCAATTTTTGTTTATCTATTTTGCAAATTGGTTAGGACAAAGTATCGTAAAAGACATGCGCACGCAATTGTTCGACCATTTATTGCATTTTAAAATGCAATATTTTAATAAATCAGCGGTGGGAAAGTTAGTTACAAGGGTGGTTTCTGATATTGAAACTATTTCTAGCGTATTTGGTCAGGGCTTATTTATGATAATTAGTGATCTTTTAAAAATGTTCGTAATTTCTCTTGTAATGCTTTGGATGAACTGGAAATTGGCCTTGATCGTTTTTGCTATCTTACCCATACTGATCTTTGCAACCAAGGTTTTTCAAAAAGCTATGAAGTCTGCTTTTCAGGAAGTAAGAACGGAAGTGTCCAATTTAAATAGTTTTGTTCAAGAGCGAATAACCGGAATGAGAATCATACAACTTTTTACTCGTGAAAAAATTGAATATGATCATTTTAAATCTATAAATGAGAGGCACAAAAAAGCTTGGATAAGAGCTGTATGGTATAATTCTATATTTTTTCCTTTAGCAGAGATTTTACCATCAATTGCAATCGGACTTGTTGTTTGGTATGGTGGATTGAGTGCTGCTACGTCAGCAGATGATTCCATTACGGTTGGTAAAATAATCAGTTTTATCATGATGAACTTCATGTTGTTCAGACCATTAAGACAAATTGCTGATAAATTTAATACTTTGCAAATGGGTATGGTCGCAGCCGAAAGAGTATTTAAAATAATGGATACTGACGATTCTGAAATAGATAATGGTAAAGAGACGATTAAAAATATAAAAGGAAATGTTTCTTTTAACAATGTTCACTTTAGTTATATTAAAAACGAGGAAGTTATTAAGGGAATTTCTTTTGATGTGAAACAAGGTGAAACTGTTGCTATTGTGGGAGCTACGGGTGCAGGGAAATCTACAATAATAAACTTGTTAAATCGATTTTACATTATTGATAGCGGTAAAATTACGATTGACAATATCCTTATTAATGATTTTAAATTGAATGATCTCCGAAAAAACATTGCTGTGGTTTTACAGGATGTTTTCTTGTTCTCTGATACAATTTTTAATAATATTACTCTTAAAGATCCATCTATAACTATTGAGCAAGTTAAAAAGGCCGCCAAGGAAATTGGAATTCATGATTTTATTATGACACTGCCTGGGGCTTATAATTATAATGTTAAAGAAAGAGGTGTAATGCTATCTGTCGGACAACGTCAGTTGATTGCATTTTTAAGAGCATATGTGAGCAGACCATGTATTTTAATTTTAGATGAAGCAACTTCTTCAGTTGATACCCATACAGAAAAATTAATTCAGTCTGCTACGGAGAGAATTACAAAAGATAGGACATCAATCATTATTGCGCACAGGTTAGCGACCATCAAAAAGGCGGATAAAATAATTGTTATGGAGGATGGAAAAATTGTTGAGCAGGGCACTCACTACCAACTATTAGATAAAAAAGGGTATTACAGTAATCTTTATAATATTCAATTTTTGCAAAAAAAAGCCGGATAGAGTTTTTTCTGCGTATTCTGAACTCGTATAGAACAAGTTAACATTAAGATTTATCAGATAGAATGAATTATTTTTTTCTAAAATAAATTACGACAGGAACACCGTTAAAATTATAAACTTCGCGCAATTTATTTTCGAGATAACGCTTATAAGGATCTCTAATATATTGAGGTAAGTTAGCAAAAAACACAAATTGTGGTGTTGCCGTAGGCAGCTGCATGCAATACTTTATTTTAACGAACTTGCCCTTATATGCCGGAGGCTCATTTTGTTTAATGATATCGAGCATCGTTTCGTTAAGTTTGCTTGTGGCAATTTTATTTTTTCTGTTTTCAAAGACCTGTACCGCAGTTTCAATGGCCTTAAAAATTCTTTGTTTGGTAAGTGCAGAAATAAAAATTATCGGAACATCTGTAAAAGGGGCAATTTCTTTTCTGATTTTTTCTTCGAATTGCTTTGTGGTATGCGTGTCCTTTTCTATTAAATCCCATTTGTTAACCAATATCACAATACCTTTTTTTATTCTTTTCCGCCAACCAAAATATATTTTGATCCTGACCTTCAAACCCTCTTGTCGCATCTATTAATAGAATACAAACATCACTGTGCTCGATAGCTCTTACAGAACGCATTACCGAGTAGAACTCCAAATCATCTTTTACTTTTGATTTTTTTCTAATTCCGGCTGTATCCACGAGATTAAAATCAAATCCAAAACGGTTGTATTTAGTGTCAATAGAATCTCTGGTAGTACCAGCTATATCTGTAACTATATACCTTTCTTCTCCAATTAAGGCATTAATAAATGAAGATTTACCCGCATTTGGTCTGCCTACAATAGCAAATCTTGGTAAATCATCAACCAATTCTTCTTCCTTTTCCGGCAAGGCTTTAACAATTGCATCCAATAAGTCTCCGGTACCACTACCATTAATACTGGCAATTGTATAATATTCGCCAAGGCCCAGGGCATAAAATTCAACAGCATCATCATTTGCTTTATTGCTATCTACTTTGTTCACTACTAAAAAAATAGGTTTTTTAACTTTTCGTAATAGGTTTGCAACTTCTTCATCCATCCCTGTAACACCACTCTGAACATCAACCATAAATATAATTGCATCGGCTTCATCAATGGCTAATTTCACTTGTTTGTCAATTTCGGCCTCAAAAACATCATCACTGCCAACAACATATCCCCCTGTATCTATTACTGAAAATTCTTTACCGTTCCAATCTGTTTTACCATAATGCCTATCTCGGGTAACACCACTTACAGCATCAATAATTGCTTCTCTCCTCTGTATGAGGCGATTAAAAAGTGTTGATTTTCCAACATTTGGTCGTCCAACTATAGCTACAATGTTTCCCATTTTGATTTTTATATCTTCGCTGCAAAGATATGTTTATCTTATATATTTAGACAACTAAATTTTATTTTAAAGACTTAATATTTTTATATTAAATTTACTTCATGAATAAGCCAATACATGATAGTCAGATCAATAAGGTCTTGCTTAAACCCAGATTTAGAATTGAAGTTGATCAGCTTGAAAAACAAATTATGAATAATATAACAAAAAGATTAAATGATGAGAATTGTCATTTTAGAAGTCAAATTGCAGACATGCATATTATAATTGATGTGCCTGAACTGGATGAACATTATTGGTCCCCTCAGTTGACGGTTGAACTTATTAAAGAAGACCAACAAACGATAGTAAAAGGATTATTGAGCCCAAAGCCGAAAGTTTGGACTTTTTTTATGTTTTTGCATTTTGTTGTCGCTATATCTTTTTTTGTTTTTTTGGTGATGTTCTACACCCAGTATCGACTAAAACAAGACTATGATTTTTCATTGATAATGTGCATAGCGATGCCAGTAGCTTGGATTGTATTATATCTTGTGGGGCAATTCGGTAAAAAACTGGGCTACGAACAGATGGTCCTGTTGCATGCATTTTTATTAGAGAGCTTGAACGGCAAGTAAAAGTCCACATCTGACGACGAAGAACCACATTACTTAACTTTTCATAATTACTAATAGACTTAGTTAAGAAAACACTCTAACTATTTGATCATAAGCTGTTTTGCAATTTGCATATTGCCTTCCACTATTTTTAAAAAGTAAATGCCCTTAGAAATATTTTTAGGAAGTTTAATTGTATAATAAGTGTCGGAAATGTTTTTTTCTTTAAATATTAATTTTCCGGTTACATCATACACAGATACCTGCATGTTGCCAAAGCTTGTTCTCTGAATATTAAATTCTGAGGAGGACGGATTTGGAAATATTGAAAATGCACTTTCAGCTATTTTATCATTGGATAAAATAATTCCCGTTGCAGCAATAGTGAAATTGTCAATACTTGCTCCCTCTCCGTTCTCTGCCCAATCAGAGGCAAAAACAAAACGAAACATAATATTGCTTTCATTATTCAATGCTGTAAGGTCATAACTGTATTCTTTAACTTCTGTATCCTGTCCGGTCCATTGCTTACCCACAGTAATAGGTCTATCAGGATCTATAAAATCACTATTATACCAGTTTGGATCATTCTTGGAACCCAAAATTTTCCAGTTTTCTCCGTTATTCAAAGTAAATTCCATGTACAAAACATCCCAATCTAATTCGATATCATATGCCATATCAAATTTCAGCAATGGATTTTCTAATTTTGTTAAGTCATAACATGGCGAGATTAAATAACTAGTTACTTCATCCGGATAATTTCCTGTAATATTAGTTGTATAAGAATTGTCAAATGCACCGTTAAATTTGCTCGTAAGTCCTTTTTGCCATAAATTAGTAGAGGCACCCTCGGTTGTCACAAGCCAATGGTCCTCATTCACGTCTCCAAAAGTATTTATATACTGTCCTTCACTGGAAAAGTTAGTACTAAAAAGAGCGAATAGAATATTATTATTTACAAACGCGTCATCAGGAACGGAAGTTTCAATTTGTAGGCTATGCTCTCCAATATTACTTATATCTATAAATGGTAGTTCTATTTCTTTTATTTCATCAGGACTAATATTTTCGGTATATCCATATTGATAAGAAACACCATCAATACTATAATTGACTTCCATTTGGCTAATGGAGCTTAACCCATTGTTTTTTACTGTAATCAATGGTGTTGCTCCACCACATTGGATGTTATTATTCGTATTAATTTTTATTAAACTAATATCTGTATCAGCCTTGACAACTGGGATAGGCGATTGCCATACACCTCTTCCATAAGTACCCACCGTAATTGTATTTTCTTCTGTATTTATTTCAATATCTGTAATCGGTACGTTGGGTAGATTATTTGAGTATACCTCCCATTGGGTCATCTCATCGTTTATATGATATACTCCCAGGCTAGTACCCACATAAAGATCATTTATTAAACTCTGATCCTGATGTTTAATTATATTTTTGGGCTCATTAGGTAAGTTATTTGTTATATCCGTCCAGTTCACAGCGCCGTCAGTGGATCTATATACTTTTCCGTTATATCCTGAGTTTGAGATATATATGATATTGCTATTTTGATTATTTATATCTATCGAACTTATTGTTTTAGGAAAAGTAAAATTTGTTTTAATAAAGGAAAGGCCACCATCAACACTTTTATATAATTTATTAGTCTCCGATACGTAAATGATATCACTATTTGTCTGAGCAATATCTATATGGTCAATATCTCCACCAAAAACTTTTTGAGATACAGCCTCCCATTCTCGATTTACCAGCTTGTATAATTTTGAATATCCTGTATATAATACGCCCTCATTATTCATTATCATTGGAGTTATCCACTCGCCACCAACATCTCCATTTGCTATATCCGTTTCATCCGTAGGTGCACTGGCAACAGTACCACCTTCGCTGACTCCACCATCATAAGTAATATTTAAACTACCTCCGAATTGAGAAAATCCATAATATATATTTTGATGATTCGGATCTATAGCACAATCCATCCCATCTCCGTCATGATAATTGTTCCAGATATTATTGCTGTACCCAAAGCCACCATTATCTTGTAATCCTCCAACCACCTTGGATAGTGAGTGTTTTGCTGTGGCGACTCTGTAGTACTGGCTGATATTTAAATTTTCGGTTAAATCCTCAAAATTATTTCCACCATCCATAGATTGATAGATGCCGCCATCGGTACCGGCATATAACAACCCGTTAAAATATCTCAAAAAATGAATATCGGCATGGGTATAAGAAGCCCCGGAGGGTATACGCCAATCGTTTATTTTTATAAAATTATTTCCTCCATCAATAGAACTCCAAATATCCAAAACCCCAACAAAGACTTGATTGGCATCCGTTTGCGAAACAGCTAATGCCATATCAAACCATGACTGCTCACTTCCAAAAATATCATCTTCTTCCCCTGTTTTTACAAAAGATGTCCCACTATCTGTAGATTGGTAAAGCCCTTGAAAGCTTCCTGCTGTATCGTTATTTGCGCTTAAAAGATATATTACATCAGGTTTCGCCTCACTCACATCAATAGCAAATCTTGATGAAGCAACCGGCAGCCCTGTGCCACCAACAACGAAATTATTACCCCCATCTGTAGATTTATAAAATCTATTTGCTGTAACATAATACAGAGTGTTTGGATCACCGGGCTTCAATTTAAAATCAAGCACATTTCCAGACCCTGTTTTTACCCAACTTGCACCGGCATTTGAACTTTTATAAAAACCTTTACTAGTTGCCACCCATATAATATTTGAATTAGTGGGATGTACATATATTTCGTTTGAGGTTGATGTTGTAGATGAAAAATTTAATCCGGTTGTATTCCAGCTTCTACCTCCATTGATAGATTTTAGAACACCAATACTATAAGTGTCGAAGGCATCATCATCTCCGGTAGCAATGTAAATAATTTCTGAATTATTTGGATCAATGGCTATTCCAGACACTCCTATTTGCGGAAGCTGATCTGATAATGGCGTCCAGTTTATGCCCGAATCTGTAGATTTCCATATTCCTCCGGCTGGTGCACCAACGTAGAAAGTGCTTGGATTATTCGGATCCACAATGAACGTATTTACCCTTCCCTGTCCAGTTTTTACATTGGTTGTATATGGCCCAATCGAGTTCCAATCACTTATGTCTGATTTCAACAGTTGCTGTTTTTGCTCCCAAGCCTTCCAAATAAGGTCAGGAGTTGCAATCGTTCCATCGGTCAATAAATATTTACTCCAGTGATTTTCCCAACGTTTGAAGGGTTTAAAACCGCTACCCTTTTTCTGAAAATCTTTATTTTTCCAGTAATGATTGAAGGAATTTGATAATTCTTGTAGGGTTATTTTGCTATTAGATGATTTTTTTTGAACAGTATTCATCCATGGTACATTCTCATTATATTGTCCATAAACATGAGATACTATTAAAAAAACTATAGTATAGATTATCTTTTTCATTATAAGGGATAACTTATATCATCTTACTTAAGCCCTGCAATATAGTAAAAAATTGAATTTAGTTCTCTTTAAATAAATCAATTAGAATATCGTCATTTTCTTTTTTGGTGGCAATAACTTCTTTAATATTTTCATTAGGTACTGCTATCGAAAGTACATAATGAACTATTTTCCAATCTTTTTTGTCTCTCAATAACACCCCAGAACCTCTGCAAATACCCATCCAAGTATCCAAAAGTTCATCGAACCAAACTATGTTATTGCCAGAATTGCTATAAATATTTCTTTCGAGGGTCTTAAAATCCCAGGTATTTTTTTCTTCAAAAAAAGGCATTGAAAATTCTTTAAATTCTGAAACCGTCCAATTCTCTAAAGCATCAGTTCCAATAAAGACCCCATCATTACTCATTGCGCCAAAATAGGCGTCAAAATTTGATTCTGCAGCATCTTTATGCCATTGATCGACAATAATATTTATATTCTCCTTTATATCTTGTGAATATATTCCACTGAAGATTAGGGTAATAAGGCATGTGATAATATATTTCTTCATTAATCGGTTATTTTAATATTTTTTCTTCGGGGACGACTTCTTCAAATGACGATGTTGTTGTACTCTTTACTTCTTTGATGAATTCACTTACATCTTTGTTTAGGTTTTCCTGAATTATAATGTTATTGATTTTTAAATTTAACGCAGAAAAAGCATTTAAAATATTTTCATTTTCATTTTTAATTTCTTCTTCACCAACGTTATTTATAGACGCCATGTCAGCAAGACGTAAAGTTTCAGAATGTAAAACATTTAATCTAATTTTTACCGAAGGAATCTCAAACTTTTCAACGCGAATTGTATCTTTTAATTGTTGTGCTAGTTCAGAGAGTTCATTGGCATTAAACAGGGCATCTATTGCCGATATATTGTGATATTGTTTTATGAACTCATTCATCTTTTGATACTCTTTCCAGTCCTCAACTTCCTTTTGTGCCTTGGGATTAAGTTCTACCACAACGTGATCCATCTTTAATATATTCGTAGCTGTACTATCTGTAACTGTTACGAGTTCATCTTTGGAAATTGATTTACGACAAGAAAAAATCATCACTAGGAGGATAAGAAACAGTATCCATTTAATTTTCATCTGTTTAAAATTTTGTAATCATCGGAAATAAGCTAATCAACAATTTAAGAACAGATGTAACCACTCTGTTCTCTCATGAAAAATTTAATCATTTCTTTGGGTGAAATAATTGGTTAAATTTATTCATGTTCGTTTCATATCAACTTATATGGAATTATAGTTCAAAAATAAGGAATATTTATGGACTAGTCTTGAGGATTTATTATAATTAGAACTAACCATATTTCATTATATTTGCCCCATAAAAAATAGCACTTAGATGGCATCGAAAATTCTAATTATTGGTTCTAGTGGTCAAATAGGCACCGAACTTGTCTTGAAGTTACGCCAAATTCATGGAAATGAAAATATCATTGCTTCTGACATCCGATTTGGTAATTATGAAGTAATGAAATCAGGTCCCTTCGAAATACTTGATGCAACTTCCAAATCAGATATATTAAGAGTTGTTGAAAAATATAAGATAATAGATGTATATCTCATGGTGGCTATGTTATCGGCTATCGCAGAAAAGAACCCTAAAAAAGCATGGGATCTGAATATGAACACATTGTTTCATGTTCTTGATCTAGCAAAGAATAAACTTGTTAATAAAGTTTTTTGGCCAAGTTCAATTGCGGTATTCGGACCTGCATCTCCAAAATTAAATGCACCACAGCATACTATATTGAATCCAACAACTGTATATGGGATGAGTAAATTAGCGGGTGAAAATTGGTGTGAGTACTATCATAATAAGTTTGGGGTGGATGTTCGAAGTATCAGATATCCGGGAATTATTAGTTATAAAACAATACCGGGCGGAGGAACCACAGATTATGCAATTCATATGTTTCATGAAGCCATCAAAAATAAAAGTTATACAAGTTTTTTAAATGAAGAAACAGTTTTACCAATGATGTATATGGATGATGCCATTGATGCAACAATTCAATTAATGGAAAATAAGACTATTTCTAAATTTGAATCCTATAATATTGCAGCAATGAGTTTTTCACCTAAGCAGTTGGCGGAGGTTGTGAAAAAATATGTTCCCGATTTCACTATCAATTACATGGAGGATCCACGACAAGAAATTGCAAATTCTTGGCCGCAAAGCATAGATGATAGTCAGGCAAAAAAGGATTGGAATTGGCAATCAAAAATTGATTTAGAAGGATTGGCAATATCAATGTTCAAAGGATTAAATTATATAATTTAATTGCTATTTTTATGATTATTGATTATAAAAAGCTTCCGGAAACTTCAAAAATTTATATTTATCCTGCTAGCAGAAAACTCTACCCAAAAGAAGTTCCAATTGTCACTGAAAAAGTTGGAATGTTTTTAGATAATATTTTACCGAATGATTTATTTTTTGAGATCAAGTACGATCGATTTCTTATCATTATTGTTTCCGATCGAACTCCGTTATCATCAGATCAAAATGAAGACTTGGCATCACTTATTTTAGATCTCCAAAAAGAATTGAATATTGGTTTAATGGATAAGGTAAATGTTTGTTTCAAACAGGGAGAGTTCGTCCAGTTGAAAGAAATACCGGATTTTAAAAAGTTGATCAAGAATAAAGGAGTATCAAAGAAAACTATTGTATTTGATAATTTAATAAATACAAAAAGCGAATATGAATGTTGTTGGGAAGTGCCAGCCAATATCAGCTGGATTTCGCACTTTTTTAATTAAGATTTTCAACGTATACTAAAGGGGCAATGGCATTTTCTACCTTATAGTCACCACTCTTCGTTCTTCTTAAAGATGATAAATGAGCTCCACAATTTAATGCTTTACCGAAGTCGTTTGCAATTGATCGTATATAAGTGCCCTTACTGCAAACTAACCTAAAACAGATATTTGGTATATCAATATTAGTTAATTCAAATTCGTAAATTTGAATTTTTCTCGATTTTATATCCGTCGATTCTCCTTTTCTGGCAAGCTCATAGAGCCTAATACCATCTTTTTTTATGGCAGAATACAAAGGAGGTATTTGTTCGATCTCCCCCAGAAATAACTTTGTGGTTTTTTGAATGTCTGAATCACTAATATTAGTTGTTGGAAAAGTCTGATCCATTTCAGTTTCCAGATCGTAAGAAGGAGTGGTTGCCCCAAGGGTAATTGTTCCTGTATATTCCTTACTCTCTGCTTGAAGTTTATCTATGGTTTTCGTTAATTTCCCTGTACAAAGGATCAATAAACCAGTGGCAAGTGGATCTAAGGTACCGGCATGACCTACTTTAATTTTTTTGAGGTTATATTTCCTTTTAATGGCCCATCTTAACTTATTAACCACCTGAAAAGAAGTCCATTCCAATGGTTTGTCAATTAGTATTACTTGTCCGTTTTTAAAATCTTCGGCATTCATCATAAATAGAAATACGAGTATGCTATCGCTAAAGTTCCGATAGTAAAACAATATATGGCAAAGTAGTATAACTTGCTGTTTTTCACTAAGGAAATCATCCAGTTACATGCGAATAATCCAGCCAGGAATGCGGCAATAAAACCTGCAGAATAAGCACCAATATTTGCGCTTTCAAAACTGATCTGTCCACCGTAAATATCTTTGGCTACCTTTCCTAAGATCAATGGTATAACCATTAAGAAGGAAAATCGAGCTGCTTTAGTTCTATCAACTCCAAGCAAAACCGAAGTGGAAATTGTAGCACCGGATCTTGAGATGCCGGGAAGCATTGCAATAGCCTGTGATACTCCAATAATTATTGCAGTGTAATAACTGACATTTTTTGTGGTATTTTTTGCCCTGTCTGCGAATAGTAATAATAGTCCTGTAATGAGTAGCATAAAACCTACCATAAGAATTTGTCCTCCGAAAAAAGCTTCCAGTTCTTTTTCAAAAAGAAGACCAATGATAACTGCAGGAATCATGGATATGATGATCTTTAATGAAAAAATAAATTCATCGTTCCATCTAAACTGGAATAATCCTTTTATGATATTAAAAATCTCAGCTCTAAAAACTACGATTGTACTTAATGCTGTAGCAAAATGTAATATTACAGTAAAGGTCAAACTTTCCTGAGGGAGAGACTGATCACCAAAAATAGTTTTTACCAACTCTAAATGACCGCTTGAAGAAACAGGTAAAAACTCTGTAAGACCTTGAATAATTCCAAGAATGATCGATTCTAAATAACTCATGTAAGAGGTGTCAAATTTAATTGTCGAGAAGGTTTATTTATTTTTTTTAACAGGGTTGGCCATAATAGCATATACTTCGATCGCTAAACCAATAAGCACAATTGTAGGAGCTAATCGAATGCGTTGAAAATTATAAATGGATTCATTAAAAACCAATGGATCATCACTTCCTCCCCCTACCATTAAAATAAATCCCAGGAGAATAACCACGATGCCAATACTCATTATTATATAATTTCTCTTTTCGAAAATGAATTGTCCAGATTTCTTATCTTGTCTTTTTATTTTCTTTACCATTTTTTAGTTTTTAGTAATACAATTCATCCGTTCTGAGATTTAAAAATCTTTGCGTTGCAAAAAATGTACTAAACCAAGTTATCGTTATTCCAATAATGAACACTGCAGTGAATAAAATTACCAGTTCCAGCGGGTTACTCAGAAAACCAAAATCAGGAAAATTAAGATTTAGATAATACACTACAATGGAGAGTTCTAACAAAGCCACAATGGCTCCAATAATTCCTAATTTCACGCTCCTCCAAATAAAGGGTCTTCTAATAAATCGTTTTGTAGCACCCACCATTTGCATTGTTTTGATTATAAACCGTTTTGAATAAACGGATAATCGTATGGAACTATTGATCAAAACAACAACAATTAAAGTTGCTAAACCACTAAATAACAGAATAAAAAAACTTATTCTTTTTAAATTCTTAGTTAATAGACCAATTAGTGGTTTGTCGTAAGATACATCAGAAACAAATTGATTCGAGGCATATTTTTCTTCAATTTTCGTCATTTTTTCAGGGGTGACGAAATCCGCTTTAACAAAAATATCAATAGAATTCTGTAAGGGATTATAACCTAGAAAATCCATAAAATCTTCACCGTTTTCTTTTTTATAGACTTCTGCCGCTTCTTCTTTTGAAACGAATTGTGTACTCTTCGTAAAAATTTCTTGATCAATGGATGCCTGTAAATTTTTAATCCCTTCTGCTTTTACATCATTGTTCAAAAAAAGAGTAATTGCCGCTTGTTCCTTGAAATAATTAGATACTTTCTTCGTATTGATAACCAACAGACCTAGAAAACCAAGTAAAAAAAGAACCAATGAGATGCTAATTATTACAGAGATATAAGAGGAACGTAAACGTCTTTTTTGATATTTTTCAAAAGATGTACTCATGAAGATTGAACGAATTTAAGAATTGCAAGGTAATTAATTCTAAAGAAAAGAAAAATATAAAATTAGGCCTTTCAATAGTAGTAAATTAAGTATCCTGACACAGCTCTATCAACACTCCATTTGCTGTTTTAGGATGTACAAATGCAACCAATTTATTATCCGCTCCTTTTTTTGGTGTATCATTTAATATATGAAATCCTAATTTCTTCAGTCTTTCAATTTCTTTGGTAATATTTTCAACGGAAAAAGCTATATGGTGTATTCCTTCTCCTTTTTTATCTATGAATTTGGCAATGGCACTATTTGGATTACTTGCTTCCAGCAATTCAATTTTATTAGGTCCAATTTGAAAAAAAGAAGTTCTAACACCCTCACTCAAAACTTCTTCAACCTTGTAATTATCTTTGTTAAACAGAGAAGAGAATATTTTGTTTGACTGTTCTAAATTTTTAACGGCAATACCGATATGTTCTATTTTATCCATAAGGTTAAAATTATTAAAAAAAATCAATTAAAATTCCTTAGCATCAAATAATTCAAAAATAAATATATTTGATGTTTATAAGTACTAATTTTGCTAATATGGAAACGAACAGACAAAAAAAGATTGCCGGAGTTTTACAAAAAGATTTGGTTGATATTTTACAAAGCGCGGCTCGAGATAGTTTGAAAGGTGTGATCATTTCGGTAACTAAAGTTCACGTAACTTCCGATTTAGGTCAGGCGAAAGTTTATTTGAGTGTGTTTCCGTCTTCAAAAAGAGATTCTATTTTGGAGGGGATAATCTCGAATGCGAAAACCATTAGGTATGAAATGGCACAACGTACAAAAAATCAATTGCGACGTATGCCGGAAATAAGTTTTTTTATTGATGATTCTTTAGATTATATAGAAAATATCGATGCCGCCTTAAGAGGTGAGGATGAAGACCCAATAAAAAATCCAAATATTTTATCTAATAAGAAAAAGAAGTAATTTGAATTTTTCGCTTTACATAGCCAAACGTTATTTGTTTTCAAAAAGCAATAATAATGCGATCAATATTATTACATCTATTGCAACTATAGGTGTAATTGTCAGCACTATAGCTTTGTTTGTGGTACTCTCTGTTTTTTCCGGATTAAAGACTTTTAGCTTAAGTTTTATTCAAACAGCAGATCCGGATTTGAAGATTACTTCTGTTAAAGGCAAGTCCTTTTTTTTTAATGATTCTGTCCAAAGATCAGTTATAAATGATAAGATCAGTGCATATACTAAGGTAATTGAGGAACGTGCCTTTTTTAATTATGGAAATAAGTCTCATATTGCTGTTATTAAGGGTGTTGATAGTAATTATTTGAACGTAAACAGAATGGATACGGCAGTCTATTTTGGAGAATGGATTAATCATGGAGCCAAATATGCAACAGTGGTTGGAAGTGGAATTTCCAATATTTTATCTGTAGGAGCATACGATTATATGGAAGCACTTAAGATCTTTGTACCGAAACCAGGAGAAGGATTTATTACGAATGCCAAGACTACTTTTAATCAGGTAAACACACAACCCATTGGAATTTATAAATTAACTGATGAAATAGATAAAAAATATGTTTATGGAACTTTGGAATTGGTTCAGGAACTGTTAGATTATAAGCATGATCAAATTTCAGCGATAGAATTAAAAGTAACGAACCAAAAAAATGTAAAAAGCGTGCAGGAGGAGTTGCAGGAGTTTTTAGGAAGGAATTATAAAGTAGAAACACGACAACAACTAAATTCTGTATTTTATAAAATGTTAAATACCGAAAACCTTGCTTCTTATTTAGTATTTACACTTATTTTAATTATAGCTCTATTTAATGTAATCGGGGCTATTGTTATGATGATTATAGATAAAAAAGATAATTTAAAAACACTTTTTCATTTGGGCTCTGAGATTAAAGTCATTAGGAGAATTTTTGTTCTGCATGGATTTTTACTTACTATATTTGGATTATTTGTTGGCTTGGCTATTGCTATCCCCTTTGTTTTATTACAGAAAAAATATGGATTTATAATGATAACCCAATCTTTGGCCTATCCCGTTGAATTCTATCTTATAAACATATTAAGTGTTATTATTACCATAGTTGTTTTGGGTTTTATTGCAGCAAAAATCGCAAGTGGCAGGATATCTAAAAAACTGATAGAATAATTAATAATGAGTGGATGATTAAGAGTAAGGTTATTAGAATTTATTTCAAATAAATTATTACCTATTTTAGAAGATATAAAATTCTACGTTAATCTTTATTCCCTTTTTGAATTTTTAAGAAAAGTTCTGAAATTTAGAGATTCGTTAATTTGAAATAATCGAATAAAAAAAGATTTTTGGTGAATAAGAAAGTGAAATTAGGGTTAAAGGAAAATTGGATGCAGTTCACTATTTTGGTGATTGTGAATGCATTTGTTGGTGGAATGGTTGGTTTAGAACGTACAATTTTTCCAAAGTTTGCCGAAATTGAGTTTGGTATTGCATCTAAAACTGCCATTTTATCTTTTATTATAGCCTTTGGTATTACTAAGGCAATTACAAATTATTTTACCGGTAAGCTCGCCAATAAATATGGGAGAAAGAATTTATTGCTTGTTGGGTGGCTGTTTGCCATTCCCATTCCTTTTATTTTGATATATGCCACTTCTTGGAATTGGGTTCTTTTTGCGAACGTATTATTAGGTATTAACCAAGGTCTTACCTGGAGTAGTACGGTTGTAATGAAAATAGATTTGGTAGGAGAAAAGGACAGAGGTTTGGCAATGGGGATCAATGAGTTTGCTGGTTATTTTGCAGTTGGTGTTGTAGCTTTTCTTACAGGTATTATTGCTCAGAAATATGGCGTAACCCCCTATCCATTTTATTTAGGTATCGGTATTTCCATTATTGGTTTATTCTTGTCCTATTTTTTTGTTAGAGATACAAGAGTGTTTGTTCAAAAAGAACAGGAAACTTCAAAAACTAATAAACAGGAAAATGTGTTTTTAGAAACATCGTTTAAGAACAGAACCCTAAGTTCAATTACACAAGCGGGATTGGTAAATAATTTAAACGATGGAATGATATGGGGACTTTTGCCGATTCTTCTGATCTCTCTGAATTATGACTCAAAAAGTATTGGAATTATTGCTGCCATATATCCTGCCGTATGGGGAATTGGCCAACTTGTTACCGGTAGAATGGCGGATATTTATTCTAAAAAAGGAATGCTTTTTTGGGGGATGTTAGCCCAAGGTCTTGCAATACTTTTGATTCCGTTCTTTACAAGTTTTTATCAATTAATAATTATTGCCTCTATTCTTGGGGCTGGTACGGCGTTGGTCTACCCTACATTTTTATCTGCAATTGCTGAGGCAACAAATCCAAATCAGAGAGCTGAAAGTATAGGAGTATTTCGGTTATGGAGAGATCTGGGATATGCGGTAGGTGCTATTATTTCGGGTATTATTGCCGATATATTTGGCGTGACCTATGCAGTAATGTCAATTGGAGTTATTACCATTCTGTCGTCTATTATTATAAAGTTTAGAATGCCTGAAACTCTAAAATAAAATAGATTACTCCAAAATGCCTATCTTTATTTCTACTGTCGTTGAGATTTTGGCGGTTATTCGAAGTTATAGAATTATTGAGTCAAATTAAAAATGATAGTGTTAACATCTAAAGTAGACAATATATTATTTTGAAATGTTAGTATTATTGTTTCGACTTAAGCATATGATCGAAGCTGTTGATTCTATTAATTTAAATTAAATCATGAAACATGCATGCAAAAAATTTTCTCACCCCTGCCTAGAGGTAAGAAGGCAAAGGAATGATTAATAGCAAACTGCATGTAACCGAATAAAAAATAAATATAATACATGAAAAAAGCCAGACTAATTGAATTTAAAAAACTAAAAGAAAAGGAACCCACGCACAAACAGATTAACGGCCTTGATTTGGTAATTATCAAATATGAGAATAATGTATCTGTTTTATATGGTCGTTGTCTGCATAGAGGTGCTTTGATGGCAGACGGTCATATTGAAGGAAATAATATTATCTGTGGTGTCCATGGTTGGGATTATCGCATAGATACAGGAGTAAGCGAATACAATAATGACGAGGCTTTGAACAAATTCTATACGGATATTTCCGCAGGCTGGGTTTGGATTGATGAAGATGAGATCAATGAGTTCCTTCTCGATCATCCTCAACCTTTTCAAAGAGACCAATATTTAGGGCAATATGCGGACACTCATCCTGAGAATACAGAACCTTATACCGGATATATTAAGGAATTGGCTCAGAATGGCTTAAAGAACTATGGTCAACATGGGCCATCAGCCGCGATGGGAGTGGACAGAGATCTTTTACCAAAATGGGAGAACATTCAATTTCTTCCGGCTCAAGTAGCTAAAAGACCTCTCTTAGATAACGAAGATGTGAAAACTAAAGTTGTCATTGGATCCTTAGCAAGAAAGCCCTTGGAACTTGAAAAGCCAATTTTTGTCTCTGATATGAGTTTTGGCGCTTTGTCTAGAGAAGCTAAAATAGCCTTATCCAAAGGAGCAGAAATGGCGGGTACCGGTATTTGCAGTGGAGAAGGGGGTATGCTAGCTGAAGAACAGGCCAATAATTCCAGATACTTTTATGAATTAGCTTCAGGAAAATTTGGATTTTCCTGGGAAAAGGTAAAAAAAGCACAGGCCTTTCACTTTAAAGGAGGGCAAGGTGCTAAAACAGGAACAGGTGGGCATTTACCAGGACCTAAAGTAACTAAGGAAATAGCGCAAGTCAGAGGTTTAAAGGAGGGAGAGACAGCTATTTCACCTGCTGCATTCCCTGATTTGTTAACAGCCGAGGATTTTAGTGCCGTTGCAAATGAAGTTCGCGAAAGAACAGGCGGTATTCCCATAGGATTCAAATTGGCCGCAAGTCATGTCGAAGCAGATATTGATTTTGCTCTCAAAGTGGGAGTGGATTATATTATTTTGGATGGTCGAGGAGGAGGAACGGGAGATGCCCCTACTATTTTGCGAGACAATATAAACGTGCCCACTATTCCAGCATTGGCCAGGGCTAGAAAACATTTGGACTATTTAGGAGCTAAAGATGTTACACTAATCATCACCGGTGGTTTACGCCTTCCGGAAGATTTTGCCAAAGCAATGATGCTTGGTGCCGACGCGGTTGCAGTTGCAAATTCAGCCTTGCAAGCAATAGGATGTCTTGGAATGAGGGCTTGTAATACCAATAATTGCCCGGTAGGAATTGCTACACAGAAGGAAAATTTGAGAAACAGAATAATCATTGATACATCTGCAAAACAATTAAATAATTTTTTTGATGCTTCTAACGATTTAATGAAGGTGATCGCAAGAGCCTGTGGTCATGATGATGTTAACAAATTTAATTTTGACGACTTATCTACTTTAGACTCTAATATTAATAGATTAACAGGAATTAAATATGCAGGAATACAATAATATTGATCAAAAGATCCATCAACTTTCTCAGGTAATTGCTAAGGCAAACAGAACTTTTATACCTAAAAAATCAGATGATAGCCATACCAACCTTTTCTTTGACCCGATCAGCCATCGAATTTATGGCAGATGGATTGAGGTAGAGGAGAGAAAAATAATATTAGCCCTTAACTTGAAGGATTTCACCTTTGAATGGCTTAACAATAAAATGCAAAATATTCAATCCTTTGGTATTCAAGGGAAAACAATATCTGATATGGAACATGTCATTGAGCGTTCTTTACCTGAAATGGGCCTAAAAAAAGAAGGCTTTAGAGATAAATTACATTTTGAAATTCCAGTTTATCCTTTCCTAAATGACCCTTTCGAACCCTTTGAGCTCAAGTCAAGAGAAAATTGGGAATATTACCGAGGCATGGCGAATGTGGCATGTAACGATCTTCTTGGTTACTTACAGGTTGAGGGAGAAATTAGGATATGGCCGCACCATTTTGACACAGGTATCTATGTAGAGCCTAATAGTAATACTGGTTTGGGATTTGGTCTTGCGATGGAAGATGGTCTTATAGGAAGTCCTTATATTTATTTTTCCGGTTATCGTCTGAATGGAGATAAATTTGATTATGCAAATGCGCATGATTTACCTGTCGGAAAATGGGTGCTAAGTGATAATTGGAAGGGAGCTGTATTACCACTGTCAGATTTAAAAAGAGATAATTCTGGAATAATTCCTGATTTTTTAAAAGAAGTGGCGCAGTGGTTTTTATTAAATTAGAAAGATATATACTTCGCGTTTGGAATAAATAATAATAAAAATTGAAAAATAATGGAATGGTATGGCCCGCTTACGATATTACCGGCAATTGCACTTTTAATACTGTCAACCACCACTTTTATAATTGCTCTGAACATTGAAATCGTTGAATTAGTAAATGATGAAGAAAAATATGCTAAAATAATTCAGCTAAAAATGATACAACTCAAGAGACTGGGTATAGCAAATGCATTTTTATACGCATGTGCGCTACTTTTTATGGTTGCCGGTCTTTCTATGGCTTTTACTAATAATAGTAATTTATTCTTATATCTGATGCTGGGAGGAGTATTTACTGCTGTTGTAGCATTATCTTTTCTGTTTGTACATTCTCTGGGATCCATTTTAATCAGACAAAAACATTTAAAAATATGAGCGAAAAGATCATCTGGCACAAAGTGCTGAAGAATAAAAATGAGTTGGTTGAGAACCGTGTAATGACTGTTGAAGCCGGTCATACAGAAGTTTGCCTCACCCACTTTAAAGGAACTTATAATGCCCTTACGAATAAATGTCCACATCAAGGTGGTCCTTTGGGAGAAGGCTCTATTGAGAATGGTCTATTGAGGTGCCCTTGGCATGGATGGGATTTTAATCCTTGCGGAGGTGATTCAGAAGGATTCGAGGATGGTTTAAAGAGTTATGAAGTAAAAATTGAAGGAGATGCTATTTTCGTTGGTGTTGAAGAGGTACCACCACACGAAACAACTGTTACCGATATTATGGCTGAAACAATGGTTAATTGGGGGGTCGATCGCGTATTTGGAATTGTTGGTCATTCTAATCTCGGTTTGGCCGATGCATTTCGCAGACTCGAGGTGAAAGGAAAATTGAAGTTCATTGGTGTTCGACACGAAGGTGCTGCTTCTTTTGCTGCATCGGCATACGGGAAACTAACGGGTAAACCAGCCGCCTGCTTTGGAATTGCAGGACCCGGAAGTACCAATATGTATACAGGTTTGTGGGATGCGAAAGTAGATAGAGCGCCTGTTTTGGCCTTAACTGGTCAGGTGGCAACACAAGTTGTAGGCACAGGAAATTTTCAGGAGGTTGATCTGGTACGGGCTTTTCAGACTGTGGCAGAATTCAATCAACGTGTAGAACAACAAAGCAGGCATGCGGAACTGATGACTTTGGCAATTAAACATGCCATTTTACAACGTGACGTTTCTCATCTTACTTTTCCGGATCAGGTACAGGTATTGCCTGCAAATGGTGCAAAAGCGCAAACCCCTGAAGGAAGGATAACAAGCTTGGAAATTGCCCCACCACAAGAAAGTTTGGAGAAAGCCATGGATCTATTAAAAAATGCCAAACGGCCTGCAATAATTGTGGGATATGGAGCGAGATTACACATGGAAACTATCCAAAAATTTGCAGAACAGTTGCATTGCCCTGTAATGACAACATTCAAGGGCAAGGGACAAGTTTCTGACAGCCATAGACTAGGATGTGGTGTGCTAGGAAGAAGTGGAACTCCAATTGCTTCCTATTTTATGAATGAAGCGGATCTTTTGTTAGTTATTGGAGCTTCATTTTCTAATCATACAGGAATCACTCCAAAAAAACCTACAATTCAAATTGATTTTGATCCTTTAGCTTTGAGTAAATTCAACAAAATTGATGTGGCAGTTTATGGAGAAATTTCTCGTACTGTTGGTCTGTTGTCTGAACAAATCGATTCTATAAAACTTAATAAAATCAATCAGGAAAACGAAATTGCCAATAGATGGGAAATTTGGAAGGCCGAAAAACAAAAACGATTATTAGAAAACAGAGATGAGGGGGTTAGTTCTATTGCTGTTTTTGATATGCTTACTAATACGGCTCCGAATAATGCAGTAATGTGTGTAGATGTAGGGAATAATGCCTATTCCTTCGGTCGATATTTTGAAAGTAAGAATCACACTTTTTTAATGTCGGGTTATCTGGGTTCTATAGGCTTTGCTTTTCCGGCCGCAATGGGTGTCTGGGCAGCGGTAGGGGAAGAAAGACCTATTATTGCCGTTGCGGGTGACGGTGGTTTTTGTCAGTATCTGGCAGAACTGACCACTGCGGTGAAATATAACATGCCAATCAAAACCATTGTCTTGAATAACAATGAATTAGGAAAAATTTCAAAGGAACAACGTGCGGGAGGATGGGATAAATGGGCTACAGATTTAGTGAACCCCAATTTTGCCGAATACGCCGAAAATTGTGGTGCTTTGGGAATCAGAGTTACAAATAAAAATGAATTGGAGAAAGCCATGATTGAACTGTTCAACCACAAGGGGCCCGGACTTATAGAAGTCTTTACAGATGTAAAGTTGATATAAAATCCTTATTCATAATTTATAAGTTAAAATGCAATTTAAAAGATGATTAAAAAACTTTTATTATTTATATACCTTGTAATTTTATCATATCAAATAGCATGTACTCCCGATAACGATAAAGAGTTGGCTATTAGGGTAGAAAATACAAGTAATTATAATTATACCAATGTAACTGTGGAAGCAGGCGGTGAGACACATCAATTTGGAAATATCTCTTCTAAGCAAAGCTCTGAGTATCAAATTTTTAATTTCGCATATCGATACGCGTTTATAGAATTGCAAATAGAAGGAAAAACCTATACATTACAACCTATTGATTATGTTGGAGAAAGAAAACTTGATCCTGGTGACTATACCTACGAAGTAAATGTACACGACTTGGAGGAGCAATATGGAAGCTTATCAATAAGCTTAAAGAAGGATTAATTAAGTAATGAAAAAGTTTAGTTGATTAATTCCGTAGCTTGTATAATAAAAAAAAGACCTGAAGAAATATCAGGCCTTTTAAATTTAATTTTACCGGTTTTATTTAGAAAGAACTTCCTGTACTTTTTCAGCTGCTTCTTTAAATTCAACTACTGAGATCACATCCAATCCACTCTCATCTAACAGTTCTTTCGCTTCTACGGCATTCGTACCTTGTAATCTAACAATAATAGGCACTTTAATTTCACCGCCCATGTTTTTATAGGCATCTACAATTCCTTGTGCTACTCTATCACATCTAACAATTCCACCAAAGATATTGACCAATATGGCTTTCACATTTTTATCTCGAAGAATAATTCTGAAACCGGTTTCAACTCGCTCTGCATCTGCTGTACCACCAACATCTAAAAAATTAGCCGGTTCTCCGCCAGATTGTTTGATCAAATCCATGGTGCTCATTGCCAGTCCGGCACCATTCACCATGCAACCAACATTTCCGTCTAGCGCAACATAATTCAAACCAACGGCATTGGCTTCAACTTCTATGGGGTTTTCTTCACGTAGATCACGTAAATCAACATAATCTTTATGTCGATATAGGGCATTATCATCCAAAGTAACTTTTGCATCAACTGCCATGATTTTGTCATCCGATGTTTTTAAAACTGGATTGATTTCGAACAAGGATGCATCCGATTTCACATATGCAGCATATAATGAAGTAACGAACCTTGTCATTTCTTTAAAAGCCGTCCCTGATAAGCCAAGGTTAAAAGCGATCTTCCTCGCTTGAAAAGGTAACAGTCCCGTAGCAGGATCAATTTCTTCAGTAAAAATTAGATTCGGTGTTTTCTCCGCAACAGCCTCAATGTCCATACCGCCTTCCGTAGAATACATAATCATATTTCTGCCCGTACCACGATTTAGTAAAACAGACATATAATATTCTTCCGGTTCGCTATCTCCTGGATAATAGACATCTTCTGCGATGAGTACTTGATTTACCTTTTTACCCTGCGGTGGTGTTTGTGGAGTTTTTAACATCATTCCTATTATGTCATGAGAGATATTTTCAACATCTTTCAAGCTTTTGGCAAGTTTAACTCCTCCGCCTTTCCCTCTCCCTCCTGCGTGAATTTGAGCCTTAATGACCCACCAACTTGTACCTGTTTCCGTCGATAAAAGTTTGGCGGCCTCAACCGCTTTTATATGATTGTCTGCAACTAAACCTCGTTGTATTCTCACTCCGAAGCTGTTTAAAATATCCTTTCCTTGATACTCGTGTAAATTCATTTATTTAAAATTTATTGGTATACAAAAGTAACTATTTAATTCTTAAAGCTAAACCGGATTGGATTAATTTTGAAAAATAAGTAATCTTATTTGATCGATATATAGTTCTAATACAACGGGCATATAGGTGGTCATTATTTCCATTTTTTATTCATATTTTCTTAACCCTTTTAACAGTTTATTAAGACAAGACTTCCTAACTATTAAATAGTTTTACAGCTGCCAATGATTAAAATTATCACTGGCTATAAATTTTTATGAAAAATGTCATAATTATTGGTTTAATATTCTTTACTACTTTGATATATAGTCAAATAAGTAAAAAGGAGCTAATGGCTGTAAAAATAAATAAAGCTCCAAAAATTGATGGAATTTTAGATGAATCTGTTTGGAAAAAAGGTAATATAGGAAGTGATTTTGTAATGTATGATCCCGGTAACGGAGATAAGGAACCGGAGGACCAAAAAACGCATGTAAAAGTTCTATATGATGATAAGGGAATTTACATAGGTGCTTATATGTATGATACCTCTCCCGATAAGATCTTAAGACAACTTACTGATAGAGATAATTTTGGGAATTCTGATGTATTTGGAATTACCATAAACTCAAATAATGACGGGCAAAATGAGTTTTCTTTTATGGTAACTTCAGCCGGAGTACAGTTGGATGCTCAGGCATCTCCATCAAATGAAGATAATTATAATTGGAATGAAGTTTGGTTTAGTAAGGTTTCTTTTGATGATAAAGGATGGTATGCAGAGATCATGCTGCCATATTCTGCTTTGAGGTTCTCAAAAGAGAGTATATATACATGGGGTGTAAATTTTTATAGATATATAGCAAGTAGAAGTGAACTTTATTCATGGAATTATATAGATAAAACAGTTGGAAAAACACCTCAATATTCTGGTCTGCTAACAGGTATTAAAGATATAAAGCCTCCTGTAAGATTGAGTTTTTCCCCTTTTGCATCATTTATATTAGATAACTATGATGGACAGACCAATTTTGACTATGCTTTTGGGTTAGATTTGAAATATGGAATAACAGACAACTTTACTTTAATAGCCACTCTTATTCCTGATTTTAGTCAGGTTGGTTTTGATAATGTCACGTTAAACCTGGGACCCTTTGAACAAGTATTTGTGGAGCAGCGACAGTTTTTTGTGGAAGGAGCGGACCTTTTGGAAAAGGGAAATTTGTTTTTTTCAAGAAGAATTGGAAACAGACCTGTCGGACATGCTGAAGTAGAGGAATTAGTTGAAGAAAATGAAGCTTTAGAAATTATAGACAACCCAACTCAAGTTGATGTAATAAATGCCGTTAAGGTTACGGGTAGGACAAAAAAAGGTTTAGGAATAGCAGTTTTAAATGCAATTACCAAAACTACTGAAGCAATAGTAAGAGATTCACTAACCGGTGAAAAATATAATATAGTAACGGAACCTCTGGCTAATTATAACGTTTTTGTAATTGATCAGGAATTTAATAAAAATTCATCCATAGGATTAACAAATACAAATGTCTTACGAGAAGGCAGTTTTAGAGATGCCAATGTTACTGCTTTGGTTTTTAATTTAGCCAACAAAGCTAATTCCTATAGACTTTCAGGGAATGGAAGTACGAGTACTATAAATGAAGATAATGAAAATACCACAGGTTTCGCTTCTAATTTGAGATTTAGTAAAACAGAAGGAAACGTTAGATACTCTTTAAGTCATCGTTTTGCCGATGATAAATATGATAAAAACGATCTTGGTTTTCAAAGGAATAATAATTACAATAGAGTATATGCAAATGTGAATTATAGAATTTTTAAACCAACCAAGCTTTTTAATTCCTTGTGGTTTGGTGTATTTGCAGGGTATTTTAGAAGATTTGAACCGAGTGTATATACCGGTAATTATTTTAATATTAGTGGTTATGCTACCACAAAAGAACAACTATCCTTTGGATTTGAGATTGGAACGAATATTGGAAAAAGAAGAGATTATTTTGAACCAAGAACAGAAGGCAGATATTGGTTAAAAAATCCTGAAACAGAAATAGAGGCATATATTCAAACCGATTCTAGAAGGAAACTAGCTGGAATGATTAGCGCAAAGAAAGGTAAATTTCAAGGGAATGATGAGAGTGACTTTTCTATAATGATATCTCCGCAATATCGGGTTAACGACAAATTACAATTTAGTTATACCTATGGTTTAGAAAAGGATTTTAATGAATTTGGATATGTTATTACTTTAGATGATGAAACAATAATTTTTGGACAACGTTATGTGCAAGAAATTGAAAACGCAATGGCATCTAAATTTAGTTTTAATGATACCTCCTCCATAATTCTTACATTTCGTTACTATTGGTCACCGGTAATATATAAAGATCAGTATTTTGAGTTAAAGGAAGATGGCAATCTAATTGATAGCAGTTACACTGGCGATAACGACCTAAATTTTAATAGCTGGAACCTTGACCTTAGATATATTTGGCAATTCGCTAGAGGAAGTGAGCTAGTTGCTTTGTATCGAAATTCCATTATTAATTTTGATACAAAGCAACCAGCTCACTCCCTCTAGCGAATTGCCAAATATATCTAAGGTCAAGGTTCCAGCTATTAAAATTTAGGTCATTATCGCCAGTGTAACTGCTATCAATTAGATTGCCATCTT
>PVMK01143961.1_pt1 | contig 33861 bp, 35 predicted proteins | sample 1853481 | NCBI WGS metagenome assembly PVMK01 (sample SAMN08533507, study PRJNA380276) | Marine sediment metagenome, whole genome shotgun sequencing project.
GGTGGCGTGGCGATCGTGTTTTCCAGTCACCAGCTCGATCTTGTAGAGGACGTCTGTCAGGATGTCGCGATCATCGCTGACGGGCGCATCGTCCTGTCCGGGAGCCTCGACGAGATCAAGGAGCGATCGACGAGGCGGAGACTCACTATCGATGTTGACGGCGTCCCGTGGATTCCGGATCTGGTCGGCGTGGAGATCGTTGACAGCCAGGGTCGAGCCCATTGCATTGTTCCGAGCGATGCCCCGGTCGCAGAGATTCTCGCAGCCGCGGAGGCGGCCGGTTCCGTATCAAGATTCGCTTTCGAGCCCCCGCATCTGACTGATCTGTTCCGAGAGGCGGTCCGCTCGTGAACAAGTGGAACCAGGTGTGGCTGTTGGCGAAGAGAGAATTCGTTGAACGAGGACGATCCAAGGCGTTTCTCATCACGATGGCAATCCTCGCAGCGGCGATAGTCGCCATCGGACCAGTCACAAGTGCACTCTCGGGAAGCGACACCGAGGCCACCGCCGTCGGGCTTGTCGGCGTAGCGTTGCCCGGCGTTGACGAGGAGATGAAGACACAAGGCGCCCTGTTCGGAGTTGAGATAGACGTGACCCGTTACAGCTCGATGGATGAGGCAGAGAACGCTCTCGAAGCTGGCGACGTTGAAGCCGTACTTGTCGATAGCAACGAACTGGTCTTCTACGACAAGGCCTCACCTGCTCTGACAACCATCATCATCCGTTCAGTTGATACCGTGCTCACCGAGTCGAGCCTTTCAGATCTGGGTCTGTCTGACGCACAGATCGCCGCGATCCAGGAACCGGCACCTGTGTCGGTGTCGACCATTGAGGAGTCCGACGTCCAGGACGATGCCAAGCAGGGGGCGGCCTTCGTCGGAGCCATATTGTTGTATGTCTCGATCATCATGTTCGGTCAATGGGTTGCCATGGGAACGGTTGAGGAGAAGCAGAGCCGAGTCGTCGAGGTCGTTCTGTCCCGCGTACAGCCATGGCAGGTGCTGGTTGGAAAGGTGGCAGGAATCGGTCTGCTCGGTCTCCTGCAGCTTGCAATTCTCCTCAGCGCTGCCTTCGTATCTGCCCAACTCGCCGGGTTCACGGACATCGATGTTGCTGCGATCGGCCTTCCGATCATCGCAGGTGTGTTTTTTTGGTTCGTTCTCGGCTACGCGTTCTACGCATTTCTCTACGCAGCTGTTGGTTCGACCGTATCGCGCCAGGAGGACCTCCAAGGCGCAATCATTCTCCCGATCGCTCTGATCCTTCCAGGCTATCTCCTGGCGATTGCAGCAGTGGATGATCCCGACGGCATTGTTGTGCGGGTCGGCTCGATGATGCCGATGTGGGCACCATTCGTGATGCCAGTTCGCATCGCCTCCGGCTCTGCTACTGCGTGGGAGATCGGAATCGCTGTCATCGGGTGTGTTCTTGGCTCAATCGCCCTTGTCCGGATCGGGTCACGGGTGTACACCGGTGCGCTCTTGCGCACAGGCACCAAGGTCAAGATCAGGGACGCGTGGAGGGCTGCCTCGGAATGAGTGAGGGGAGACACGCAGCTTCCCATGTGTCGAAGACCTCCAGGACACGATCGGGTGTTTCGAGCATGGGAACGTGGCCAACATCCTCAAAGAGCACGACTGTCCAATCGGGGCGCTGTCGGCCGAGCCAGCGAGCTGCTGCCACATGGACGAGTTCGTCCTCTGTTCCATGGATAACAAGGGTGGGTTGGGTGACTCTGTGGATGAGATCGCTGAACCGGCCCTTCGTCACCACGTACGGGGCAATGGAAGTCATCCCTTCCACGAGAGCACTCGTCGCCCATGGCTGTGTTCTGCGTAGCGCAGCGATCTCCGTTGCATGCTCCCACACCTCAGCCGCCAGAGCTTCAGGATGCGCTGTTACGAACGTGAGTGCCTCCACCACGCCCTCAGCGACGGTGATCTGATCGCGGAACGCGTCGATCAGCTTGCTGCCGAGCCAGGGAATGAGCGGAACCGATAGACGCGCCGCGGCGTGGAAGTTGATCGATGTCCACGAAAAGACAGGGGTGGCGGGATCGATGAGTACGAGTGAGTTCACTCGATCGGGGTACGACTCGGCGGCCAGTATCGAGATGAGGCCACCCATGGAGTTACCGATCAGCATTGCATCCCCGCCAAAGAAGTCGATCACATCCTTGACAAGATCAGCATTGCGACCGACGCTGGAGCCCCCCTCGAGTTGTGGCGTGAATCCGAAGCCGGAGAGGTCCGGTGCGATCACTCTGTGCGTTTTGGTCAGTCGTGGCGCAAGCAAGGTCCAGTTGTACGCCGAACCCTCGAGACCATGGACACAGATGATCAGCGGTCCCTCGCCTCCGAAATCGAGAACGCTCACGGGTCCGCCGAGGTCGATTGTGTAGCGCTCCATTGTCAGGCAACCCCCAGTCCGTCCAGAAGCTTCCCCGTGTCAGAGGGCGAAAAGACGCCTTGAAAGTAGAATCGTGATACTCCGAGCGCCTCGAACCTGGCGAGTTGCGCGTTCACCTGCTCATAGGTTCCTCGAGGTGTTTGACGCTTCTCGTAGTGGACCTCGAGCTCTTCGCGACTGAGGCCTGCAGCTTCTGCGTCCGCGTCCATTCGGTCCTGAAACTCAGCCTCTGTCGCTCCAGCTACGACCTGGCCGCTGGAAGAGAGCCTGATCGAATCCGGGTCCCTGCCAGCATCGGTCGCAGCCTCCCGGAATCGTTGGATTCTCTCAGCCATATCGGGACCCGGATAGACATTGAATTCATCGGCGAACTCGCCTGCGAGTCGCGGCGTCTTATATTTGCCCGTCCCTCCGACAAGAAGGGGGATCCTTCCAATAGGCGATGGAGAGAGAGGGAAGGCTTCGAGTTGGTAGTAGTTGCCTTCGAATCCTGGATTGTTCGGGTTGAGTCCTGCGGACACGTATCCGAGGGCTTCCTCAAGTCGGTCAAAGCGTTCAGACATAGGGGGATACTCGAAGCCGAACACCTCGTGCTCGCGGTCCATCCATCCTGTGCCGATGCCGAGGGTGAATCGGCCGTTGGACATCCTGTCGAGGGTGACAGCCATCTTCAGCAACACCGCTGGGTGTCTGAAGGTGATCGGAGATACCAGCATGACAAGTCCGAGGTCTGTCGTCTCGCGGGCGAGGCCGCCGAGCTGAATGAAGGCATCTGGCGCCGGTTTCGTCTTTGCCCCCTCCTCGTCGAGTGCGAGGAGATAGTGGTCAGGGAGAGCGAGGGCTACGAGTCCCCGATCCGACGCAAACGACGCTGCCTCAAGCAGTTCAACATAAGGTCCGGCGACCTGCAAGGCGTACTCCATGGCAACTCCTCCTACCAAGTAGCGTAGAGACGGTGGGGCATTGGTCAACCGCACCTCTGGAATACGTCGGCCGTGTGCAATAGGGTGAGATCGAAGGAAGGATTCCATGACACAGTCGTATTTCAGCCCGAAGGTGTTCGCGTTTCTCAACGAGCTCGCAGAGAACAATGACAGAGTGTGGTGGGAGAAGAACAAGGACCGCTACATCGAAGTCATCCGTGAGCCCGCAAAGGTGTTCATAGAGGACTTCGGCGAGAGGCTTCAGGCCATCTCTGACCACTTCGTTGCTGATACGCGCACGAATGGCGGCTCGCTGATGCGACCGTATCGCGATACCAGGTTCTCCAAGGACAAGACACCGTACAAGACGAATGTCGGGATTCAGTTCCGTCACGAGCGCGGCAAGGATGTCCACGCTCCCGGGTTCTACATCCATCTCGAGCCAGGAGCCAGCTTCGCAGGCATTGGGATGTGGCGGCCAGAGACGAAGGTGACGCACCAGATCAGGCGGTACATCTATGAGCACCCGGACGAGTGGAGGAAGGCAACACGCTACAAACGATTCACCAACACATGGGACATGATGTCCGACGACGAAGATGCTTATCTCAAGCGCGTTCCGAAGGAATACGACTCCGAATTCGAGTACGCAGATGACCTACGGCTCAAGACGTTCATCGCCGGTTCGAAACTCACTCAAAAGACGGTGACGTCGCCCGAGTTTGACGACGAACTGGCGAAACTGTTCAAGTCCGGAAGCGACCTGAACCGATTCCTCTGTGACGCGGAAGGTTTGCCTTACTGATCAGTCAGAAGAACTTGCTGGCACCTGGACGAGCTTGTCCGCCGCCAGTTCCGCGTAAACAGCGAAATCGAAATCACTGTCCAGCGCCCAACGGAACGCGAGGCCGTCAAGGGCACCGAGCAGGAGTTCTGCTTGAACCTCGGATCCTTCAGCGCCCAATGTCTGGTCTGCTCTGGCCATGGCGTCAGCAAATCGCTCCACACGGCGGAGATGGTGACGCAGGAATCGCCGCCGCGCACCATTGGCGGGAGAGTCGCCGGTGAGCGCGGCCATGACGTAGACCTTTGCAAGCTGCGGTTCCTCCTCAAAGAATCGAATGTAGGCCGACACGAGGTCGTCCACCGTGTCTGTCCCTGCGTGATCGGGGTCTGGATCAACGGCATCGATCGACTCGCGAACGACGTGGATGATCACGTCCTCCTTGGAGTCGAAGAGGTTGTAGAAGCTCCCCGAGCGCACTTCGGCCCGATCACAGATTGCCTTGAGAGTCGCAGCTTCCATGCCCCCCTCTGCGAGAAGGGCACGTGTTGCATCGATGATCTTGGCTTCGGTCTGAATGCCCACCTGGTATCGAGCCACGGGATCCTTTCGTTGGGTGCATCGTAGCTGAAATATTGAGCACTCACTCAAATATGGTCGCACAACCAAACTTGGAGTGTATACTCAAATTGTGTCGGATAGGCGGCAGTACCGCTGTTCGACGCGGCCAGGTCGTGTTGGTGGAGTTACGAAGAACAAGGGATAGCTATGAGCCATTACAGGAGCAATCGCAGAGATATCGAGTTCAACCTCTTCGAGTACCTCAAGGTGGGCGAGTACTACGGCAAGGCACCATTCGCCTCCTTTGACGAGGACACTGCAAGAGATGCTCTCCGCGAGGTCGACCGACTCGCGACCGAGGAGTTCGCCAATAGTTTCGTTGAGGCCGACCGCAATCCCCCTGAGCTCGTTGATGGACAGGTCAAGCTCCCTGACGCCGTGAAGTCGAGTCTTGACGCGATGTATGAGGGTGGGTGGCACCTACTCGGACTTGATGAGAGTCTCGGAGGGTTCGGTGCTCCGTCCTCCCTTCGATGGGCCACGAGCGAGATGCTGATCGGTGCGGACCCTGCCACATTCCTCTACGCCTCTGGCGGGTTGATGGCAGGCGTCATCGCCGCAGAGGGCACGCAGGACCAGATGGAGAAGTGGGCCGTGCCGATGGTCGAGAGGCGATGGGGCGCCACAATGGTGCTCACCGAGGCCGACGCCGGTTCAGACGTCGGCGCTGGGACATCCAAGGCAGTCCACATTGAGGGGGATGCCTACCACCTCGAAGGCGTGAAGAGGTTCATCACGTCCGGCGAGAACGACTACTACGACAACATCATCCATCTTGTGCTCGCGAGGCGAGAGGGCGGGGACCCCGGTACAAAGGGTCTCTCAATGTTCATCGTTCCGAAGTTCCATGTCAACGATGACGGATCGCTCGGTGAGCGAAACGGGATCTACACCACAAACATCGAGCACAAGATGGGCATCAAGGGTTCGACGACGTGTGAACTCACGATGGGCATGAACGATCCATGTATTGGCTACCTCGTTGGGGATGTCCACAATGGGATTCGCCAGATGTTCAAGGTGATCGAGGACGCCCGGATGATGATTGGCGTCAAGTCCGCTGGAACGCTCTCCACCGGTTATCTCAACGCACTCGAGTACGCAAAGGAGCGCGTGCAGTCCGCCGACCTGTCCCAGTCGATGGACAAGACCGCACCGCGTGTGGCGATCATCAGACATCCTGATGTGCGCCGCATGCTCATGCTCCAGAAGGCATACGCAGAAGGGCTGAGGGCGCTCTGGATGTATACGACGGCAACCTTGGACAACAAGGTGCTCCACCCTGAGGACGAGTACTGGGACAAGGTCAACGACCTTCTTCTGCCCATGGTCAAGGGCTACTCATCTGAGAAGGCATACGAGTTGCTTGCACAGTCCCTCCAGGTGTTCGGTGGGTCTGGGTTCACCCAGGACTACCCGATCGAGCAGTACATCCGTGACGCGAGATCGACACGCTCTATGAGGGCACGACAGCAATTCAGGCTCTCGACCTCTTCTTCCGCAAGATTGCGAGGGATCAGGGAAGGACCCTCATGCGGTTCTCCGAGGGAATGATGGAGTACGTCAAGGGTGGATCAGACGAGTTCGCAACAGAACGCCAGGCGCTGGGCCAGGCACTTGAGCAGGTGCAGAACCACATCGGTGTTCTTGTCGGTCATTCGATGAACTCGATGCAGAACCCGACAGAGATCTACAAGACCGGTCTGCACACGAACGCGCTGCTTGAGAGCCTGTCCGAAGTCACGATTGCGTGGCTGCTACTCGAACACGCAGAGGTCGCAAGCGCCGCACTTGCAGATGCAACCGGCGACGATGTCGGCTTCTATGAGGGGAAGATCGCGTCAGCCAGATTCTTCGTCAACGACGCCCTCCCGAAGGTGACGTTGCGCACCGAGGCTGCCCAGACAGAGGACGGCTGGCTGATGGAGCTCTCGGACGCCGCGTTCTGAAGTGGATGTCCGGCCCTGGTTAGAGGCTGCGGTGCATGATGTGGATGGCGGTCGGCCCTTTGGTGCAGTGTCGGAAGGCATCCGGGACGGTTCCCACGATGTCGAACCCCATCGATTCCCACAGAGCAATCGCTCCCGTATTCGTGGCGACAACGGCGTTGAACTGCATCGCGGTGAAACCTAGGCGTCGGGCTTCGTCGATGACGTGAGAAGCGAATTGTCGTCCGATTCCCTGACCGCCGACACGTGGGTCGATCATCCATCCCGCGTTCGCAACGTGATCGCCGAGTCCGACCTGGTTCGGCTTGAGGTACGCCGTGCCGACAACGGTCCCGTCGAGTTCAGCGACATATGTGACCCGACGGCTGCTCCCGTCGAGCATCCACAGGGTCTTCGCGTCGTCCTGGGTGATGTCGGGCGGATATGGGTAGGTGATGCCTTCTGCCACGACCACATGCACGATCGGCCAGATTGTTGGCCAGTCATCTGGTGTTGCATGACGAAAACTCAAGACATGCCCGTCCATACCCGCGTCACAGTACCGTCCACTCGGTGGACACGATCCCGCATCTGGTGCTGGAGAACGCGAAGCGGCTCGGTGATGAGCCCGCACTGATTCGTCGCGTCGGAGGCGACTGGGAGACCACGACGTGGGCAGAGTACGGCGCTGCGGTGCAACAGGCTGCTCGTGCTCTCATCGCATCGGGCGTCGAGGCTGGAGACAGAGTTGGGATACTTTCCTATAACTCACCGGAGTGGGTGATCTTCGATGTCGCTGCGATGTCGATCGGAGCTGTTCCAGTCGGTATCTACTTCTCGAGTTCGGATGTGGAGATCGCTGAGCTACTCGAGCGCTCGCATGCACGGATTGTGCTTGTGCAGACGATCGCTCAGATATCAGCTGTTCGTGAGGCTTCCCTCGAGTCCGTTGAACTGCTCGTAGGTATCGACGACGCACCGGGGGATACGGTCTCGTGGCCGGAGTTCCTCACACTTGGCGACGCTGTGGATCCGGGAGTGGTCGATGCCCGACTCGAAGCGATCAAGGTTGATGACCCAGCAACGTTGATGTTCACCGCAGCCGGATACGGGTCTCCCGTTGGGGTCATCCTCACGCACGACAATCTCGTTGCTGCTTCCCGTTCCTCCGTCGACCTGTTCAACGTCACACAATCTGACAGCGCTCTCTCCTATCTCCCGCTGTCCCACATAGCGGAACAGATCTTCACAATCCTTGCGCCTGCCCACGTTGGATATCCCGTTGCCTTTGCACAGTCGATTGGACGAGTCCGTGTCGACCTTCTCGATATCGAGCCAGCCATCTTCTTCGGTGTACCTCTTGTCTGGACGGGATTCGAGCGAGCGCTGCGCAAACAGGTTGAGGCACTCACCGGAGCTCAAGCTCGAATCGCCAAGTGGTCGATGGGTGTGTCTCGCGTCAGCGTCGCCGCCAGGAACGCAGGCACCAGCCCATCACCGTATCTGAGGGCCAAGGTCGCTGTTGCCCGCCGGCTGTTCACCGACAAGGCACGGTCCGCGATGGGATTCGCCAACGTGAGGTTGGCGTTCAGTGGTGCTGTCACGGTCGATCCCGTCAACACTCGAGTATTTCGCTGGCATCGATCTTCCGATCCGAGATGTATACGGTCTCTCGGAGTCCACAGGTCCCGCGGTTGTTACACGGGAGGGAGCGACCCGTTTTGGAACGGTGGGACTACCCATGCCAGGCGTCGAGATCTCACTTGCGGATGACGGTGAGATCCTCATCGGAGGAGAGAGTGTGTTCTGTGGCTATCTGGATGATGAGGTCGCAACGGCACGAGCATTGAGCGGTGGCTGGTTGCACACTGGAGACCTCGGAAGCGTTGGAGCCGATGGGATGCTGACCATCACCGGACGCAAGAAGGACATCGTCATCACCTCAGGTGGCAAGAACGTTGATATCCAAGCTGTCGAGCCGCTGCTGAGGCAGGATCCCGCCATTCTCGACGCTGTTCTTGTGGGGGATGGATACGACCAGCTTGGCGTGCTGATTGCGGTCGATGACGTATTCGAAGGAGATGAAGAGCTCGCGCTCGCACACGCTGAATCCGTTGTCGAGAATGTGAACCAGCGATTTGCCAGGGCTGAGCAGGTCAGACAGGTGGGTCTCCTCCCGCGTCGTCTCTCCGTTGATCGGGGCGAACTCTCCGAGGATGGAGCGATCCAACGCTCGGTCGTCGCCGAACACTTCGCTGATCAGATCAGCGAGCTCTACAACTGAAGGACCGTCTACTGTTCGTGCAATGAATGATTGCTATGACGAGATCCTCTCGCTTCGCTCCATAAGGACCTTCGATGACCGAGCATTGGACGCCGCTGATCTGGACGCCGTCCTCGAGGCCGCGCGTTGGACCGGTTCAGCCAAGAACAGCCAGCGCTGGTCGTTCATCGTTGTCACTGATCCGGAACAGAAGACTCGGCTTTGTGGCGCAGGTGATTTCATGACGCCTGTACAGAATGCTCCCATGGCTATCTGCCTCGTTCAGGAACCCGAGGGCTACGAGTTTGACACCGGACGGCTTGCCCAAAACATCATGCTCGCGGCAGATGCCATCGGTCTCGCCACCTGCCCTGTCACTCTGCATCGTGAGGATGTCGCCGCGGATGTGCTTGGGCTTCCTGCCGGCATCCGATGTCGGTATGCGATTGCCATCGGCTACCCGGCTCCGGGTGCTCGTGCCACCAAGATGGGTGGTCGGAAGGAGATGGGCGACCTCGTGTACCGAAACCGATACGGCGGATAGCGCACCTTGAGTTGATGGCGGGCACTCCGTCGATGCTTGTCAGTATCGGGAGTGATGCGAAGCCATTGGGAGATACGTTCACGCGTCCACCGCTCTCAGGTTCCGCCTATCGTGCTGGCATGGCAGACATCGCGATACTCGACTCGGGAATCGGCGGGACAACGGTACTTGATCACATTCGCGAGCGGGCGCCCTGGGCGAACCTCATCTATGTTGCTGATCACGCGTTTGGACCCTACGGCGAGCACTCCCTGGAGGACGTCCGCACACGAACTGAGATTCTCGCCCGATACCTTGCGTCGGCGGGTGCTGCCGAGATCGTGATCGCATGCAACTCAGCTTCGGCCGCAGCGCTACACCATCTACGTCAGGTCCTTCCCGAGATGACGTTCGTCGGCATGGAACCGGCAGTGAAGCCCGCCGGTGAAGTTACGAGCAACGGTCGGGTAGCAGTTCTGGCGACAGGCGCCACGTTCCAGGGTGAGCTGTTTCGAAGCCTCGTTGGGCGTCACGCTGATGGGATCGAGGTCATCGAGCAGGCTTGCCCCGGGCTCGCAGCCGCGGTGGAGAACGGTGATCCGATCGACGCTCTGCTTGATGAATTCCTCGCCCCGGTCGTTGCCTCGGGCGCCGATGTCGTCGTTCTTGGTTGTACGCACTACCCGCTGATCCGGAGCGCCATCGAAGACCGATTGCCGCACGGTGTCACCGTCGTGGATCCATCCGATGCGGTTGCGAAGCAGGCGATCAACGTCGCCCACGAACGGCGAATCGACCTGAAAGGCGAAGCTTCGACGGCCTGGTGGACGACGGATACCAGGACGAGTCGAGACGATGACCGCATCTGGGAGTCGATCGATATTCCCGTCGAAGCCGTGGCCGCAACGAGGTCCGGGAATGCAACTCTGTCAGGAATCGAGGGCGACATCACTCGGATGACGGTCGATGTGATCGTCAATGCCGCAAACATACGTCTGATGCATGGCGGTGGTATTGCGCTTGCGATTGCTGACGCCGGTGGTGAGGCGATCGATCGTGAATCAATGGAGTGGATCTCCGCCTACGGTCCGCTTGTACCAGGCGTTGCGGCTCTCACGTCCGCGGGTGACATGCCGTCGTCATATGTCGTACATGTGGCAGGCCCGATCTACTCCGCGGATCAGGACAACGAGGCGCTGCTCTCTGCCGCCGTTCTGGCATCGCTCGACACAGCTGACGAGCTCGAGGTGGTGTCCGTCGCGGTTCCAGCGATATCGGCGGGGATCTACGGATACCCTGCGGACGAGGCCACGACAGTGATAGCGGCATCCGCAGATGAGTACCTCTCAACCCAGTCAGGGACCCTGAGGTCGGTTCGACTGGTTGGGTTCGACCGGATCATGGCCCAACGCTTCGCTGCTGCGATATCCTCACTGGCATGACGCGACCCACAGTCGGCATTCTCGGCGCTGGTTCCATGGGTGAGATATTCGCCCACGGCTTGCTACGCGCCGGGTGGGAGCCCTCAGAGATTCAGTTGGCGGTTCGCAGACCCGAGCGGGCAAGAGATCTCGAATTCGCAACGGGTTCGGCTGCAACACTCTCGCTCGCCGAAGCTGCGGTTGACAAGGACCTTCTCATCGTTGCCGTGAAACCGAAGGATGTCCGCACCGTCCTCGGCGAGATCGCCAGCGTGGTGACGCCGGATCAGGTGGTCGTCTCGATAGCCGCTGGCGTGCCGGTCGCAGTATTCGAGGACGCTCTGCCTGGCGTTCCCATCGTACGGGCGATGCCGAACACTCCATCTGCTGTCGACCTGGGCATCACGGCATACACGGTTGGTGCCTCGGCTCGGGATGCCCACTCGGATCGTGCACGGGCAGTGCTTGGTGCTGTGGGCGAGACGATCGAGGTGCCCGAGGACCTGCTTGACGCAGTAACTGCGGTGTCGGGTACAGGGCCGGCCTACGTGTTCCTCATGGCTGAGGCGCTGATCGAGGCGGCGATCCGTGAAGGGCTTCCTCATCATGCTGCGGAGAAGCTTGTGCACCAGACCATGCGAGGCGCTGGGGAACTGTTGTTGACTTCGGACAAGTCCGCTTTTCGGCTCCGCGGAGAGGTGACTTCTCCAGGGGGGACGACCGCGGCGGCAATGCACGTCCTCGAGGACGGCGGCTTCCGGGCACTGCTCGAGAACGCCGTCCGGTCAGCTGCCGACCGATCCAGAGAACTCGGAGAAAAGGCGTCCGACCAGTGATCCGTTCGGCCGTGCTGGCTGTTACCAACCGATCGATCACGAAGAAGATGATCACTGAAACTGCCGTCGGCAAGGCGGTGGCACGGAGGTTTGTCGCCGGCGATACGCTGGAATTGGCGATCGAGGTGACCAAGGATCTCAACGCTGAGGGAATGCGCGTATCGCTCGACCATCTCGGAGAACACGTCACCGGGATCGAGGAAGCTGAGTCGGCCCGCGACTCCTATCTTGACTGCCTTGAGGAGATCGCTGTGAACGACCTCGATGCAAACATCTCGATCAAGCTCACCCAACTCGGCATGGGAATCGACAATGTGGTTGCTGCCAGAAATCTCGACAAGATCGCGGCTGCAGCCCGCATTGCCGGAACGACCGTTACGGTTGACATGGAGGAGTCCGACCACACTCAGACAACCTTTGAACTCTATACGGCAGCCCAAAGTGAACATGGAAACCTGGGCATCGCCGTCCAGTCCTACCTCTATCGAACCGCGGGCGATCTCGACCGAGTCATCCCGCTCGGTGGTCACATCCGACTTTGCAAGGGTGCCTACGCGGAATCAGACACGGTGGCGTACCAGTCCGGGGCAGATGTGAACGCCTCATTCGATCGACTTGGAGTGCTCCTGATGGAATCACCAGGGGTCAAGCCCGCGATCGCAAGTCATGATGACGCGCGTCTGGCGAAGGTCCTTGCCTCATCAGAGCATCGAGATGAGCCATGGGAGATCCAGATGCTTTACGGGATTCGTCGTGACCGTCAGGCCGAGTTCGTGGCAATGGGCCATGAGATGCGGGTCTATGTCCCCTACGGTGAGGCCTGGTATCCATATCTGACCCGTCGGATGGCCGAGCGGCCAGCGAACGTGTTGTTCTTCATGCGGGCGCTCGTCGGCGGCTGAGCATATGCTGCGACAGGTATCGATGGGCAGGAGATGGGAGGCCACCGGGGGACACGCTCTGGTCGTACGACCGAATTCCTTTCGGCCGACTATGATTCCGAACCGGAAACTGCAAAGGAGACTCTCTCGCGATTTGGATTGCAGGGGCGGGATCGCTGCTCCTTCTCATCTTTGTGATAGCGGGTCTGGTCGACCTTTTTCGGCATCGCAGCACGATGAAGACCTGGCAGACCGTTGTTTGGGCATTCACTCTCATATTGATACCTGTTGCTGGTCTGATCCTCTATCTGTTCTGGCGGCTTGCGAGAAGCGAGACCATGCAGGACGCCAGGAGCTACCAGACCGAGCGTTTTGGTGACACCGGGCCGACGCCACCGGTCGGGCTCTAGGGACATTCTCGCCACCCAAGAGTGCCTTCACTGCTCAGGTGTGACCAGCGCGTGTCCTGCTCAACCACCGTTTACAATCGGCAGCACACTGCATGAGGAGACCTGGTGACGGCAACCGAAACGAAGACCGAAGACGATGCGACCGGCAAGTTTTCTGCTTCGAAGTTGTTGGGGGTCCTCGCAGTTCTGACCTTCTTTGGCACCTTCGGCCTGTGGTGGCTCGGAACGCTCCCTGAGGAACCTCACCATGAGGTGGGGCGGGAAGTGTTCGGCAACATCCCTTCGTTCGTCGTTGCCATGTTCTACATCATGGTTGCGGTCCTCCTCGCAGTCTCGATCGGTCTCTTTGCCATGCGCGCAACGAGTTGGGAACGTGGCACCTGGGCGAATAGGTCCGGCGAGTACAAAAAGCGTTTGCATCGGTTCCGCCAGGGCGTATCGATGCAAACCGTTATGGAGGATCCGGCGTCCGGCGTCATGCACGCGCTCATCTACTACGGGTTCATCTTCCTGTTCCTTGGGACGGTGATTCTCGAGATTGACCATCTTGCGCCAGCATCGCTCAAGTTCCTCCACGGCGCCGTGTATCAGTGGTATTCGCTCATCCTCGATGTCGCAGCAATAGCTTTCCTCGCCGGAGTGGCGTGGGCGGCCATCCGACGATACATCGTCAGGCCATGGCGCATCCGATCAAAGACCAGACCAGAGGATGGCTGGATTCTCGTCATGCTCGCGACCATCGGTGTCTCAGGCCTGTTCACCGAGGCGGCGCGTATCTCGTTGGTGGGTAGACCTGCCTTCGAACAGTGGTCGATCGTCGGCTACCCCCTTTCGGACCTCATCCCCGAGGCCTCGGCAAGCGGCATTCACCAGACGTGGTGGATCATCCACGTGCTTGCGTTCTTTGCGTTCCTGGTCATGCTGCCGGTCACGAAACTGCGCCACATGGTCGTAGCTCCCGTGAACCTCGCGCTCCAGCCACGCGAACGCCCGAAGGGCGCAATGCGAGCCGTGCCCAACCTCATGGAGGCCACCGATATCGAGACCATCGGAGCGTCCACGGCTGCTGAGTTCACATGGAAGTCGCTTCTCGACACGGACGCATGCACCATCTGTGGCCGGTGTACTGAGGTGTGTCCTGCGAATCAGACGGGCAAGGCGCTCGACCCACGCGAAATAGTGTTGAAATTGGGCACAGTCGCTGCGGCGACTGCGACGCCACCACAGTCACCTCCCGTTGGTATTGACAGCGCCATCACGGTGACCTCGGACAACGTATTCGAACGAATCACATCCGAAGAACTATGGGCGTGTACGACTTGTCGTGCGTGTGACGAGGCTTGCCCCGCGGGGATCGACATCCTCGACAAGATCCTCGACATGCGCAGATATCTCTCGCTCATGGAAGCTGATTTCCCCTCAGAGTTGGGCAAGGCATACGTGTCGATGGAGAACTCATCCAACCCATACGGAATGGATCAGAGCACGAGGGATGACTGGACCGATCAGCTCGACTTCGAGGTGAAGCGTCTTGGCGAACCGGGGGTCACAGCGGAGTACCTGATGTGGGTTGGATGTGCTGGGAGCTTCGATGATCGGAACCGGAATGTGACCGTATCGACGGCGCGCCTCCTGCACAAGGCGGGCGTCGATTTTGCGATCCTCGGCTCCAAGGAGCTCTGTACCGGTGATCCGGCCCGCAGGACAGGCAACGAGTACGTGTTCCAGGGTCTTGCCCTTCAGAACATTGAGACCCTCAATGATCTCGGCATCGACAAGATCGTCACTCAGTGCCCTCACTGCTTCAACACCCTCGGAAACGAGTACCCCCAGTTCGGTGGCGACTACACGGTCATGCATCACTCCGAACTCCTGAGTCAGCTCGTTGAGGAGGGCAGGCTCACCCCGACATCGACTGGCGAGACGATCGTCTTCCACGATCCGTGTTACCTCGGTCGGCATAACGACACGTTCCTCGCGCCTCGAACGGTCGTGGATGCCACGGGAATCCGAGTCGAAATGCCACGCAACGGCACGAACTCGTTCTGTTGCGGCGCAGGTGGAGGCAAGTTCTGGTTCGAGGAGAACACAGGCAAGAAGGTCAACATTGACCGCACAGAGGAAGCTCTTGCCACAGATGCTGACATCGTCGCGACAGGATGTCCGTTCTGCTACGTGATGATGGATGATGGCGTCAAAGACCTTGGTGCAGGTGAATCTGTCATCGTCAAGGACATTGCGATGTTGCTCGACGAGCGAACGTAGGGAGGCTCCACCGTCGAATCGGTTGGGGTCCAGCTCCTCCTTCTACTGGCGATCATCCTCGCCGGCCCGATCAGCGCGGAATGCTTCGGGTTTCCCGGCCTGATCGGTCTCATCTTCCTCGGCATGTTCGCCGGCCCGTTCGTCCATGGGTGGATCCCGATTGAAGGCCTTGTTTCGCCGCAGGAGCATCCCGATTCCTAAGCTTTTGGGTGGTAGAATCCCACGCTGTCCATAGGAGGTACAAGAAGATGGCAGGTACAACAGAAGAGAGAAGCGGCTGGGTATTGTTCGCCACGACGGTGTTCATTGTCCTTGGTGTGTTCAACGCCATCTATGGCTTGGCGCTGCTGCTCAACCATGAGTGGCTGATAGTCACCTCAGACACCGTGTGGTATATCGATATCAGTGCTTGGGGATGGATCACTTTGGCCATTGCCGTGGTGCAGTTTCTCGTGGCGTGGGGTATTGCCAACGCTGAATTGTGGGCGCGGATCCTGGGTGTCATCGCTGCTGGCCTTGCCCTCATCGGTGGGTTCGCGACGGTTCCGTACTATCCGTGGTACTCCATCACTATCATGGTGCTTGCTGCATTCGTGATCTGGGCGATTACTGTTCACGGCAAAGAGGTGCACGAAGGGCAGACAGCAGCTGCTGCTCCGCCGCCTCCACCCGCCGCGACCGCGTAGCGACCAAGCAACCACTATTGGAAGAGGCCTCTGGGTGACTTGCTCAGGGGTCTCTTCTGATATCTAGACTCCCGGGATGACACACCCGATTCGTTCATCACTCGCGTTCCTCTCATCCGAACGGCTCGTGATGAACACAGCCTTCAGGTTCGTGTACCCATTCCTTCCTGCGATCGCACGTGGTCTTGGCGTCCCACTCCAGCAGGCAGCGTATCTCATCAGTGCTCGCCATATCGCAGGTCTGGCAACGCCAGCAGTTGCCCGTGTCGTCGGGAGCGGAGAGCGCCGGCACCGGCTGATCGTCACCGGACTGCTCCTGTTCATTGCCGGTTCTGCGGTTACGGCCGTGTCGAGCGCGTATGTGGGTGCTCTCATCGGCTTTGCCCTCATCGGTCTGGCCAAACCCGTGTTCGATGTCTCCTCCCAGGCGTATATTGCCGATAGGGTTCCGTATGAGAAGCGAGCCAGGTATCTCTCTGTGTTCGAGTTCACCTGGGCGGGCGCACTGCTCATTGGGGCGCCGGCGACCGGATGGTTGATTGCGAGGACCGACTGGGTAACCCCGTTCTGGGTATTTGGAGTGCTGTCGGTGATCGCGCTTTTGTTGGTCCCTCGATTCATCGACGCTGATCACGCGGTATCGGATACTCGGCACGGGCGGGAACGATTCAACCGCTCCGGGCTCGCATTCCTCTTCGTTGCCGGGTTCTTCGCGCTTGCATCTGAGATGATCATCGTGGTTTTCGGGGCATGGCTCGAGGACTCCTTCGGACTGTCACTTGTTGCGCTCAGCGGAGTTGCGTTCCTCATCGGCGTGTCCGAACTCGCGGGTGAGGGTGCGACATTCGCTTTCACCGATCGAATTGGGAAACGACGGGCGGTGTTCATCGGGCTCGCGATTTCGGCGATTGCGTTCGCCCTCCTCGTGCCTGCCCGCGCCTCGATGGGTTTGGGCCTGGCATTTCTCGCCATTGCCCTCTTCGGTTTCGAGTTCACGATCGTGTCCTCGATCCCTCTCGCATCGGAGCTCGTCCCCTCGGCTCGAGCTCGATACTTGGCGTGGATGGTTGTTGCGATGAGCCTCGCCCGAGGCATCGGTGCCGCTGTCGGACCCAATCTGTTCGATGCCTTTGGTTTACCTGGGCCAGCGATCGCTGCGGTCGCCGCGGACATCGTTGCCGCTGTGGTGCTCGCCGTCTGGGTCCGCGAGAAGTCACAGGGCAGTATCGGGCGCCCTCCGACAGCTGACAGGCGGTAGCTTCCCTCTGCCCAGGTGATCCGGCGGTAATGGGTGCACCGCTACTGACGGCTGATAGGTGTGGGTTCAGACCCGCTAGGGTCTCGCTTCATGAAGATCGGTTATCAGGGCGAGCCGCATAGCTACAGCTATCGGGCTGCAACAGAGCTATTTTCCGAAGGAGAGTTCATCGGATATCGGGGCTTCGCCGCGGCCTTCGATGCGCTCGAGGAAGGCGAAGTCGACCGTCTGGTTGTACCGGTTGAGAACTCCACGACTGGATCGGTCCTACCAGTGCTCGATCGGCTGCCAGGCGATGCGAGCCATGTGCGGTTCTCCATCCTTGCCGAACACCTTGTGGAGGTACGTCATACGCTTCACGGTGTGCCCGGCTCCTCAATCGAGGATATCCGCGAAGTCCGTTCCCACCCTCAGGCGCTTGCACAGGCCGAGCACGCCCTCCTCGATCTGGGGATTGACCCAGTTCCTACTCATGACACAGCAGGGGCGGTCCGACAGGTTGCCGAGGCAGGTGATCCATCGATTGCGGCCCTTGCTCCTCCACGCGCGGGTGCTGCTCACGGTCTCGAAGTTCTTCTCGACCACGTCCTGGACAAGGAACACAACACAACCCGATTCGTGGTGCTCGCCGTGGGCGATCCAATAGTCGACGAGGACGATGACAAGACCACGATCGTGGTCACCGGATCTCACACGCCGGGATCACTCGCACTTGTCCTCACGGAATTGGGTCTTCGAGGCGCAAACCTCACTCGAATCGAGTCGAGGCCCGCCGGTGTTGCGTGGAATTACCGGTTCTTCATCGACCTTGTCCACGCACCTGGACCACAAGGCCTGGCACATGTGCTCGAGCCCCCGCCGGCGAATGCGGCGAGTCTCCTGAACCTTGGCTCGTACAAGGCTGTGGTCTCGTAGGAGACCACTGGGCGCGGATAGCCGTAAGCCGATGGCCGTGCGGTGCTACCGTCCCGCGTGAGGAGGCAGCATGGCGACCAGCACGACCAGTTTTGGGACTGGCAAGCGCGAAGGACACGATTCATCGGGCTTCTATACGCGCAAGATGCATGCGGCCAATCGAGACCGTGATGTTGGAGAGTTGGTCGACCCACCCTCGACCATCGTTGATCACCTCTTCCAGGCCTCGTCGGAATCGATGCATCAGATACCAGACAACTGCGTGGCTCTCATGGTCACGTCGCCGCCGTACAACGTAGGGAAGGACTACGACGATGATCTTGACATTGACGAGTATCTCCAGCTCCTGCGTGATGTGCTCTCTGAGACCTTCCGTGTGCTCGAACCTGGCGGCCGCGTCGCGGTCAACGTTGCAAACCTTGGCCGCAAGCCCTACATCCCACTGAACCAGTACGTCTCAGCGCTTCTCACCGAGATAGGTTTCGACTTGCGCGGCGAGATCATCTGGCAGAAGGCAAAATCGGCGGGTGGGTCGTGTGCCTGGGGGTCCTGGCAGTCAGCAAAGAACCCGACATTGCGAGATATCCATGAGTATGTCATCGTCGCATCGAAGGGCTCCTATGCCCGTGTACGGAAGGGCGAGGACACGATTACGAAGAAGGAGTTCCTCGAAGCAACCGTGTCGATCTGGAACATCCTCCCCGAGTCTGCCCGCCGCGTGGGCCACCCAGCCCCGTTTCCTGTTGAGCTTCCTGGTCGGCTGATCGAGCTGTACACGTTCGAGGGAGACCTCGTGCTCGACCCGTTCCTCGGCTCGGGCACAACCGCTGTCGCAGCCGTGGAATCGAATAGGCACTACATCGGTTATGAACTCGATGCCGAATACATCGATATTGCAGAGCGTCGGATCAAGGAAGGCCGAACAGGGAAGCGGTCTGTCCACATCTGACATGGTCCCCATCGAGCGAGCCCTGCTGCACACCTTGCCCTGGTTGGTTGCTGGGCTCCTGCTCGCTATTCCATTGCTTCTCATCGACCCGGGTGCCGACCCTCTGGTCGTGTTCATTGTGCAGCTCTCGGTTCTTGTTGCTTTCGGTCTAACGCTTGCGAACGTGCTTGTACCACTTGGTACGCCGCAGTGGTTTGTCGGAATGGGCTGGGGCCCGTTCGTGAGGCTGATTGCGGGTGGCATCGGCCTTGTGGTGCTCGTGACGGGTACGGTTGGACTCGTCACCCTTGCATCCTCGGCAGCCCTTGGATTCGATCCCTCGACGCAGTTCCTCCAGCTGATCTCTGCTCTCGACATTGCATGGGTGGGCGCGGCCGTGACGATCGGTGTCTACAGAGCCTGGGGCAGAGGGTGGGCTGTTGCCGGTGGAGCGGTCATTGGTGTCGTGTGCGTGTGGTCGATATGGGCGTATCTGGATCACGTCGGATTCGGTCCGAACGGTGAGTGGATCGTGTCCTCGCCTGATCTGTTGAGGTTCGTACTTCCGTTCGACGTGGTTGCAGCGTTCGCTGCCGTCGGGTTCTTCCTCTTTGGCGCCCGAAGGGCGGCTCAGGCGACTGAGCAGCCGAGTCCCCAGTCGTAGGGGGCGAACACGACGCTGGGTTGCTCCACAATGACAAAGGCCGCGTCCAGGGGGTCAAGCCATGGAACGATCGCCATCGAGAGGCTCGACGCCCCAGCGGGTCGGAGAGTTGGCATTCGTCGTGGTCGCACAAAGTCCCCTCCGTACCACCTCAGCACTTTCGTCAGATGAAGTGTATTGCTCGCCTTGTCGAGCCTCGCTCCGCCGCTCGCGAGGAACTGGCGCATCTGATCATCGAGTTGGTCGTCGAGCAGTGCACCAGTGAAAGGCTCGCTGCGAAGTGTTGGGCAGGACACTGATCCACACACGAGGGCACCGTGGATCCGTGGATCACCGAATCTGCGAATCTTGCCATGTTCGATATCGTCGAGCGACATCGTCTCTCCTCCGACGGTTGCCCATGGCGCTGAGAACGCCCCCGGAACCCTGAGCACGGACTCGAGCACCTGTGAGTACGCTTGCCCTGCCCGATGGAGCGCGCCCGCGTTGTACAGGTTGATCCAGAAGGCAAGCGACTCCTGAGGCGTCAGATCGTCAGGGTCGATGAACGACAGAGCATCGCGGTATGTCTCGAGGTCGAAAGACGACTCCGCGAGCGACCGAACGCCCTCTGACTGAAGCCTTGCAAGGACCCGTGCCAGGGGCGAGTGGTCTGCTGCAGTGTCTCCGACGGCGTGAGGGACCTTCAAGCGCCTCGCGTACAGCATGCTCCACACCGCGACCAAAGGGTTCGGTCCATTACTCATAGAGAGGGAAACTCACGGCGACCGTGTGATGTTCCCGAAAGAATCAACTCGAATCTGAGCCCGCTAACCGTTCAGTCGCATCAGCGAAGTCCTCCTCGGGCGTCTTCTGGGATCTCAGAATCAGATAGCCAACAACGCCGGCCACGAACGAGCCCAGGAAGATTCCGAGCTTCGCCTCGTCGACCAGAATCTCGTGGGTGAATGCGAGCTCGGTGATGAACAAGGACACGGTGAAACCTATGCCGGCCAACGCACCGAGTCCAAAGACGGTCTTCATCGTCGTGCGGCGCGGTAGCACGCCAATGTTCAACTTCAGACCGAGCCAGGTCGCCGCGGTGACACCGAGAGGCTTTCCGACCATCAGGCCGACCGCCACACCGAGGGCGACAGGACTCGTGAGCTGTTCTCCAAGACTCGTATCGCCGCCAACGAACCGCACGCCCGCGTTGGCGAGAGCGAACAGCGGTACGATCACGAACGATGTCCACGGGTGAAGAGCGTGTTCAAGACGGTTGAGTGGGGGTACCGAGGATTTGGCCACGTTGGCGAGCTCCATTGCATCGTGGTCAAGCCGCTCCTCAGCATGGGGTGACGCTCGGTTGATGTCCCATCGTTCCAGGACTCGAACCGCCTTCTGTCGGAATTGTTCATCCGAATACTTGGCGTATGCCGGTGTCATGAGGCCAAGGATCACACCGGCAATAGTCGCGTGGACCCCGGACTCGAGGAAGCAGTACCAGACCGCAAACGCCAAGGGCACGTAGAACAGGAGACTTGTGATTCCGGTCCTCCTCGCAACAGCCATTGCTATGAGCATCGCAGTGGCCAACACCAGAAATCCGAAGTGGAGGTCCTCGGTGTAGAAGACGGCGATGACGAGGATCGCTCCGATGTCGTCAACGATTGCAAGAGCGAGGAGGAACAGCTTGGCACTTACCGATACGCGTGACCCGAGAAGTGCCACGACGCCGACGGAGAAGGCTATGTCGGTCGCCATTGGGATGCCCCAGCCACGCAATGCTTCTGGGTCGCCAGTTGGTGCAACGAATGCGACGAATATCAACGCGGGCACAATCATTCCGCCCAGGGCGGCCAGGACGGGCAGTGATGCCTTCTTCACGGAGTTCAATTCGCCAACGACGAGCTCGCGCTTAATCTCAAGGCCGACAACGAAGAAGAACACGACCATGAGGCCGTCGTTGATGATCTCCTTCAGAGTCTCGTTGAGATCGATGGGCCCGAACGTCAGATCGATATGCGTGTTGAAGAGATTGAAGTACGCCTCGCTCCATGCGGAGTTCGCCCAGATGAGGGCGACGGCGGCGGCGATCAGGAGGATGATGCCTCCGGCTGCCTCGACTCTGGTGAACTCGATTACTGGGCGAAGGAAGCGATTCGGGACAATTCGGTCGGACGTGAGCCACGTTTCGTGTATTGGTCCATCAGGAGTTGCCATGAGGACGGAAGGGTAGCGCTGTTGCCGAACGCGCCACCGACGATGAAGCGATTACTCTTGCGGATTCGGAGGTACCCGGTTGGGCTTAGACATTCTTCGAGTTGTTGCTGGACTCGTCATCCTGGTCGTCGCCGCTGATCGCTTGGTGCTCTCGGCGGTTCGAGTGGCGAAGGTCTTCAATGTCTCGATCGTTGTCATCGGCGCGGTGATCGTTGGATTTGGAACATCGGTCCCGGAGTTCGTGGTGTCAGCGATTGCTGCGACAAAGGGTCAGACCGGCTTGGCAATGAGCAACGTTATCGCCTCCAATACGGCGAACCTCACTCTTGTGCTGGGCACCGCCGCGCTCTTCTCGATTCTCGTGACGAAAAAGCAGATCGTCAAACGTGAAGGGTTGTTGATGCTCGCGTCCGTTGTGGCGCTTGTTGCTGTTCTTGCGGACGGTCAGGTGTCTGTAATCGAAGGGATGCTTCTGATTGGTGGCCTGGTCGTTGCGATCTGGCTGCTTGTGTCGTGGACCAAGAACGGAGACGACGATCAGGCGAACGAGATTGCGGACATCGTTGCCGATCCGGACAGGGTGTGGACTGAGATCCTCTATGGTCTCGTCGCTCTTGTGGCAACAGTCGTCGCGGGCCAGCAGCTACTCGTCGGGGTGGTGTCCATTGGAGATAGCTTGGGCCTGTCGATCGTGTTCATGGGCTTCATTACCGGAGTTGGCACAAGCCTGCCAGAACTCTCAGCAGCTCTCGCCGGCGCACGCAGGGGCGCGCCAGACCTCGTTGTTGGCAACGTGCTTGGTTCCAACGTGTTCAACTCGCTCGGGGTTGCGGGCGCTGCTGCGATACTGGGTCCAGGCGTATTTGACGGAGTACCCCTGATCTTGATTGGAATCATGTTGTCGTCCGCAATATTCGCCGGTGTGTTCGCGTACACATCGCAGCGAATCAACAGATGGGAGGGAGTGGTCCTCCTGGGCATCTTCGTCCTGTACATGGTGCTGGCATTGTGACGGCGTCGAACGAATCCGTGATCGCTGCGCTTCGCCAGCTCGTCGCATACACCAAGCTCGAGGACGGTCAGAGCCAGTCGTTCAGGACGCGCGCCTATGAGAAGGCGATCGATGCGATCGCCGCGACCGCCGACCCGGTCGGAGATTTCTCGATCGCAGAGCTCAAGAAGATCGACGGCATCGGGGACAGCACGGCGCGCAAGATCGTCGAGTTCTCGTCGAATGGATCGATCGGCAAGGTGGATCGACTAAAGCAACGCTTCCCGCCGACGATGCTCGATCTCATGCGTATCCCCGGGCTAGGTCCAAAGACGGTGCTTCTGCTACAGGACAAGCTGGACGTTATCGACGTTGAGGGTCTCACTGAGGCGATCGAGAAGCAGCAACTTCGATCGCTTCCTGGTCTTGGCGCGAAGTCGGAGGAGAAGATCGCCAAGTCGATCTCTCTCCTTGGCATTCATTCAGACGAGTCAAGGACCCCGATAGCAGAGGCGATGGAGATTGCGAACAGGGTGATGGCTGAACTCGACGGTGTGGAGGGGATCCTTCGGATCGAGTATGCAGGGAGTCTCCGACGTCTCTCGGAGACGATTGGCGATATCGACATCCTCGTCACCGCGGAACCTGGATCCCCGGTAGCGGACACGTTCATAGGACTGCCCGGCGTAACTGCGATTCTCGGATCTGGCGGGACAAAGGCATCCGTGGTCATGGATGACCGCATTCAGGTCGATCTCAGGGTCGTGCCCGAAGCCGCATTTGGGGCGGCCCTCATGTACTTCACGGGATCGAAGGCTCACAATATTGCGCTGCGCCAGCGAGCGCTCGACCGCGGGCTGACGCTCAATGAGTACTCCCTCTCAGAGGTCGACACCGGGACCGTCGTTGCCTCGCACACCGAAGCTGACATCTATCACAGGCTTGACCTTCGGTGGATCGCGCCAGAGGTGAGGGAGGACACCGGTGAGATTGCCGCGTCCAGCGATGGGTCTCTTCCTGAGCCGATGCACGTGAGCGATCTTCGTGGTGATCTCCATGTACACACGGATTGGTCAGGAGACGGGCGGAGCACGCTGAGGGAGATGCTCGATGCTGCCGTTGTGCGAGAGCTGGACTACATCGCGATAACTGATCACGCAGAAGACCTGGTGATAAACGGCCTATCGAGAGAACGCATGCTCGAACAGCGGGGCGAGATCGATGAGATTCGTTCCGACTATCCGTCCCTGGCAATACTTCATGGCGCCGAACTCAATATCGGTCCGGACGGGTCGATTGACTATGACCCAGAATTCCTCGCGCTCTTCGACTTCGGAGTTGCCTCGATCCACTCCCACTTCGAGCTTTCCCGGGACGAACAGACGAATCGGCTCATCGAGGCGATCAACAACCCAGCGGTAACGGTTGTCGGTCATCCAAGCGGAAGGAGAATCGGCACAAGACCCGGGGTCGACTTCGACCCTGACTCGGTGTTCGATGCTGCGGCTGAGACCGACACGGCTCTCGAGATCAACAGTCACCTCCATCGCCTCGACCTTGCGGCACCCCTTCTGCGCAGGGCTGTAGAGACATCGGGTGTCATGTTCGCCATCTCAACCGATGCTCACCACACGTCCGCGTATTCAAACGTGCAGTGGGGAGTTGCCCAGGCACGAAAGGGCTGGGTGCCGAGAGATAGAGTCATCAACTCGCTCGACACGGCTTCGTTTCTCGAGTGGATAGGAATGAAGCGGAACCAGTAGCGAACCCGGTGCGTTGTAGTGGTCGGTGGGGAAGGAAGCGATGGACACAAGCGCGCGCAAGCGATCATCCTGGGCTGGAGCTGCTGGTGTGGCCGTCGCCCTCGGGTTGACGGAGTTGTTTGCGGGGCTATCGAGCTCGATTCCGTCAGCAATCTCAGCTATTGGCGCAATCATCGTCGACATAACCCCTGGATGGCTCGAGTCGTTCGCAATCTCCACGTTCGGCACTGCTGACAAAGCGGTCCTCGCCGTCGGTATTTTCGTCGTAGCCCTCCTCTTCGGGTGGTTTCTGGGCCGCGCGTCGTGGCGTTCCCCAGTTCCGATAATCATCGGATTCACCCTCTTCGCGGGTCTCGGAATCGCGGCCCAACTGGCTGAGGCAGGATCGGAAGCGGCTGTAGTGGTCGTGACCACCCTCATCGCTGCCGGTATTGGGTTGCTGGTTTGGTACGGAATCAAGGAGTGGACCGCTCCGAGGGAGAGTGAGATCACCGACGGGGATGTTCCGAGCATCGACAGGAGAAGGCTACTGGTTGCTGTTGGCGCCGCTGCCACCGTGACAGTCATAACTCTGAGCATTGGAAGGTCGAGGATACGGTCTCGCGCACAAGCCCAGATCGCAGCGCTCGAGCTTCCTGAACCGATCGAGATCGCAGCCGATCCAACGAGTGAGAACGATTTCGACCTTAGGTTGGTACCGCCGATCGTTGTGAGCAATCTGACGTTCTACCGCATCGACAGCGCCCTGGTGGTTCCGACGGTTGACCCGGAAGAATGGACCCTGACCGTCAAGGGCATGGTCGACAATGAGATCACATTGACGTACCAGGATCTCATGGGGCTTCCATTGATCGAGCGGTATGCAACGCTTGCGTGTGTGTCGAACGAGGTCGGAGACAACCTTGTAGGCAATGCTTTGTGGACAGGAGTGCCGCTCATTGACGTCCTCGATCTTGCAGGTGTCCACGAAGGAGCAGATCAGCTCGCGAGCCGGTCGATTGATGGATGGACTGCAGGGTTTCCGACCGAGCTTGCCTACGACGGTCGCGAGCCTCTCATTGCAGTTGGCATGAATCGCGAGGTGCTTCCCGCCAATCACGGCTTTCCGGCGAGGCTCGTTGTCCCAGGGCTCTACGGGTATGTATCGGCAACCAAATGGCTTACGGAGATCGAACTGACGACTTGGGATGCGTTTGACGGGTACTGGATCCCACGCGGTTGGGCCAAGGAGGGGCCGATCAAGACGCAGTCCAGGATCGATAGACCGAAGAACGGCAATCACATCGAGCTGGGGAGCTACACATTTGGTGGAGTTGCATGGGCTCCCACAATCGGGATAGAGCGTGTTGAGGTGCAGATCGATGAGGGTCCCTGGAGCGAGGCCGAGCTGACTGTCCCGCTTTCGAAGAACAGTTGGGTCCAGTGGGCATTTGAAGCTGAGGTCGACGCTGGCCCCCATACGATGCGTGTGCGGGCAACCGATGGTACGGGCGAGACGCAACCCGAGGATCGGGTCCGTCCGAAGCCCGACGGTGCCGAGGGCTGGCATATGATCCGGTTCGTCGGTTCCGAAGACGCCTAGTGCCCTGTCCACAAACCTTTGCGCTGTTCTGTCGTCCAGGAACGCAGCTCGCGGCGTCCTCGTCCTCAACGCAGTCCGGACTGCGCCTTCGTCCTCGACCTCCCGGTCGCCGTCCTGTGTCCTTGCGACCAGCGCCCCTGGCTCGACATCGACACCTCGAACGTTCGTGGACAGGGCACTAGCAACGGATGACTGAGGGAACCGGATCCCTCGCTCCAATCGTCCAAAGAGAAGCAACGACGCAAGGGCCGTTACATGATTTCGCTTATCGCACGACTGATGGGACTCCCGTTTCCGCTCGTGGTCGGGCTGATGGTGGTACGAAGTGAACTGTTTCGAAATTCCGTCCGCTTGGCCTTTCGCAATCGCGATCTCATCACCCCGTCCGGTCGCTTGGCTCGGCGCCAACAACGTGTGATCGCTGCGCAATCCTCCCCATGAGGGTGTCCAGATTGCAGCCGGTGATGGTGTAGCTGGGTTGGCGTATGCTCTGGCCATGGAATCCGAGAGTACGACACAGGCGCCGGACGCCGTCACGCCAGAAGTCGTGACAACGGATGAGCCCCAGGACGATGGTGAGAGCGTCAGGCCGCACGTCTCAGAACCCTCGAAGCTGATACGTATAGCTTCAATGACGAGAGCAATGCTCGAGGAGGTCAGGGAAGCGCCCCTCGACGAGGCTGGTCGTCAACGACTGGTGGCTATATACGACCAGTCGATAGAAGAGCTGCGCGAGGTTCTGTCGGACGATCTTGTCGAGGAACTCAACGCCGTGTTCATACCGATAACCGAGGTTCCCTCGGAAGCCGAACTGAGAATCGCGCAAGCTCAGCTGGTCGGATGGCTCGAAGGGTTGTTCCACGGGATCCAGGCTTCGCTTATTAGTCAGCAAATGGCAGCCTCGGCCCAACTCGAACGCATGCAGACCCGCAAGGCTATTGAGAGCGGCGATGCCGCCGATCAGGGAAGTGGACTCTATCTCTAGCTGCCCTGCATGCCTTCGCCCTTGGCACATGCCTACTGTTGATCCATGACGCTCTATACGTTGCACACGCCGCCACCGATGGACAGTCCTGTGCTCATGTTCGGGCTTGCAGGATGGGGCGACGCGGCGTCAGCCGCGAGTGACGCAGCCGATTGGATTGCCGAGGATGGCCAACCCATCGTCACCTTCGATCCGGATGCGATCTTCGACTACCGGTCAAACCGGCCGATCCTGCGATTCAGCTCAGGAGAATCCCAGTCCCTCACGTGGCCTCGGATGGAGATTGTCCATGTACGCCCTTCGGGCAGGGATCTTCTGATCATGGTCGGTAACGAGCCGGACTACGCCTGGTCGGCCATCAGCGACGCAATTGGAGACCTTGCCCAGCATTTCGATGTGTCGTACCTCATCACGCTTGGGGCAGTGCCGACTCCTGTCCGACACGGCGAGGACACTGCAGTGTTCTGCACAACGTCCGATCCAAGATTGCTACTTCCTGGTGATGAGATGCTTATGGACGAGATCGTCGTACCCGCGTCAGCCGGCACGGTCTTTCGATCTGCTGTCGAAGATGTGGGCATCGAAGCCGTCGGATACTGGGCGCAGGTGCCTCAGTATGTGGGGCGGCCATATCACCCCGCCGTGATCGGGTTGCTGACAAAGGTCGCCGCTCAGTTGGGAACGGAGTTCGATATCTCCGAGATCCAGGCCGAGTCTCGGGTGCAGATCGAGCGTCTCGACGAGATCGTTAGCCAACGTTCCGACGCCGCAGAGTTCATCGACGGCCTCGAGGGGCGAATCGGAACCACATCGAGGATCCCTGATGACCTGCCAACGGCCGACGAGATCGCCGACGAGGTCTTGAAATTTCTGGAGAATCCGGAAGAGAACTAGCTGCCGAGAATCCCAACGAAAAGCGTCATGACGGCGAGAGTCGCTGTGACGGCGATCATCGCCCACACGGACCACGTCAATCCCTTGACAGAGCTTATCTGATCGCGCAGAGCGGCTGTAAGGGCAGCCAGTTCGGCATCTGACGCTCCGGATGCGGCGGCGGGTTGAACCTGGGTCGTGCCGGCTCGTGGCGACGGTGTGGTTGACGTTGGCTTCGCAGGGGCCGGTGTCGAGTTCTTGGGTGGATCAGTGATTACGAACGCGTCGATTTCATCCTGGATCGACGGCTCTGGCGCACTGGCTGCGGGAACGAACGAGAGCGCTTCGCCATCCGTCGGGTGGCCAAGGTACAGAGTTGTTGGACTGTCGATTATGACGGTTTGGATTCGCTGACCGTCCGAGAAGATTCCGTTGCGGCTTCCGGCGTCCTCGACCTTCCATGTGTCCCCGTCGAAGGAGACGACGGCGTGCTTACGAGAGATTCCAGGCCGCACGATGCGGATGGTTGAAGCGGCGTCAGAGCCGATCAGAACGGTCTTACCGTCCTCAACGGCGGTCTCGTCCTCTTTGTAGCTGATGGTCAATGACACGTCGTCTCCGGGCGCAGTGGATGCAGCTGCTGAGCGTAGTGTACCGCTGGTTCCAGGATCATCCCTGTTGGACCAATGAAGGAGTGAAGCGCACTAGCCTTATCGGTACTGGCTTCTACCAGGAGGTTCGTCGATGAAGGTCGGCGATGTAATGAGTGACGAGATCATGACGATCACCGCTGACGCACCATTGAAGGATGCTGCGATGATCATGGTGAAGTCAGGTGTGAGCGGGCTTCCCGTCATAGATGACGAAAGGAAGGTCATTGGGATCATCACCGAGGCAGATTTCGTGACGGCTGAGGCGAATCGGTCGTGGGGGCGTCAGAGGAAACGTCTGCTCGCGAACTTCCTTGGCGATCCAGCGCCACAGAATGCGAAAACGGTCACCGATGTCATGACGTTGAATCCGCACACCATCGATAGTGCGTCTTCTGTTACGGAGGCAGCGAGGAAGATGACTGACCTGAGGGTCAAGCGCCTGCCGGTGGTTCTTCCTGACGGCACCCTGTGCGGGATCATCTCACGCGCCGATGTCATGGGTGTGTTCACAAGACCGGACGAGGCGCTTGCCGATGAGATAGCCAGTGGCGTCGCGTTGGACATTCTCGGTTTGTCGCCTGGAGACATCTCAGTAGCGGTGGCGGACGGCGTTGCACAGATTACCGGACATGTCCCTTCGCGTTCCGAGGCACGGATCCTCGAGGAGCTTGCGAGCCGAGTCGAGGGCGTCGTGGCCGTTGAGTCATCGTTGACATGGACGCACGATGACACGAAACCGGGTACGCCAAACACATAGGCGGCGATCTCAGTCGGTCGGGCTGTGACCCAAGGAGCGGCTACCTGTGGGAGTCCTCAGGAGGCCTTCCGGCGTTCGCGGTCGCGAAGTCTGCGGCGCAGACGTCTCCGTTCGCCAGCATCAAGGCCGCCCCAGACGCCAGATGTCTGATTTGTCGAAAGCGCGTATTGAAGACAGGCGTCGCGCACAGGGCACTCCGAACAGATCTTCTTTGCGGACTTCGCCGCCGATTCCTCTTCAGACGCTGGGAAGAACGTATCGCTATCGACACCGCTGCAAGCAGCCGATTCTCTCCAGCCAGCCTCTGGTTCCCACATCAGATCGGTCAACGTAAGCACTATGCCATCCCTCTTCTCTTCGGGAATCATATAACGACTACGGTGGTGTGTGAATTCCATTTTTTTCGAGATCGAGTTCAGCGTGCTGGCTGAATGCGTCAACTCGAAGTGTTGGACGCTGTTTCTGGGGCATGATCGGCACGTTGTGCACCAAATTCCCCTGTCACGGATTGCGTGATGAGGACGATGAAGAAGAGGACGATGGGAATCAGGGCCATCGTCGCTGAGCCTGATGTGCCTGCGTGATAGCTGATGATGAGGCCGCTTGCGACCGAGAGAACACCGATGACCCCTGCGGTGACCATCATCGTTGGGACACGGCGAACCAGGAGCGCTGCGGTCGCTGGTGGTCCGACCATGAGGCCGAAAACGAGCAGTGTGCCAACCGTTTGGAACGAAGCAACAATCGACAGAGTGATCATCACCAGGAGAATTGCATGCGTTGCGCGAGGCTTCAGCCCGAACAGCTCGGCCTTCTGCTCGTTGAACGAGAGCACGAGAAGCCTTCTGTACATCAGGATCGTCCCACCGACGGCCATCACGGCTACAGCCGCGAGGACCGCAATGTCTTCGACGGTCACTCCGAGTGCGTTGCCGAACAAGATCGCGTCCAGCGTCCTGCTGGCGCTGTCGGTCGTTGATATCAGTATCACACCGAGAGCGAGCATCCCCGCAAAGAGCAAACCGATTCCTGTGTCCTCAGAGAACTCGGTCTGGCGATGGACGAAGTTGATACCGACGACCATCACGAGAGCGGCGCCGAGCGCCCCGATGAGAGGGTTGAAGTCGAACATCACGGCGAGTGCAATACCAGGAATGACGCCATGCACAAGTGCGTCTCCCAGAAACGTCATTCCGCGAATGACCACCCATGTGCCAACGACCGCAAACACGATCGCGGCAAGCGAACCCGCGATCAGGGCTCGCTGCTGGATGCCGAGGGCGAAAGGGTCAAGTAGCCAATCCATGCTGGCATACGGTAGCTGAGAGGACGCCCGTGCTGTGCGAGCGCTATGCCTCGGTGACGTCGACGCTGTTGATGGTGACCGGGTTGTTGGGCCGATCCCCGGCGCCGGTTGGATCTCCCGCGATCGCGTCGACAATATCGAGGCCGTCGATCACCTCACCAAAGATCGTGTACTGGTTCGGAAGGCCGTAGTCGGCATGCATGATGAAGAACTGGGAACCGTTCGTATTCGGACCTGAGTTCGCCATGGCCAGGGTGCCGCGGTTGTAGCTCGTTTTCGAGTGGGTTTCGTCCCGGAACTTGTAGCCGGGTCCACCGCTCCCTGTGCCTGTCGGGTCTCCACCCTGAACCATGAATCCTGGGATGACCCGGTGGAAGATCACACCGTCGTAGAAGCCGTCCTGAGCCAGGAACAGGAAGTTGTTGACGGTTTGTGGGGCATCCGCTGCGTAGAACTCAACGGTGATGTCTCCTGCACTCGTGTGAAGGACCGCCTGGTAGGTGGTGGACAGGTCGATCGAAAGATCTGGTGCGGCATCGTACTGCTTGGTCATGATGGCTCCAACGCTTGGGGATTTGCGTGTAGGACGATAGGGCGTCTGTGATGTCAGAAGCCGCGGCGCTTACGCTTCTTGATCGACTTTGCCTTGAACGGAGCTTCTTCGGGCGGTGGCTCCCATGCCGCCAGATCAGCCAGGCGTTCATCGTTCGAGAACATCTTGACGATGGGAACGTTCAGTTCCGCCCGCCTCTGGATGCCGAGGACCTCGTTCACCTGGTCCCATTCGACAAGGGTGACCACAAGTCCGTCCTCTCCGGCTCTGGCGGTACGACCGCTGCGGTGGAGATACGTCTTCGGGTCATCGGGCGGATCGAAATGGACGACCACGTCGACCCCGTCTATGTGCAGGCCGCGAGCGGCGACGTTGGTTGCAACGAGGACTTTGACCTCTCCGTCGGAGAAACGGCTCAACGATTGCTCTCTCTTTCGCTGCGGAAGGTCGCCATGGATCGGAGCGGCAGCGACCCCGAGTTCGCGGAGATCGCGCGAGAGTCTGTCTGCAGCGGCCTTTGTCCTGGTGAATGCCAGCACGCGATCGTTGTGCCGCGAGAGCTCCGTGACCACCTTGGCCTTGTCCATGTAGTGGACCTTCAAGAACCTGTGCTCCATAGTGTCTACGGTCTCGGTTTCTGACTCGACCTCGTGGTTCACAGGGTCAGTCATGTAACGGTCGATCAGCTCCTTGACCTGATGGTCCAATGTCGCCGAAAAGAGATACGTCTGGCGTTTCTCCGGGATCTGGGACATGATCGCCCGCACCTGGGGCATGAAGCCCATGTCAGCCATCTGGTCCGCTTCGTCAATCGTGACGATCTTGATGTCACTCGGGAGGAGGGACTTCCGCTCCATCAGGTCGAGGAGCCGCCCTGGCGTGGCGATCACGATCGAAGCTCCTTTGTCGAGCGCATCGGTCTGTGGCCCCATGGGGGCGCGCGCCGTACACCGACACCGCCACGAGTCCCCGCAGCGCGAGAAGCGGCGTGAGCGCCTTGGTTACCTGTACCGCGAGCTCGCGGGTCGGGACGAGCACCAGGCCCTGGGGTCGTTTCGGTCGTCCCTTCGTGACATGCATGATCATTGGCAGGCCGAAGGCGAGCGTCTTGCCCGATCCCGTCTCCGCCTTGCCTGTGATGTCCCTGCCAGCAATGAGCGTCCTCCATCGTCATTTCCTGGATGGGGAACGGTGACGTGATGCCCTGGCTATCGAGTTCTTCGACGAGATCCGCGTCGATGCCGAGCTCCGCGAATGTCGTCGCGTTCTGAGTGGTTTGTTCTGTAGTCATTCCTTGGGGCGAGGTAGAGGAGGTGTGCCCTGAGGATGAAGGTAGCCCTTCGGGGCCGATAGTCCGTGCGTTTGCGCGTCCGAGGCGCTCCGGTACTCGCTACGTCCGTGCGTGGTTCGCGGCGATCGCCTCGGCGAGGTACCGAGCTCAGTCCTTCGCCCGACTTGGTCGATGTTCTCTGTGAAGCGTGGATCGGTCGACGTACATCTGGCCGAGTCCCGGCATGGATCGTCGCGCGCACTGGTAGAACCACTTCGTGATATGTGAGCCCTGTGGCGTCCTCGGCGATGTTCCATCGCCTCCGAGACTCTCAGCGGCGACTGCGGCCGCCATGAGGTCGAGCAGATGACGTCGTTGATGGCGTCCGCCTCTGCTCCTGAGCGTGGAGCCAGTCCTGGGCTTCGAGTACGTCGACGACCCGACGATTCGACTCGCTGTATGAGCTTCGGTGTCGCCCCACCGCTCCTCGGCCTCGGCTCCGATGTTCGCTGCGGGATCGAAGCCACCGAATGCACCTCAAACAGTCTCCTCCAGCCGCCATACTCGTTCCCTCTCCTGTCCGCTTCGATCGCTCTGTCTATGGCCTCGACCATGGCCACGAGCCTGCGTTCGACTTCTCGAGGAGAGATCGCGCTGCGTCGAGTGCCTCGGCCCGATTGTGTCCCGCCCCTTCACTGATCTGGGAAGCGTCGATTGCGCGATGGGTATAGTGGCTCGCATGTCTGACACGCGAATCTCCACTGATGACCTTGCCGATCTTCTCAAAGAAACCGGTGACGCGCACCATGCTGCGTATGAGGCGACGGACGGCACCGACCCCGAGTGGGCGATCTGGTATTCCGCGCATCTCCAAACACTTCTCGGCAACGGACTCGGACGCCCAATCACGCGAAGCGAGATCGTATATCTCCTGTGCAAGGCACAGATACAGCAGGACGCGGACGGTTCAAAAGAGCCGTGGCCGACCTACTACGCAAACCTGTTTCTTTCGGATACCGAACGATGAACTCGGCGCCATTCGCCGACATGAAGGAAGAACTCGGTCTCACTGCAGATTCACGCATGCCGAGTAGCTGAGCACGCTTCGCCGTATGGCCTGACCGCTCGGCCCCTAGGAGTGTGGGTCAGTATGGGGGTGTGTGGCTTGGCGATCAGGCGCCCCAGTCGCAAAGGGCGAAGTTTCGCCACTC
>PVMK01122172.1_pt1 | contig 33844 bp, 25 predicted proteins | sample 1853481 | NCBI WGS metagenome assembly PVMK01 (sample SAMN08533507, study PRJNA380276) | Marine sediment metagenome, whole genome shotgun sequencing project.
ATCTGTCCGGAGTTCGTCTGGTCCGAAGAGGTCCGCAGCTATCTCATGGAGATCGAGGGACAGCTGGCGTGGTACCAGCTCGAGCGCCTCGGTCCACCACCCGAGCGGTGGATCCTGTACCTCGGGGGCCTCGCCCGGTGTGCCGGTTCCGGAGCGGAGCGTAGCCTGGTCGACCGCCTTCAGCTCGCCGGAACCGACCGCAGGCAGTTCCTTTCCCTGCTCGACGAAATTTCGACCATCAGGCGAGCAGCCGACGGGAGCGTCCCACTCTCGCGCAGGGTAGAAATAGTGGAAGAGTGCTCTGCAGAGGCATTGCTGTTGGCGATGGCGAGCCTTCCCCTCGAAGCGCGGCGCGCCGAAGCGGAAGCGGCGGAGGCCGCCGTTCGTGTTTCGCTCCCGGTCAGCGGCCGCCAGCTCGTCGATGCCGGGATCCCACCCGGTCCTCATATCGGCCGCACTCTCAAGCTGACCCGCGACGCGCTGATCGATGGCGTTATGCGCGACGACGAGGCGTTAACGTGGGCGCTCGAAACGGCGCGGTGCCTGCAGACGGAAGAAAAACCATGACCAAAACCGGCCTCATTTTCGCTGTGGTCACGTTTTTTGCCGGTACGGCATTCGCACAGGCGCCGGTTCCGGTGGCGGAGCGGGTCGTGACACAGAAGGATACTGCCACCCGGATCACCCTGTTCAGCAACCGCTCGGTGGTGGTCACCATCCGGGAGAACGAGGAGCAGGAGTTCCTGCGCCGTATCACCCTGCCCGACGACCAGTACATGATTTACCTGGCGGCGTTTCAGAGTAACGCGGAGGAGCTGGACGAGAAGCCGATCAAATCCAAAATCGAAACCGCCACTGCCGCCATCGTTCTCGTCCTCCACGTCGGCCCGGACGCCCCGAGAATTCTTCGCTTCTCGCCCATGGCCACGGTCTCGCTGCCGCTGTCACGGATCATGAGCGCCCTCGACGATCTCCAGAACCAGGTCTTCGAGGCGAGTCCATCGTTCGAAGAAGTTCGCGCCTGGACGCCGAAACGTGGGGACCGTGTCCAGCTCATGAACGGTAACTTCGCCCGGGTCGTGGAGGTCTGGCCCGACGGGATGTTAGTCCTCGAGCACGAGGTGACCTTCATCCGTGAAATGGTGACGCCCGGTTCGCGGGACCAGGTGATCCTCCACATCCTGGACTCGAAACCGTGAGAATCACCGGCGGCGAGTGGCGCTCGCGGCGGCTGCGCGGACCCGGGAAAACGGTACCGCTGCGTCCGACCCCGGATTCCATGCGAGAACGTGCCTTCGCCGTCCTCGGCGATCGGGTCACGGACGCGAGCTTCCTCGACCTCTACGCCGGCACTGGCGCCGTCGGGTTCGAGGCTCTTTCGCGGGGCGCTCGGTCAGTGGTCTTCGTAGAGAGACACCGCGCCGCCGCACACCTCATCGAGGAGAACTCTGCGTCGTTTGATCTCACCGCCGATCGTGCCGTTTTGATGGTGCGCGGCGCAACCGCCGCAGTCGACCAACTGGCCCGACGCGGCGACCGCTTCGACATCGCGTGGGCTGATCCGCCGTTCGAGGCCTGGAATGAGGGGCTCGAGGTCCTCACGACCGTATTTTCCTCTGGCATTCTGGCGCCGGGAGGACTGGCCTGTCTCGAGTGCCCGACGAAAGCCGATGTGGAGTCGTCCCTTCCCGAAAATCTCCGGGTGATCCGCGACCTCACCGGCGGCGCCTCCCGGGTCGTGATGATCGAAAGCCGGATATGAACCGCGAAGACGCTAAGAACGCAAAGATCATCACAAAGGAAATCTAATAAAGCACTTTGCGTCGGCTTCGCGATCTTTGCGATCTTTGCGGTTCAAGAGAAATACGCGGCGTACTCTTTACTCGACGGCCCTGCGGAGGGCTCGCGCCTCGGTCAGCATCTCGTGTGCCGCATCGAGGAGGCCGGACGGCATCCCCTCTGCGCTCGCTTCGGCCTCGGCCTGTGGTTGATCGGGATCGCCGAGACCGGCATCGCGCAGTTGTTTGAGACGCTCAAGGATCAGATCGCGGATTGCCGGCGCGTTGTCGACGCCCCGGAAGAATCCGATGTGACCGCTCTTCTCTTCGTTCTGAGGCTGGTTCGGGCCGACCCGACCTCCGCCGCCGGCGGTGCGAACCCGGAGGTTGGCGATCCCGAAGAGTCGCTCGATGGGGCCCTGGCGGATCGAGACCTCCTGCACGTTGGCGAAGGTCATCGTCATCTCGTTGACCCTCCAAACGCCTTCGCGGATGCGCAGGCTGCGGTCGGTGACGATGTACCACCGCATTTCCCAGTCGAGAAGGACGAGAAAAAGGGACACCGGAAGCTGCACCAGAAAACCGACGATTCCGATGACCTCCGCCCAGCCCATGAACCTGAGGATGATCGCCCTGTGCGGTACCTTGTCGAGGACCTCGATCTGACCCGATCCAACCAGGTGCAAGAAGGCCAGGGCCGCAATGAGACCAAGGAGGGTCATCACCTGCCCGCCCGCCCAGCTGATGAGCTTGAGGTGGAGGTAGCGTTTTGACGCCCGAAAAACCTCCGCCGAACCCGCCGATCCGGCCGGAGCACGGGGCTCCGGGGGCACCCGCATCAGGTGCAGGAGCAACCGCTTAACCACGGCTGTCGTCCGAACCGCGGTTTTCCAGCGCCTCGCGCACCGCGCGCAGCTCGGCAGTCACCTCGCGAAGGGTCGCAGCGAGCTCGTTCGCAGCCGCGGGATGGACCGCGACATCCTCAGGTGAGGCGACCGCACCACCGATCCGGAGCGCTTGCCCATGAGCGCCCCGCATCCTGGTGTAAAGGTAGTCGCGGATCGCCTCGAACTCGAGCAACCCCTCGAGGGTCATCTCGGCGCCCGAGCTGCCGCTCGCGGTCTGCACCTCGACTCGAGCCAGCCCCATCCACCGCTCGACAAAGTTGGACCGCAGATGAATGTCCTGGATGCGGGCGTAGGTGAGGTTGATCTCGCGCCGGAAGAGGACCCCCCAGCGCATCGAGATGCCCTCCTCGTCGAAGCGGTAGCGCAGGGTGTGATAGCGGAAGTAGAGCGGTATCAGGGCGATAGGGAAGAACGGGCCCAGGGCGAGTGAGGAGAGAAGATAGTACGAAAAGAGGTTTGGGGCCGGTCGTTCGATGGCGAAGATGGTGGATTCGTCGGTTGATGTCGGGTTCATGGTGCGAGTGTACACCTGAGTCGAGGCGCTGTGCTCCAAGCGCGCTCAGAGGGTGCCAGGCACGCCGGCACGCGACCCGTCTATCAGAGCGCTGCCGCGAGAGGATGCCAGGCACGCCGACATGACGTTGAGGACAACGTCATGTCGGGATGCCAGGCACCTCCGCCAAACGCGCCTACGCGCTCCTGCACCTCTGCTCATGTTTGTCCGAGGGCATTTAGGAATCGATCCTGGTAGTATGTCGTTGGGGGTACTCGATGGCATTGCTCCGACCGAGAAGCGAACGAAAACGCACCAGCTTCCGCAGCTCACATCACGATTTGCTGTCCGTACAACGGCCACCAGGTGTCGTTCTGCCGTGGTCTGTGCGAGCCGATCGAGGGCCAGGGTCACTGCGGTCGGCTGGCGCCGCATGCCATGATCGGCCGCACCCAGGCTGCCATCGCGAACTACAAGGGCAGACTGCTCAAGCTCGGATTCGATTACTGAAGTCGTCGCCTCGGGTATCCTCAATCGAGGGACGAGTACCAGGCGATCATCTCATCCCAGGCGCTCTCTTCTGTGACGCCGGCATTCAGGAGATCCTCGAATCGGAGCCCCCTCAGGTTGCACAGGTACTCCACCAACAGGTGCCAACGGAAGTGACCATTTCCCAATCTTCCCGATGCTGACCTTCACTCGGCCTCCTCATCATCTTCAGGCTCTCCGGTTACTACGCTATTCGAACACAGCGGGTTGCCCACGAGAAACAAAGAAGGAGTAACCGCAGATCACGCAGATGGGTTTTCTTCTCTGCGTCTATCTGCGCTATCTGCGGTTTGAGATGGCGGGCGGGCGGCGGCTCAGGCGGCGCCCTTCCTCGTCCTCGGCCGTTGGTTGGCGGCGAGCACCCGTTTGCGCACGCGGATGGCGGTGGGCGTCACCTCTACCAGCTCGTCGTCGTCGATCCACTCGATCGCCCGGTCGAGGGTCATCTCCTGCGGCGGCGCCAGTCGTAGAGCCTCGTCGGCGCCCGCGGCGCGCATGTTGGTGAGTTTTTTCTCGCGGGTGACGTTTACGTCGAGATTATTGTCACGCGCGTTCTCGCCGACGATCATCCCCTCGAAGACCTCGGTCCCCGGATGGACGAAGAGCGTACCGCGGGGCTCGAGGTGGAAGAGGGCGTAGGTGGTGGTCTTGCCGGCGCGATCCGACACCAGTGCGCCGGTGGCGCGGCCGGGAATCTCCCCCTGCCACGGCTCCCACCCGTCGAAGAGGTGGTTGAGGATGCCGGTGCCGCGGGTGTCGGTGAGGTCGAGCACCTCTACGGCACCATGATCGAGATCCCGCGCGCGGCCCTGACCGCCGACGAGATCGCCAAGTCGACCCAGTTCTTCAGTTTCGGGACCAACGACCTGACGCAGATGACGTTCGGCTTCTCGCGTGACGACATCGGCGGCTTCCTGCCTGATTATCTCGACAAGAAGATCCTACCGGTGGACCCGTTCCAAGTCCTCGATCGCGACTCGGTGGGTGTACTGGTGGAAACCGCCATCGACAAGGGTCGCGCGACACGGCCCGATCTCAAGATCGGCATCTGCGGCGAGCACGGTGGCGAGCCCAACTCGGTGGAGTTCTGCCACCTCGTCGGGATGAACTACGTCAGCTGCTCACCATTCCGCGTGCCCATCGCGCGGTTGGCGGCGGCCCACGCGCAGATCAACTTCCCGAGAGACTGAAGCGAAACACACCCCCCGAGGGAATGATAACGACCCGCGCTCTTCGGAGCGCGGGGTTTTATATTTCCCCAACCGGAAATGGTGAGAACGGGCTCGGAAACAGCCGGCCGGTGATACCAGGCGTCGCCTGGGTCATGGAGAAGTCCAGGCGCGTGCTTGCAGCGGTTTCCTGGGAGATGCGGTATCGGCGTCGCCATCACCGAGGAGATCGTTGCTGGGACGATTTAGGGGACTGTCCCCGACCACAACGTGGTGTCGCCGGATTCAAAGCCGTCGGAAAACAGCGAAGCGTCAGCACTGGCCGATGTCATTAAAACCGGCACGATACCGGGCACCGAAGCACCAAGGCCGTCGAAACCGTGGTTGTGATACCAGAGATCCCAGATTGTATCCCCCCACGCTGCCAGCTGTGAGAAGAAAGGATCGGCTTGCACCAGGTACGCCGCATCAGTCGCCGTCGGATCAACGTTGACCTGGTAAAAGGTTGGTTCGAAGAGGCTCGTTGCCGAACCATTGATCTCGTCCCGCAGAAATTCCAGGTACTCGCGCGACGTACCCTGGTAATAGAGCGTTGCAACCACCCGATCCGCTTCGACTGGGATGGTAACGCTGATGTCGTCGTAACCACCGCTGTATTCAGCAAGTGAGAAGTAATCGGGAGTAATCACGCCTTGCCAAACCGGTTCAATCAAACGCTCAGCCGCGGCAGCAATCTGGAAACCCTTGGGCGGAATGCGGTTGTCTTTGTAGCGGCCAGTCGCCAGAGCAAAGTGAAAAGTCTTACTCTCACCGGTCAGGCTCGAGGTGGTGTGCATCTCGTAGACCATCTCGTCGACATATGACTCTGCGAGCGGATCTATTACTTCGGGATCCGGCAGGTTGTAGCCGGGCTGGTAAGTGGCTGCAAGGCCTTTGAGCGTGCCCGCCGCGTCATCGTAAGGATTGACCTCGTAGACCATCTGAGCGCCCAAATAGGCTTTGACGTTGAGAAACATTCGCCGGCCCTCCGGGTAGCCGGAGATCAGTTTGTGGCCAGTATTGTTTTGAGTGCGTAATGACACAACCCCGGTCTGCTGACTGAAAGTCAGGTTCTTGATGGTCGCAGCCATCTCCAACTGCTCTTCGGCCCGTTGAGCGGCATTGAGCAGCTCAGCTCCACGGATCACAGGAGTTGCGCCAGCGTTGAGATCGAGGGTGAGCAGCGCTGGGCCTTGGTCGAGCAGAGCGAGATTAGTAGCGTCGAAAATCGGCCCTCCGTTATCTAGGCTCGCCAGTATGCGCGTGATCCACATATTGCCACCCTGTAAGTCATGGAGGGGAGCGCCCGAGCTTGGATGTTCTGTACTTTCGCCGGGACGCACGATGATCCCGGGCTCAGTGGCTCCCCTGCCGCTGATATCACGCATGTGGCAATCTTGGCACTTCGCGGCCCAAGTGACAGTTGGATCTCCCTGAGCCTGGAACTCCGCATTGGTGGCCGCTCCACCAGGTGCACCGTGAGCCGACAGCATGAATTCCGAAAAGGTACGCTCAACGTGGAAGTATCGATACGCGGAATACTGCTCCGAAATCAGATCGCTGCCTCCAGAGAGATCGGACAGATTGGAGAGACCAAGATTAGCAAGTACAGGATTGGAGACATCATGGCACGTGCCGCAAAAATATTTCGACTTGTGATACCGGCTGTACAACATGCTGTGATCCGCACTAGCGTCGGCAAAACTTGCTCGTTTGTTGACGAAGCCGTTATTGGTGCTAATGAAATATTGACCGCCGCCGTTTTCGGTGTAACTCAGGTAACGTGGCATGTTCATGTCAAAAAAGTCGATGCCAGTCAGTAACTTGATAGCGCCAGCCAAAGTCATGTCAGCTACCATTGTGGCATCAGCGGCGAGCTGTGACAAAGTGCCGCTGCCAACGCCTGTGTTGCCGGCTTCGTCCCAGTATCCGGCCCAATCAGCACTCTCCCTGGTGCCGGCGTGGCTCGACTCGAAGAACGGATCCCACATGCGGTGGCACGCATCGCAAGTGACGCCGTCGAAGTCACTGCCGGTCATGGAGGAGGCGTTCGGCGGATCAGAGCGGCCGCCGAGCCAGCCTTCGGGGAAATGGCAGCGCTCGCACATATCGACAGCATTAGGATTGCCAGTGGCCCAGATCGAGTCCTGGCCGGCAACTGTCAGGGTCGCCCAGAACAACGGGTCACGGGCCGCCTGAGCCATCATCGAACCTTGCCAATAAAAACCCGGCACAACATCGTTCGCGTCCTGTCCGTGACAACCAAGGCAGTTATCGGGCCCACTTGAGGCGCTCATTAACAGCACTCCCTGGTCGGGCTGGGTTCCCGGCATACGTACGAGGGGATCATCAGCTACAACCACTGGATCCCACGCAACCACGAGCGCAGCGCCGAATACAGTTAAAAAAACAATGATCGAAATGCAAACAACGGTCGAACGACATCGCATGGTAGGTCCTCCTTCAGGCTGTTTGATTGGCGGGGAAAAAGTGCGTCAGGGAATGAACGCTCTGGCGCGTAGTAATGCCGCCACAACGTTCGGCTTTGTATTGCGCATATTCGCTGATGAAAGGCCCTCGCATGAGCAACCTCTTTCGGGGAGTCGTTATTTAAATATAGTTCTCTAAAAACGATTTCGCCACTATTACTTAATAGGTGCCAGGGCCGACATTATGGCGAATAGGAGGGATAGGAAATTCCTTTCGCTCCACCCGAGCCTAACACGGTATTTGGGAGCCTTTTCGGACTCCAGAGCGGGTTCGGTCGCGTCGAGCGGCCTCCAGGAATCGGCAGCCACCGGAGAATGGGAGGCCTTTCCCGGCACAGCAACCTCGAACCCCGATCGCAGGTCTCACTGCCATCGCCACGAGCAAACCCCGCACAGGCGGCTACTGCCGGCAACTCAGGAAGCGGCGGAGAGAGGTGCGGCGCCCGGTGGGCCGCGAGGAGACCGCGCCTCGGCCTTCACGAGGTGTCGCAGGATCGCATCCACGACATCGTGGTCGATGATGAAGGCAATGACGCGCATCTCCCCACCGCACGACGGGCACAGCTCCCGCGTCTTGCACGAGAACGCGAGCAGGTACTCCGCGTAACAGTCGGGACACTGCACCCTGGCGAAGCCGTTCTCATAAAGGCCACAGTCCAGGTACCGCCGCACCTGCTCGTCTACGAAGCCCCGCCAGAACCCGTGCCGGCGCTCGAAGCGCTCCTCCCACTGCCCCCTCACCTCGTCGTACAACGAATCGAAAAGGCGGTACAGGGGTGTCCCGCGAGGGTTCCGCGGCCGGTACAGGCCACCAGGCTTTGCGGACAGGACGACGCTCCGTGCCTTCCGCAGCGTGGAGGGACCTCAGAGCATGCCCTCACATTGATCAAAGGGCAAGAGGTCTTGCGCCAGGATCTACCTGCTTCCATCTGCGGGCAGATTCCGACCGGGGACCGTCAACACGTGATACACATCACACGAATTCCCAGAATTGTGGCGCTAGCTGCGAATGCGTCACATTTGAGCAATAAATCAAGTACTCTTATGTAAGAATCAGTACCGTCAAATTGGAGTCGGGAGCGAGGGTACATTGACAGGACATAATTCCGCGAGCACAACTACCGAAGATCTTTGCGCCACCGCGAGCCACGGGACGTCCCGCGGCGCCATACGCACAGAGGCGCCGATGACGGTGGCCCCATTTCCTCATCGCCATCCGCTTTCCCATGAGCGCGGGATGAGGTGTTTCCGGGTCAGTGTTCTTCTCCTCATTTGGGCGACGATTCTGATCGCGAGCGCAGTGCCTTCGCTCGCACAAGAAGACGAGATCGACTACATGCCGGGTCGCCTCAGCCTCGCTCACGAGGGGCTGGAGGATCCGGACAGTTGCGAAAACTGTCACGACGACGACCTCAATGTCGACGGGGACCGATGTCTCGTCTGCCACGATCTGATCGCCGGGCGAATGGCGGTGCGCAAGGGAGTCCATCGCGAGGCCACTGTTGACGACTGCGCAGTGTGCCATGCAGAGCATCAGGGACGCGACGCCAACCTGCGATCCATCGATCCGACGGATTTCGATCACGCCGAAGAGACCGGATTCGCCATCGAGGGTTACCACGGCGAATTCGCCGGTGACTGCTCAAACTGCCACACGACGAGATCATTTCTGAATCTGACTCCTGATTGCACCACCTGCCACGAAGATGTTCACAAAGCCACGTTGGGTGACGACTGTAGTGCCTGCCACACGATGGACACGCATTTCCAGAACGCCTCGCGGGCGTTCCACAAGTCGACCTTGCTTCCTCTCGAGGGTCGGCATCTCGACGTACCCTGCGCCTCGTGCCATTGGAACGGGCAAATAAAGGGTACGCCCACGAACTGCTACGACTGCCATTGGATCCGCCGACAGGACGACCCGTTCCGCACCAACCTCGGCGTGGAATGCGAAACCTGCCACGAGCCGATTGGATGGTTCCCGGCCAAGTGGAGTCACGAGGCGAGCACGGGATTTCCGATCGGGGGGCAACATCAGACTGTCGATTGCGTTGGCTGCCACCCTGATAGACGGTTCGACGGGCCGGTGACCCCGGACTGCTATTCCTGCCACCGCGAAGACTACGAAGGTGCCCGTGAACCCGACCACGTGGCTGCGGGTTTCCCCACGCAGTGCGACGTGTGCCACCGTCCCAACGATATCTCCTGGAACCAGGCGGTTTTCAATCACACGTATTCATTGGTAGGAGTCCACGCTACAGTCGACTGCTCAGCGTGCCACTCGAGCGGGGTGTACGCGGGACTACCGTCCGACTGCGTCGACTGTCACCTGGACAACTACAACGCCACAGCGGACCCGAATCACTCGGCAGCCGGGTTCTCGACCACCTGCGACACCTGCCACCAGCCATCGGATCCGAACTGGTTCCAGGCGACTTACCCGCATACGGTGTGGCCGCTGGTCGGCTCGCACACCGCGCAGCAGTGCAGCTCCTGTCATACGGGGAGCGTGTACGCCGGCCTCCCGTCCGAGTGTGTCGACTGCCACCTCAATGATTACAATGCAACAACCGATCCCAATCACGCCTCGGCCGGATTCCCCACCACCTGTGAGACGTGCCACCAGCCGACGACGTGGTCGGGGGCGACCTTTGATCACACGTATTCGCTTGTAGGAGTTCACGCAACTCTCGACTGTTCGGCGTGCCACTCGAGCGGGGTGTACGCGGGGTTGCCATCGGATTGTGTGGACTGTCACCTGGACGACTACAACTCGACGGACAACCCGAATCATACGGGTGCGGGTTTCCCGACCGACTGTGAGCTGTGCCACCGTGCGTCGGATCCGAATTGGAACCGGGGGTCCTTCGACCACAATTCGTACTTCCCGATCACCAGCGGCAAGCACGCAGGCACCCAGTGCATCGACTGCCACATCGACTCGGCCAACTACAGGATCTTCAGCTGTCTGGATTCGGGCTGCCACCCACGCGACAAGATGGATGACAAACACGATGGTAGGACCGGGTACGTGTACGACTCAGTTGTCTGCTACTCGTGTCACCCGGACGGGAAAAAACCACCGGACGCCAGGATCAGACTGGGGCGCGGCCGTGGCTAAAATCAGGTTGGTCCCCCTGTTGCTGTTGCTCTCTGCAGCTTCACTGCTGCCGGCGCGGCTGGTGTCCGGTCAGGCGATTCCCACCAATGGACGCTTCTCCCTCTTCTACAACTGGTCCGAACGCGATCTGGCGAGTGGCGAGAACCACGATTTTTCAGAAGTGATCGCGTCGTTCTCTCTGTTTTCAGAACCGCGATCTGACCACAACTTCGAGTTCGGTATCGACACCAGGGTGGCAACCTTCCCGGGTAGCGAGGGCCGCGACGAGAGGATCTCCATTTACGACGCCTGGGTCGGCGTCAAAGGCAGCGGCGGCCGGTGGACTCTTCGCCTCGGTCAGATGTGGCTGCGCCACATGGGTGGCATTGGTGCCCTGGGCGGCCTTTTCGGCGAGTACCGGTTCCAAAATACCTCCTCCTTCGGTCGGTTTCGGATTGGTCTGTTCGCAGGCCTGGAACCGAAGATCCGGGATGCTGGGTTCGTGGACGGAATTACCAAGGGTGGCGCCTATGTCGCCGTCGATGCCGCTCACGGGCGTCGCCACGTGCTCGGCTGGGTACTCATTCGCAACGAGGAGCTCACCGAACGATCGATCGTCCTTTTCAACAACTTTATCCCTGTCGGCAGGAAGTTCTTCCTCTACCAAGCCCTCGAATACGATCTCGAGGGCCCCGCCGGTCTCGGCGACAGCGAGCTCGGTTACTTCTTCACCAACATCCGTTACGCGCCGGTTCGACTGATCGACTTCCAGGGCACGTACCACCGCGGCCGGTCCCTCAACTTCCGGTCAATCACCGACGACGTCTTGGACGGCCGCCCGGTGGATCCGGAACGGTTGCAGGGGTTGCTTTTCGAGTCCGGCCGGTTGCGAATCACCGTGAGCCCGTGGCGATGGGTCCGTATCTGGGGCAGCTACGGCATGGACCGCAACAATTCGGAAGACGAGTGGGCTGATCGCGCCAACTTGGGTTTGTCGCTCAACAACATCGCGAAAATCGGACTCGACTTCACAGCCTCAACGTCGCGCATCAACCGCCTTGACCGCGAGTACGACTCCACCTGGGTATCGCTCGGCAAGACAATCGGGCGACGGGTTTACCTTTCGGTTGACTATCAGAAGTCGCTGTCGGTATTTCAGTATGATGACGGTGGTGGCGAAACCATCGAAGACCGACCCGAAAGCGAACGCTATTCACTATCAATCAACGCCAACATCAGCCGGATGTTCTCGCTACTGCTGGTGGGCGAGTGGACCGAACACGACGACTACGAGGAAGTGCGCGCGCTCACGGGGTTGACGATTCGGTTCTAGCCTGTATGTCTCACCAACTTTCTGCTGAGGCCGGAAATCTGCAGCAATCTGAGGCGTTTTGCTCCCATCGGGGCAATGCTGCCAGAGATCTCAACAACTGCCTTGCTCATCACATCGTGTGCCCTTGAATTTCTCTTCCTAGCACCGTTCTCGCCGGCTCATCTTCTGATGAGGCAACAATTCCTTCCTTTTGTTGGGGGAGAACTCGCGAAGATCGCAATAGGGGAGGCGTTTCACAACGGATTGTGGCAAACGCACCATCCCCGGTAAGCGCATTCATTCCGCACAAGGAACCTCCGTTCGGCGGTCCTTCCGAGGAGGTAGGTGATGATTACCCCGCGCCCTTCCTCGTTCTCGGCCGCTGGTTGGCGGCGAGCACACGTTTGCGCACGCGGATGGCGGTGGGCGTCACCTCCACCAGCTCATCATCGTCGATCCACTCGATCGCCCGGTCGAGGGTCATCTCCTGCGGCGGCGCCAGTCGTAGAGCCTCGTCGGCGCCGGCGGCGCGCATGTTGGTCAGCTTCTTCTCGCGGGTGACATTGACGTCGAGATTGTTGTCTCGGGCGTTCTCGCCCACGATCATCCCCTCGTAGACCTCGGTCGTCGGGTGGAGGAAGAGCGTACCTCGGGGCTCGAGGTGGAAGAGGGCGTACGTGGTCGTCTTGCCGGCGCGGTCCGACACCAGGGCGCCGGTGGTGCGGCCGGGGATCTCTCCCTGCCACGGCTCCCAACCGTCGAAGAGGTGGTTGAGGATGCCGGTGCCGCGGGTGTCGGTGAGAAACTCCGACCGGAATCCGATCAGACCGCGCGACGGGATCCTGAACGCCAGCCGCACCCGGCCGTGGCCGGGGTTGTGCATCTCGGTCATCTGACCCTTGCGGCCGCCGAGCTTTTGGGTGACGACGCCGACGTAGTCCTCCGGGCAGTCCACCTGGACGATCTCCATCGGTTCGTGCCGGCTGCCATCGATGTCGCGGATGACGATCTCCGGCTTCGACACCGACAGCTCGTAACCTTCACGGCGCATGGTCTCGATCAGGATAGCGAGCTGCAGCTCGCCCCGGCCCTGCACCTCGAAGGCATCGTTGGCGACGATCTCGAGCCGGATGGCGACGTTGTGAAGGACCTCCTTCTCGAGCCGCTCACGGATCTGGCGGGCAGTCACGAACTGGCCCTCTCGTCCTCCAAACGGCGAGTTGTTGGCGGAGAAGACCATGGACATCGTCGGTTCGTCGACGGCAATCCGCTTGAGCGGCCGCGGATCGTCGCGATCGACCAGTGAATCGCCAATGGTCACCTCGTCGAGGCCCGCGAGGGCGACGATGTCCCCCGCAACCGCGCTCTCGACCTCGATCCTCTTCAGGCCTTCGTGCGAGTAGACGATGCCGACCTTGGCCTCGCCAATTCCATCCTCGCGGGCAATGGCGACCGTCCGGTTGGCGTGCAGGGTGCCATTGACGATGCGACCCACCGCCAGCCGTCCCAGGTAGTTCGAGTAGTCGAGGTTGGTGACCAGGAGCTGGAGCGGTGCCTCCACATCACCCTGCGGCGGCGGCAAGGTCTGGAGAATCTCGTCGAGCAGCGACTGCAGGTCGCTGAAGTCGCCCTCGAGCCCGTGCCGGCACAGGCCCTTGCGTGCGTCGGTGCAAAAGACCGGGAACTCGAGTTGGTCTTCGTCGGCATCGAGGTCGATGAAGAGATCGTAAACCTCGTCCAGCACCTCTTCCGGCCGCACGTCGTCGCGGTCGATCTTGTTGAGCACCACGATCGGCGGCAGGCCGAGCTCGAGGGCTTTCTGGAGCACGAACCGGGTCTGCGGCAGAGGCCCCTCGGCGGCGTCGACCAGCAGAAGCACCCCGTCCACCATCTGCAACGTGCGCTCCACCTCACCCCCGAAGTCGGCGTGGCCCGGGGTGTCGACGATGTTGATCTTGACGCCCTTGTGCCGCACGGCAGTGTTTTTGGCGAGGATCGTGATGCCACGCTCGCGCTCGAGTTCGCCCGAGTCCATGACCCGCTCGGCGACCCGCTCGTTCGACCGAAAGGTCCCGCTCTGCCACAGCATGGCATCCACCAGAGTGGTCTTGCCGTGGTCGACGTGGGCAATGATGGCGAGGTTTCGGAACTCGGTCATGAGGGGGCTCTCTTTCGGCCCGCCGAAGCGGGCGCGAAGTTGTAGCACCTAAAGGACGTGGGGTCAATGGGAACGGGGAGAATTTCGGATTTCGGATTTCGGATTTCGGATTTCGGAATTCAGAATTCAGAGTTCCCACCCCCACGTATGGAAACGGCTCGCGTTCACCGGAGATGCCTGGCATCCCGCCATGGTGTTGTCCTCAAACCGCCGGCGGCAGCGGAGTGAGCTCAGGCCTCATCCGAAGGAGGAGGCCCTGAGCCACGCGCTGGCGACGGTGCTTCACCGCGGCCGCAAGGCCGCGAGTAACATCATGGCGGCGTGCCTGGCACCTCACGGGAAGCGCGTTGGGAAACGGTGGTGTGCCGGCGTGCCTGGGCATCCTCCCGGGGAGCGCGCTAAAATCGCCCCGATAACGAAGGGGGAACTCATGTCCAAAACCGAAGAGAACCTGAAGGCCGCGTTTGCCGGCGAGAGCATGGCGCGCAACAAGTACGACTACTTTGCCAAGGTGGCCCGCAAGGAGGGCTTTCTCTACATCGCGAGGATCTTCGAGGAGACGGCGCTCAACGAAATGCAGCACGCCAAGGACGAGTTCAAGCTCCTCGACGGCATCGGCGATACCGTCGCCAACCTCAAGGAGGCGATCGAGGGCGAGAACTACGAGACCACGACCATGTACCCGGAGTTCGCCGCCGCCGCCGAAGCAGAGGGCAATAAGGAAGCCGCAATCCTCTTCAAAAATATCGCAGGCGTGGAGGCGGAGCACCGCGACCGCTACAAGAAGCTCCTGGAGATGGTCGAGAACGGAACGGTCTTCAAGCGCGAAAAACCGATCCGCTGGATCTGCTCGAAGTGCGGCCACATCCACGAGGGCACCCAACCCCCCGGAAAGTGCCCGGTCTGCCGCCACCCACGCGAGTACTTCGAGCCGGAGTGCATGGAGTTTTGAGTTCTTGGTTTTGAGTTCTTAGTTTTTGTTTTTGGTTCCCACCCGCCCTCCATTTGCTTCGACGCAGTCAGAGGAATGGGTGGGTGGGAAACGTTCTAACGTTTAACGTTTCAACGTTTTGACGATGTACCTCGGTGGTAGACTCCCGTCGCTCATGGTGAACCGATCATCTTTCGTCATTCGGGTTGCGTTACCAGCGGTCCTGGCAGCTACCTTGGCCGTGCCGTCGGTGTCGTGTCGAGGCGCGGAAGATCCGGAGCCGATCCACCCCTTCATTCTCTTCGGCGTCGACGGCGCCGACTGGGATGTCATCGAGTGGCTGTGGGAAGAGGATCGCCTGCCCCATCTCAGACAGCTGGCCGATCGTGGCATCGCGGCACCGCTCGAGACCTTTCACCACGCGTCGCCGGTTATCTGGACAACGGTCGCCACTGGGGTGATGCCGGATGTGCACGGCATCACCGAGTTCGTGGTGCCGACCATCAAGGGTGATCAGCCGGTTTCGTCCTCCCTTCGCCGGGTGCCCGCGCTGTGGAACATGGTGACCGCGGCCGGCGGTCGGGTCGCGGTCGCAGGCTGGTGGGCCTCGTGGCCGGTCGAAGAGGTCAACGGCGTCATCCTCTCGGACCGTGCTGTGCACGAGATCCCGGACCGCGTGTGGCCGCCCGAACACCTCGCGGTCTTTGACGCCGGCCTCGCGCGCCTGCGTGCGGAGGAGATGGGGAAGAAGCCGGAGTCGATGCTCGAGGCGGACCGGATCGTGGCTCGGTCGACGATCGACCTGGTCCGAGAAAATTTCGACCTGACGCTGCTCTATCTGCGTGGTGTCGACATCTCCTGCCACTTTCACTGGCGGGCCTTCGAGCCTGAGGCCTTCCCGGCCGCCGAACCCGGCGATCTCGAAGCAGAGCGCGAGCTCATCGCCCGCGAGTACGAGCTCGTCGACCGAACGCTCGGAGAGCTGCTGGCGGCATCTGGTCCAGAGGTCAACCTCATTCTGATGTCCGACCACGGCTTTAAAGCCATGGACGCCGAAACCACCCACATCCGACTCAACTTCGACACCGTTCTCGAGCACCTCGGCTTTCTGGCCAGGTCCGCCGATGGAGTCGATTTCTCCCAATCGCAGCTATACAGTTATGCGTCGCCGGAGAGGTCGCTGGTCAAGAAGGTGCGCTTCGCGCTCGCGGGCAGGGAGGAAGGTGGGCGGGTAGCAGCTGCCGACCGATCCGCGATCCGCAACCGGATCGAATCCGCCCTCGAGACCGTCACCTACGCCGGCGGCGCGCGCTCGGATACATCGAGTGAGCCGTTAACGATTTCGGATTTCGGATTTTCCGCCCATTCGCCGGCGAGAATAATCCCGCCTCGATAGGTGAATCACGAACGCGTTCCGTAGCGCCGAAGGCGCGACAGATCCAAAGCCTGGGGCGTGAGCCCCAGGTGGAGGGAGAAAAAATAGGAGCCCCAACGGGGCGGCAGATTGTCGGCTGCGGCGTGAGCCGCAGCAATTCACCGCAAAATGTCTGTCGCCGCTCCGCGGCTTTATTTATTTCTTATGCCCTGTTCCTGGGGCTCACGCCCCAGGCTAAATATCTGCCGCCGCTTCGCGGCTCGTGACGCGACACGCCCCTCTCATGATCCTCCCCCCGAAGCACAAGCACGTACCGCGGTTGCAGACCGAGGCCGGCGGGCACGGGTTTGCCCGCTCTTCTCACCGGATTTCGTAGCGAGGGTGGCGAAGCGCAAGTATCCGCTGGGTTTGTCGCGGATCGGGCGACGCAGTCGTAGTCCCGCTACGTCGAGGAGCACGATGTGCGACAAGCACGGCGGCGCCGCGATTCGCCGTCCGTAGTAGAAACCCGGTGAGAACTGCGGGCTAGTTCTCGTCCAGAAACGGCGCTTTTTGGCAATTTCGTCGTCAGACTGCGGATTCCCTTGTGCGGCGTACTCGAGTACGCCTCCGCGGAAATCCTTGTCTTCCTAGAACTTGCATAAAAATCGCTCGTTTCTGCATCGAGAACTGCGCAGCTCCCACCAGAGTTTCTGGATGGGAACGGGCTAACTGTTGGCGGCGAGGATCTGGCGCTGGATCTCGATGTTGTCTCGGTGGCCGGTGAGCTTGGCGGTGACCTTGCCCCGTACCGGATATCCGAGCATGTAGAGATCACCGATGATGTCGAGGATTTTGTGGCGAACGAACTCGTCGGGGAAGCGAAGATCAGTGTTGATGACGTCGTCCTCGCCGACCAGGATGAAGTTGTCGAGGCGCCCGCCGGTCCCGAGGCCGAGCTCGTTGATCATCTTGAGGTCGCGCATGAAACCGAATGTGCGAGCGGGGGCGATCTCCTCGCGGTAGGCCTCACAGTCGGTGAACACGAAGTCGTAGAACTGCTCGCCGATCGGCGGCGGGTAGCGCAACAGGTACGAGACCGAGAAGACGTCCGCCGGCTCGATGACCAGCGATTTGTCGCGGCCGCCGCCGACCTCGTATCGGCGGTCGATCACCAGCTCCTTGACCGGCGCGTCCTGGTCCACCATCCCTACCTCCTCGAGGTGCTCGAGGAAACCGAGCGCGGAGCCATCCACAACCGGGATCTCACCGTGGACCTTGACCAGGAGGTTGGTGATGCCGCAGGCGTGCAGCGCCGACAGAAGATGCTCGACCGTGCGAATACTCTCGCCGTCGCGGGTCAATGTAGTGGCGTAGTCGGTCTCCGCCACAGAGCTCACGTGTGCGGGCATCGTGATCCCGCGCGGCAGGGTGATGAAGTGGATTCCGGTGTCGGGCGGCAGGGGCTGGATCACCATGCCGGTACGGCCACCCGAGTGCAGCCCGAGCCCGTAAATGACGCTCGCATCACGTATCGTTCTCTGCGGCCGGTCGGTGGCCTCGAGCATCGGCAGCTCCGGCGGCGGTCTGAAGCTCATCACCGGTTCGATCCGCTCGCGGCTCTCCTCGAGCACACCTTCGCCGGCGGTCTCGATCCGCGTCTGCCTGGCCTTCAAGGCGTCCTTCACCGCCCCTACCGTGCGGTCGTAGGAGAGTGGCTTCTCGAGGTAATCGTGGGCGCCCATCTTGATCGCCTTGACCGCGGTCTCCGAGGTCCCGTGGCCCGACATCATGATCACCATGGCGTTCGGATCCACGTCGCGCACGGCCTGGAGGGTCTCGAGGCCATCCCAGTCCGGCAGCCAGATATCGAGGAAGACCACGTCCGGCCGCTGCTCGCGGTACAGGTGGAGGGCCTCCTCACCGCTGGTGGTGGTCAGCGTCCGGAATCCCTCGTCACCCAGGATCTGCGACAGGGTAGTGAGGATCCCCTCCTCGTCATCAACGATCAGAATGAGCTCATTCATATGAAGTCAGTGTGCGGGTATTGATCCCCGTGGTCAAGGGACCGTTTCTCCACGCGCTTCCCGTGAGGATGCCAGGCACGCCAACATGATGTTGAGGACAACATCATGTCAGGATGCCAGGCACCTCCGCCGCGCCCTTTCCTACCCACCCTGAGCACTTGGGCGTACATGCACTGTGGGGGGATGGGTGGAAATCCGAAATCCGAAATCCGAAATCCGAAATTGATGTCAGCGATTCACACCCTTCACTGAGAAATACCTGGCGTCCGGATGATGGAAAACCATTGCGCTGACGCTTGCCTCGGGCTCCATCATCATGCCGTCGGTCAGGGTGACGCCGATCTCCTCGGGTTCGAGCAGCTCCCACAGCGCGGCCTGGTCGTCGAGCTCGGGACACGCCGGGTAGCCGAAGCTGAAGCGCTTTCCACGGTAGCGGGCGGCGAAACGGTCCTTCATGGTCATCTCGGGCGGGTCCGGAAAGCCCCACAGCCCGCGCAGACGGGCGTGCAGCCACTCGGCGGCCGCCTCGGCGGTCTCGATTGCGAGGGCCTGGATCGCATAGCTCTCCAGGAACTCCCCAGCCTCCTTCGCCGCCGCTGCTCTTTCGCGCACCTCTTCGCCCGCACCGACCACGAAGAGGGCCACCGAGTCGCGGACGCCGTCGCGTGCCGGCAGGACAAAGTCTGAGAGACACAGACCGCCGGGCTTCGGTTGGCGTCCGAAAATGAAGGTGTGGGCAGGGATCCGTGAGCCGGGCTCGAAGACCGCGATCTCGTTGCCGTCCGCCTCGGCTTCGAAGTACTTCCACACCGTCCTCACCCGCATCCAGGCCTCGACGTCGTCCTTGAGCGATTCGATCACGGTCTGCAGCTTTTCGGCCTTGAGGTCGCCCTCACCGACGAGCTTGGCGAAGCTGCCACGCAGCCCGAGGTGCTTGCCGTAGAGCATCTGCGGATTGACGAAGGACCAGACCTCACGCAGATCGTCCACCGGCGACCACACAACACGGTCGGTGCGGGGCGGCGGCACGGGATTGAGATCGGACCGGGGGGTCGATTTAGCGGACGCGGTCGCGGCTGGTGGCCGCCGCGGGACTTTCGGATCTGCGGGCGCCGGTTTGGCGGGCGCGGTTGACGGTACCGCCTCGGCCCAGCCGTCCCCCGCGAGGCGCAGGACAGTGTCGAGCCCCGCCATGGCGTCGGCGCAGTAGATCACCGAGCCGCCGTAGGCCGGGGCGATTTTTTCGCGGGTGAAGCGGGCAGACAGCGCGGCGCCGCCGACCAGGATCGGCGCGGTCACGCCCGAGGCCCGCAAATCCTCGGCGGTGACAACCATCTGGTGCGCCGACTTGACCAGCAGCCCCGACAGCCCCACGGCGTCCGGCCGATGGCGGCGCACGGCCTCGATCAGGGTCTCGGGGATGACCTTGATCCCGAGATCGACGACCTCGAAGCCGTTGTTGGAGAAAATGATCTCGACCAGGTTCTTGCCGATGTCGTGGACGTCACCCTTGACCGTCGCCAGCACGACCTTGCCGCGGGCGGCGGAGACGTCCGCGTCCATGAACCGCTCGAGGTGGGAGACCGCGGCCTTCATCGCCTCGGCGCTCTGCAGGACCTCGGCAATGATCAACTCGTTGGCGTTGAAGAGCCGCCCAACCTCCGCCATCCCCGCCATCAACGGCCCGTTGATGATCTCCAGCGGCTCGGCGCCTTCGGCTCGCTTGAGCTCGAGATCCTCGATCAGACCGCTGCGGCTGCCATCGACGATGTAACCGGCGAGGCGCTCGTCGAGCGGCTGCTCGGGGCGGACAACGGCCTGGCGCTTGGCGCCGCGGAAGTGGTCGCTGACGCGGGTCACGTGATAGGCGTGGATCGCGGCCCGCTGCTCCGGGCCCTGCTCGCGCCAGTCCCGCGGCACATCGGTGAGAGCCTCATCCCCACCCTCTGCGGGAGGCAGGTTGAAGAGCAGGGCTTCCACCATCCGTCGTTCCTCCTCGGGGATCGCCGCGTAGCGTTCGATTCGCTCGGTGTTGACGATGGCGAGGTCGAGGCCGGCTTTGGTGCAAAGGTAGAGAAAGACCGAGTTCACGACCTCGCGGGCGCGAAGGGGCAGGCCGAAGCTGACGTTGGAGATACCGAGAACGGTCGGACACGCGGGGAAGGCCCGCCTGATCAGTCGCAGCCCCTCGATTGTCTCGACCGCGCCGCCGATGTAGTTTTCGTCGCCGCTCGCCGCCGGGAAGACCAGCGGGTCGAAGATGATGTCGGTCTCCGGCAAACCGTACTTTTCGGTCAACAACTGATGTCCGCGGCGAGCGATTTCGAGCTTGCGCTCGCGCGAAAATGCCTGCGCCTCGACAGGGTCTTCGTCGATGACCCCAAAGATGACCGCTGCACCGTAGCGGCGCAGCAGGGGCGCCACCGCCGCGATCCGCTCCTCGCCGTCCTCGAGGTTAACGGAATTGACGATCGACTTGCCCTGGCAGTAGGTGAGCGCTACCTCAATCGCCTGGGGATCGGTGGAGTCGATCATGATCGGCGCCTTGACCGCGCGGCCGATCCGGTCGTAGAGCTCGTGCACCGCGGCCTTCTCGTCGCCCTCGGTGGACTGCAGGCAGACATCGATGATCTGCGCGCCCCCCTTGACCTGGCGGCGGGCGATCTCGGTCGCCTCGTCCCACTCACCGGCATTCACCAGCTCCCGAAACTTCTTCGAGCCGATAACGTTGGTGCGCTCACCCACCAGCAACGGTCGGTTGTCCTCATCGGGCTCGACCAGATCAATGCCGGTGTAAACGGCTCGCCGTAGCCGGCGTTCTGTCAACGACCGCGGTTTCCGCCCCTCCACCATGCCAGCGATCGCCGCGATGTGGTCGGCGCTGGTGCCGCAGCAGCCGCCAACGATGTTCAGCCATCCTGCGTCGACAAAGCGCTCGAGCGCGGCGGCCAGGCTTTCGGGCGTCTCCGGGTAGTGCCCGTCCTCGTCCGGCAAACCGGCGTTTGGAAAGCACGACACCGCGACCCGCGCTCGCTCGTGGATGGTTCGCAGGTGGTCGGTCATGAGATCGGGGCCGGTGGCGCAGTTGAGCCCGACCACCAGCTTCTCAGCATGCTCGATGGAGGCCAGAAAGGCATCCGCGGCCTGGCCGCCAAGCATCGTTCCCGAGGCCTCGATGGTCCCCGATACCACCACAGGGCGGCGTACCCCGGCGTCGGCAAACGCCTCCTCAACCGCGATCAGCGCCGCCTTGGTGTTGCGGGTGTCTTGGCAGGTTTCTATGAAGAACAGGTCCACCCCACCCTCGAGAAGGCCGCGGACCTGCTCGCCAAAGGTCCACACCAGCTCCGCGAAGGTGATGCCGCCGGTGACCGAGATCGCCTTGGTGGTCGGCCCCATTGACCCTGCAACGAAGCGAGGTTTGTCGACGGTCGAAAGCCCCAGCGCAGCCTCGACCGCCAATTCAGCGGCGCGCTGGTTGAGCGCCCGCGCCTCACTCTCGAGCCCGTACTCGGCGAGCACCAGCGGGGTGCCGCCGAAGGTGTCGGTCTCGATGATGTCGGCGCCCGCCTCGAGGTACGCCCGGTGGACCTCGAGGATCACGTCGGGCCGCGTCCGCACCAGGATCTCGTTGCAACCATCGAGCTCGGCGCCGCCGAAGTCGTCGGGGCCAAGGTTCTTCGACTGCAGCATCGTCCCGGTGGCGCCGTCCAGCACCAGGATCCGCTCGCCCAAGAGAGCGCGCAGCTCCGCCGTCCGGTCGGTGCCGGCGGCGACGAGGTGAGCATCATGCGAATCTTCGGTCATCTCCAATACCTTCAAGGCTCAGAGTACTCGATGGGGTCGAGAGGTGCCAGGCTGAAGCCAGGCACCTGGGCACCTCCGTCGGCCTCCCCGTTTCCCAACGCGCTTCCCGTGAGGATGCTATTGACATTGTTTGCCTGCAACATCTTGCCGGCTTGAAGGAACGGGGCCCAAACGATGTCAAAAGTGGCACCTCCGCCGCACCTTACGGTGGGGGGTTGGGTGGCAAATCCGAAATCCGAAATCCGAAATCCGAAATTCCTACCTCGCGGCATCATCTATGACGGGGAGAATCGCCTGCGGCTGTTTGAAGGGGGCGATGAGGTAAGCACCGGCGGCGCGGTCCGGGGCTTCCCGCAACATCTGCACCGCTCTTTCGTAACCGACCTTGGCGGCGTCGGCGCCGGCCGCTTCGAGCGCCCCAAGCAGATCGTCGGGCACGATGATTCCCGGCACCTCGTGGTGCAGCCGCAGAGCCATCTTCAGCGATCTCAGGGGCCACACCGCGGTCAGGGTCGGGATCGGCAGCTCGCCGCCGAAGAGCTCGGTGAATCGATCCCACGCCTCCCAGTCGAAGCACACCTGGCTCATCGCGAAGTGGGCGCCGTTGTCGATTTTGCGGCGCAGCCGGTCAGCCTCCTTGGCTGGATCGTCGGATGCAGGGTTGACCGCCACGCCGACCAGGAAGCCCGGAGGATCCCCGATCCGGTTGCCGGCGCAGTCGAAGCCCTCGGCCATCCGTGACAGTGCGCGAACGAGCTCGAAGACATCGACGTGGTAGACGTCGTGGACCCCCGGATAGTCACCGAGCTGCGAGGGGTCGCCGGTGATTGCAAGCAGGTTGCGGATCCCACCCCTCCACGCGCCCAGGAGCTGGGACTGCAGGCCCATCAAGCTTGCGTCGCGGGGCGTGATGTGGGGGACCGCCTCGAGCCCGGTCCGCTGCTGGATGAGCTGACCGAGGAAGAGCGGGTCCATGCGCAGCCGCGCGAGTGGGTTGGAGTTGATGTCGACACCATCGACGTCCGGATGGGCGACGATCGCCGCCGCAGCCTCGAGCATGGCATCGACATTGGTCCCCTTGGGCGGATCGAGCTGCACCAGATGCACGAATCGACCGCGGTCGAACTTGGCGGCGAGCGCCGACGACGGGCGAACCGCCTCCGGCTCAGGGGCGGTCTCTGCAACCGCTACCTGGGCGGCCTGTCGTGGTTCGGGTTTTAGCCCGCGCACCGCCTCGGCGATGGCGCGGATATGCTCGGGCCCGGTGCCACAGCACCCTCCGACCACGGCCGTCCCGAGGCCGACCGCCTGGCGTGCAAACCGCGCCAGATAGCTCGGGGTCGCGGGTGGCATCAGGATTCGCCCCTCGCGCCGGACCAGCGTCCCGGCGTTGGGCGACGCGGCCAGCGGCAATCGGACCTGCCGCACTCTGCGCAGGATCTCGATCGCCCCCATCGGACCGGGCGCGCAGTTGACGCCCAGAGCCAACAGGTCGAGATCGGCCAGCTCGTCGAGGACGCATCCCTGCTCCTCGTACGGGTGGGGGGGCCGCTCGTGGGCGAAGGTCATCATGGCGATCAGCGGCAGATCGGTGACGGTGCGCACCGCCTCAACCGCAACCGCCAGCTCGTCGACGCGGAAGAAGGTCTCGAGAATCAGCAGATCGGCACCGCGGCCGGCGAGGATCGCCGCCTGCTCGGCGTGGGCCGTCGGAATCATGGCCCGCCCCTCGGGTTCGTCGAGATCGAGGACACCGGCCAGCGGCGCCATCGACCCCGCGACCAGGATGTCCTTCCCGGAAATCTCACGTGCCTCGCGCGCCAGCTTGACGGCTTCGGCGTTAACAGCCTCGGTGAGGTCGCCGGCGCGGGCGCGCTCCAGCCGAGGCCGCGAGCTGCCGAAGGTAGCGGTCTCGATGAGCTCGGCGCCGGCTTCGATATAGGCGAGGTGGATGTCGAGCACCGCCTGCGGGTGCTCGTGCGCGGCGAGATCGAGGCTCGATCCCTCGGGCAGCCGCTGAAGCAGCTCCGACCCCATGGCGCCATCGGTGACCACCACGTGATCGGCCAGGCGGCGGCGCAGATCCAGCGCGTTCATCCGGCAAGCCTTTCGCTCATCCGGACGGCAAAGCTCTCCTCGAGAGCTCCGCTCCGGGCGGCCTCGAAGAAATCGTCGAGGCTCCCCTGGCCTGCCGGCAGAGATTCTGCGGACGGTGAAGGAAACAAGGGATCGGCGATCCAGTAACCCGGAATGCCGACCTCGGCCGCATTCACCATGTCCCAATTCCAGTTGTCGCCCACCATCAGACATTCCTCCGGATCGCGACCAAGTACCGCAAGGATCTCCCGGTAGTACGCGGGTTGCGCCTTGGTGGCGTGACTGTTCTCGTAGCTGGTCACGTGGGCGTACTCGAAGCGTTCCACTCCCACCGCCGCCCACTCCATCCGCTGCTCGATGGCGGTGCGTGGAAACACGGGGTTCGTGGCGATCACAACCTGCAGCTCCTGCTGCCCTGCCCACTCGACGATCTTCGGCGCCACCGGCCGCGGAGAGGTCAGCGGGCGCAGCCTCGGAAACGCCTCCGCATAGAAGCGCTCGAATACCGGTTCGAGCTCCTCTCGCGGCACGCCGAGACCGGCAAAGAACGCCTGGGCGAAAATTTCCCCATTGCTCGGGCCCGTGCCGTCTCCACCATCCATCATTCGGGTAGCGATCAGGAGTTGCTCGATGAGGCGCTCGGGCGGCTGGATCTCGGTAACGAATTCCGTGAGCGCTCGGAAATAGGCCGGGATGAAAGTCTTCATCGGATTGTCGAGCAACGTGTCGTCGAGATCGAGCAGAAGCGCCTTCAAGGCGGTGGAACTCATTGAGAGAGTATATCGGTGTGGATTAGGAATTAGGAATTAGGAATTAGGAATGCAGCCCATCGCAAGGAATTTCGGATTTCGGATTTCGGATTTTCGGAAGCGCCTCGGGAAACGGCCCGCGTTCACCGGAGGTGCCTGGCATCCTCTCGCGGCAGCGCCTCCCCGGGACACAAGCACGGAGGCGGGCTCGGAAACGGGCAGAGCCGCGGGCGCTGCCGGCGCCGGGCGGCGGGCACGGAAACGATTCATGGCACAATCAGGCCGTGACGACGACGACGATGCTGCTGCTGGCCCCGCTGTGCGCGCTGATTGCAGCAGCCTACGCCGCGGTGGGGCTCGGCGGTGGCACCGGCTATCTGGCGGTGATGACCCTCTTCGGCATGGACACCGAGGCCATGCCTTCCACCGCGTTGGCCCTCAACATTGTCGTGACCGGCGCTGCGCTGCTGCGCTTCGGCGTCGCCGGCCGCCTCCAGACCGGCATCCTGCTGCCGTTCCTGATCCCCGCGATCCCCGCCGCCTTTGTCGGCGGCCTCATCACAGCCCCGCGCCGCCTTTTCTTGTTAGTGCTCGCCATCGGTCTGGCGGCGGCCGCGGCAGCGATGCTGAAATCGGCCACCAATACCGGAGCGCCGACCCCCCCCCTCCAAGGTGCGGCTGTTGGCAGTGGCGATCCCCGCCGGCATCGCCATCGGCCTGGCCTCCGGCTTCCTAGGCATCGGCGGCGGCATCTTTCTCGGACCTCTGATCCTGCTCCTCGGCTGGGCGGGTCCGCGCGAGGTTGCGGCGATGAGCTCGGCCACCGTCCTCATCCTCTCGATCGCCGGCCTCGCAGCGCACGGTCTGCGCGGGGCGGTGGACCTCCACATCGCTGCGCCGTTGGGTGTGGCGGTCCTCATCGGCGGTCTCGCCGGCGCTCATCTCGCCGAAACGCGGTTGTCGGCGGCGGCCCTCAAACGGCTCTTCGCCGTCATCATCCTGATCGCCGCGGCGCGCGCTGCATTCTCTGCATTTTCCTAAACGCAGGTTAGAATGCCCGCTCGATCTTGACGCTATTGAGGGAATCTATGAACGACGAGAACAAGCACACACACCGACTCGGAATTCTGACCAGCGGCGGCGACGCACCCGGTATGAACGCCGCCTTACGTGCAGCGGTTCGTACAGCTCTCGAGGCGGGCATCGAGGCAGTGGCCATCAGCGAGGGGTATCGAGGTCTGGTCGAGGGCGGTGACGCGTTCAGACCCATGGATTGGGACGCGGTCGGCGGCATCATGCACCTGGGCGGCACCGTAATCGGCACCGCACGCAGCGACGAGTTCCGGACCCGGGACGGGCGGCTTTGCGCCGTGCGGAACCTCGTCGAGCACGGCATCGACCGCCTCATCGTGATGGGCGGCGACGGCAGCCTGACCGCCGCCGACCTCCTCCACCGGGAGTGGCCCGGACTGATCGCGGAGCTTTTGGAGCAGGGCCGGATCCCGGCCGAGGCCGCCAAGCGGCACCCCCATCTCTTGCTCGCCGGCATCGGCGCATCGATCGACAACGACATGGCCGGCACCGATATGTCGATCGGCGCCGACACCGCACTGCACCGGATCGCCGAGGCGGTGGACGGCATCGGCGCCACAGCGGCCAGTCACCAGCGCACTTTCGTGGTCGAGGTCATGGGCCGCCACTGCGGCTACCTGGCCGTGATGAGCGGTCTCGCGACCGGCGCCGACGCGGTGCTCATCCCGGAGGCGCCACCGGCCGGTGACTCCTGGACCGAGATCCTGCCGCGGCGGCTACGCGCCGGCCGCGAGGCCGGCCGCCGCGACAGCATAGTAATCGTCGCCGAGGGCGCAATCGACAACGACGGTCGTCCGATCACCGCCGAAAGCGTCAAGCAAGTCCTCGAGGAGCGGATGGAGGAGGAGGTCCGCATCACCATCCTCGGCCACGTGCAGCGTGGTGGCGCTCCCTCCGCCTACGACCGCCTGATGGGAACGCTGCTCGGCCATGCCGCGGTTCACGAGGTGATGGCGGCCGGCTCGGAGTCGATACCGCAACTGGTGGGCGTGCGCCACAACCGAATCACCCGCCGGCCACTGATGGACTGTGTCGAAGCCACCAAGAACATTGCCGAGGCGATCAACGACAACGACTCGGATGAGGCGCTGCGGCTGCGGGGCGGCAGCTTCTCGGACAACATCGACACTCTGCAGACACTGCTGCGGTCGCTACCCAACCCGCCCAAACCAGGTCAACGCCGGCTTCGCCTCGCGGTCCTGTCTTCGGGCGGTCCGGCGCCCGGCATGAACACCGCCACCCGCGCCGCCGTGCGTCTCGCCCTCGACGAGGGCCACCAGGTGCTCGGTATCCGCCACGGATTCCGAGGCCTGATCGACGGCGATATCGAGGAGCTCGGTTGGATGAGCGTCCGCGGTTGGACCACGGCCGGCGGTTGCGAACTCGGCACCAACCGCACGATTCCGCGCGGCAAGGACTTCTATGCCATCGCCCGGATCATCGAGGATCTCTCCATTGACGGCATATTGATGATTGGCGGATGGTCGGGCTACGACGCCTCGCTCCGCCTGGCCCGCAAACGCGAGGCGTTTCCGGCCTTCGAAATCCCCATCATCTGCCTGCCGGCGACCATCAACAACAACCTCCCGGGGTCGGAGCTTTCGGTCGGCGCCGACACTGCGCTCAATGCGATCGTCGAGGCGGTCGACAAGATCAAGCAGTCGGCAGTGGCCTCGCGGCGGTGTTTCGTGGTCGAGGTGATGGGCCGCTATTGTGGTTTCCTGGCCCTGATGGCCGGGATCGCGAGCGGTGCCGAACGGGTCTATCTCAACGAGGAGGGGGTCACGATCGCCGATCTCCAGAAAGACGTCGAGGACCTTATCGGGGGCTTTTCGAGCGGCAAACGCCTCGGTCTGATGATTCGTAACGAGGAGGCCAGCGCCTGCTACACCACCCAGTTCATGGTCTCGCTCTTCGAGGAGGAGGGAGGCAATCTCTTCGACGTGAGACAGGCGATCCTCGGCCACCTGCAGCAGGGCGGGAACCCCAGCCCGTTTGACCGCATCCTCGCCACCCGCCTCGCCAAACGCTGCGTCGAGCGGCTCATCGACGAGGCCGAGGCGGGAACTGACGCCGCGCTCGCGATCGGTCTCAGCGACGGTAACGTGGAGTTCTCCGATTTGGAGACATTGCGGCGGCAGGTGGACTCCAAGCACCAGCGACCCAAGTCGCAGTGGTGGATGGACCTGCAGACTATCGCCAGGGTGCTGGCGCAGCCCGGTCCATCTGGGAGCTCGACCACGTCTGATTGACGTCTGTTCCTGTCTCCGTCTCCGTGCCCGTGTCCGTCTCCGTGCCCGGTTTCCGGCAACGCGCTTCCGGCGGCGAGGCGCCCGATCTTTCAGAGCGCTGCCGCGAGAGGATGCCAGGCACGCCGACATGACGTTGAGGACAACATCATGTCGGGATGCCAGGCACCTCCGGTGAAGGCGGGCCGTTTCCCGAAGCGTTTCCGAAAATCCGAAATCCGAAATCCGAAATCCGAAATCCGAAATCGACTAAACTGTTCCCCGCTTTGGAGGCCACATGAAAAACGTCTTCTTGATCACAGTTTTCGCCTTTGCCCTTGCCTGCGGCGGATCTCCGCAGGTAGCCCCGCCGACGGCGACGGCCGGCCCGACAGTCGGCCCCGGTATCGCCACCGCTCCCGACGGGGTGGCGATTGCCTACACGGTCTCCGGCAGCGGTTCGCCGGCGCTGGTCTTCGTCCACGCCTGGATGTGCGACCAGACCTATTGGGCGGCACAGGCGGCGTTGTTCAGCGAGACCCACACCGTCGTCACCATCGACCTCGCAGGGCACGGGGAGTCCGGGATGGAGCGCGATGGCTGGCCGTTGATGGCCTTCGGCGCCGATGTCGAGGCGGTTGTCGAAGCGCTCGACCTCGACCCGGTGATCCTGATCGGCCACTCGATGGGCGGGCCGGTAGTGCTCGAGGCCGCGCGGCTGATGCCCGACCGGGTCATCGGGGTAATCGGCGCCGACACCCTCCAGGACGCGGATCATAAGTACGACCCCGAGGAGGTGGCGCCCTTCCTGGCAGCTTTCGAGAGCGACTTCGTGGGAACCTGTCGGGGCTTTGTCGTCTCGATGTTCCCGGAGGGGGCGGACCCGGCGTTGGTCGAACACGTTGCCACCAACATGAGTGCGGGCCCGCCGGAGATCGGCAGCGCGCTGATGCGCGCCTTTATCGACTACGACGCGGCGGCGGCCTTTGCCGCGGTCCCGGCCGCGATCCCGATCCGCTGCATCAACTCGACCATGAACGCCACCAACATCGAGGCTAATCGCGCCTACCACGAGGACTTCGATGTCATCACCATGGACGGCGTCGGCCATTTCCTGATGATGGAGCGGGTGGAGGAGTTCAATGCCCACTTGGCGCAGGTGGTGGCGGCGATCAGCCAACCGAGGTAATTGGCCGGTAACTGCCGGTTGTGGCCATCCAGGCGACGCCCCACGAAATCGGGGGACGGAGGCGAGCAGTGAGAGGAACTACAGCCGCAGGCGGACGAGGATTGGGCGGTGGTCCGAGCCGCCCAGCGGTAGCACGTCGGCGGACAGGAATCCAGCGTGGCCGCGCGCGAGGCAGGTGTCGAGTGTGCGCCATCGGTGGGCAAAGACGTTGTCAAAACCGTGCGCCTCGAGCAGTCGGAGCCCGGGTTCGCCACGCTGGCTGAGGGAAGGGTTGAAGTCCCCGCTGCAGACCGCAACCTCGGGCGCGCGCCCGTCGATGGCGCGCAGGAACGCCTCGTGCTGGAGGCAACGGTCGCGTCGCCTGGCGAAAGGTTCGTTGTGCACGTTGACGACGCCGACGGTCCGGCCGTCGGCGGTCGGCAGCTCTGCGTAGAGCGCGATCCGCTTCATGAGGTGGCCCGGGCCGAGGGTGGCCGGGTTGACGGTGGGCAGCTCGATGACGCGCGGCTCGAGCATCAAACGAGCGCTCGCGATGAGCTGTCCATACCGGTCGTAGGGATAGCGCCGGTCCGGCCGGTCGACCTGGTGGAAGGGGGCGAAGAAGAGGCTGCGCGACGCGAAGATGTTCGCCAACCGTGGGTGACGGAAGAGCTCCACCGGGGTCTCCTGGAGGAAGATGAGGTCGGGCCGATGGTCCTCGACAGCCCGCTCGATGGTGGCGGCCACCGCTCGCAGCCGCTCCCCGCGTTTGACGTTGTACGAGAGCACGGTCAGCTCGGCCCCCAGCCGCTCCAGGCCGTTCGCGATCTCCGTGAGCGACAACGCCGCCGGCCTGCGTTCCAAAGGCAGCTCGTCAACGAGAAACACCCGCTGACCCAAGTACCCGCGAATCGCGCGCCGAAACGGCGGCGGCAGCGGTGACGCCAGGGCAGTCATGAATCGAGCGGTGAGCATTCCTGGGCTGCATTGTAGATCGCACTCTCAGGGAACTCCCAGGTTTCTCAAAAAAGAAGACACCCTTGGTGGGTTCTTCGTGACCTTGGTGTCTCTGTGGTTCAGTCTCGGGCGCGGACTCGGGCACGGACTCGGACGCGGGTGTCAGTCGTCGAGTTCGATGATGAAGCCAGGGCGATCGTAGTAGCCGCTTTCCACGATCTCGTCGCCCTTGAAACGCGCCCATTGCGGGATGTTGCGGTGGTAGATCTCGGTCATGTGGTAGAGCTCCATCCCCGAGTTGGCGGCGAGCACGTACATGACCTTGTCCGGGTCCCACGGGGTTCGGGCAGCACGAGGAAGAGGCCGTCATCGGGCTCGCCGTAGCTCTCCCCCATCCACTCGAAGTGATCGCGGCCGAGGCGAACGGGCACATCGTCAGGGAATCCCGCCGAAGAACGCGTTGTCGTCGAGGGTGCCCATCACGATGAGATCGTGAGTCGCCGCACGGTCGGCGCCGAGCTCGGCGTCCTTGACCAGCGGCGGCAGGATCTCGATGTAGGTATCGGCGACCTTCTCCTGCCAGCGCCGCGCCATCGTGTGGTTGGCCTCGATCTGGCGCGCGGTGCCATAGACGATCAGAGTGTCGTGGAAGTCGTCGATGAGGTTCCGCCACACATAGAAGCTGCCGTGCTCGACCGGGATGTCGTGGAGGGCATCGAAGACCACCCGGGTCGGGACGTTCGTCGAAGTGGAGCGAGATGGCTCGCTTGCCCACAACCTCGATCCGGTGGATTGATCGCTCCTCCCCCGCCTCTACCTCGAGGTGGGTCACGAATTGGTAGAGCTCGCCGCTCTGCTCGACGCCGACGACGAGGTCCCATCCTCCACCGCGGGTCTTTTTCACCTCGACCTGCGGCCGCACCTGTGGGCAGGCCAGTGCGATTGAGCCACTGACCGATGAAGGCCGCCAGCTCGCGCCCTGAAACCTCCTCGGCCACCGCGAAAAACTCCTTGGTGGACATCTCTCGCCCGCGGTAGCGGTCGTGGGCCGCCGTCATCACATCGAAGAAGACGTCGTTGCCCAATAGCAGCCGCAGCTGGTGGAGGGCGAAGGTGCCCTTGATCCGCGGCAGCAGGTAGGGGGCGTAGCGATCGTAGGCGCGGTGGGCGTCGAGCGCGGTCAGGCCCTCCTCGCGGGACACGGTGTAGAGGAACCGCGCCTCGAGGGCCGCAAGCTCCTCCGCCAGCTCCGCCGAGGCCGCGGCAGAGTCATCGTCGGGGAGGCCCATCGAGCAGCCGCCAGTAGGCGGCGGTGGCGCTGACGAACCAGCTCTCGGCGGGCGACGCGGGCTCAATGGTGCCGCGCCACAGGTCCTTCTTGTCGATGTCGAACTCGCCCGAGAGCTCGCCGAACTCGAGGTCCGGCACGTCCCTTTCGTTTGCCACGGTTTCCTGGGAAGCCCGCACCGCCTTGAGCTGGTCGGCGATGAAGACCGGGCTCACGACCGAGTAGCCGAGGCTGAGGTGGGGCTCGGCGCCGGGCAGATCCGGCAGGTAGCGCCAACCCCTTGGTGGGGAACTTCTCGCGCAAGGGTTACCTTGCCGTGGTGGGCAAGAAAGACCATCTGGTTGGCCATCTCGGTGGTCGTGATCTTGCCGTCGCAGGCGTGGGCGCGGTTGACCGGGCGAGGAGGCCCAGAGCGCGACGCCGGCGTTGGCGTCGATCGTGCCTTTGTTCTCCCGGTAAAACTCGTTGAAGGCTATGTCGCGATTCCAGGGCGAGAACATGAGATCGAAGGGCCGGTCGTCAGGGCTGGGCCACGTACTCCTTGCGCACCTCGGGGTCACGCGGGTTGTTGTTGGCCCATAGAAAGCCGGGGGTGCCGAACGGGCTCATGTCCTCAGACGTGCGCCAGAGCTTCTTTTCCTTGGTCCCGAGGAGGAGGATGGCCACCTCACCGGTCTTGAAGTCGGCGATTGGCCAGTCGTTGGTGTACATACCATTGTTCTTCTCCCACAGGATCCGCTCGACATCGTCGATCGAAGCGGCGTACTGCGCCGCCTTTCGAGCGCGGTTGGACTGCGGGGTGGAGTTCGCCTCATACGGGGTCTGCATGACCGTGGTCTCGCCGAAGGCGATGCCGGCCGAGTTGAGGTAGAAGTCCGCCCCCGAGTGGATGCCACCGGGGAACGTGTGGTAGACGAGGCGGTAGCCGTCGGACGGCACCACGTCGGTAATCACATTCCAGTGCATGCCGGTGTAGCCGGACCACATGAAGATCTGGCCGAAGACGATCCCGCCATCCCTGGTCGCGGGCCCGGTGGCGAGGAAGGCAGAGCACTTGTGCTGGTCGATGTCGATGTCGAGCTCCTCGTCAGGCGTGACAAAGGCCTGGCCGGTGAGCGAGTTGGGCGTCACTTCGAGAGCGTCGTAGAGCTGGCCGATGTCGACCACCGAGTTCAGCGCAACGATGTCGCGGAGGTCGATCGGCCTCTCCCAGGCCTCTCCGCCGGCATCGGCGGCGCCGTCGGCGATGCCCTTCATCTCGGTCAGGTACTCGTCGTCATACTTGCGCAGGAAGAGAGCATCAGCCTCGAACCGGATGGTGTCCCAACCCGTCTCCGGATCCTCACGGTACTGCACCACGCCGAGCTTGCGGATGTACTCGGCGATCTCGTCCGGCATCAACGAGCCGTACTGGAAGCCGCGTTCGTAGGGCTCGCCCTCGATGTGGACGAAGATCCAGCCCTGGTCGTCGTAACGGAAACCATCGCCCGACCAGCGCACCGTCTCGGGCGAGATGTACTCGGAGATGTCGTCGACCACCTCGATGCGGATGTCATCGAACCAGGCGGTGCCGCGGGCGGTGCCGTTGTAGCCGAGGTGAAGCCGCACCCGATCCGAGGCCGCCGTGGCAATGAAGAGCTCGTCCACCCGCGTCCAATCGGAGTCGCCGCCCACCGCGGGCGAGTGAATGGTGAAGGGCAGCGCCTCCATGCTCAGGCAGGCGGGAACCGCGGTCGGGTACTTCGACATCGGATCGGAGACCGCGCCCTCGGTGTGAATCCACCCGCTCAGCCGATAGAGCTTGCCGACGTCGAGAGCAACGGGATCGGATTCCACCGTGACGGTCCCGTGGCCCTTGACGGCAACCTTGACGCTGCCGACACCTTCGTGCACGGACTCGCCATCGCCAGTCAGGGTGGCGCCATCGCTGAATGCGCCATCCACAAGCCGCCACCCGACCATCACACCGCCCGGTTCAAGCTGCTCGAATCCTGGATTGGTAATCGTGACCTCCTGGTCCGCACCTGCAGCCAAGGCCACCAACACGACGACGGCCGAAGCCGTCAGCACTCTCGAGTCAATTCCAAACAGATGACGCATACGAGACCCCTCCGACGTGGCATTCTACCTGACCCGCCCGCGGAGATTTCG
>PVMK01166343.1_pt1 | contig 33837 bp, 34 predicted proteins | sample 1853481 | NCBI WGS metagenome assembly PVMK01 (sample SAMN08533507, study PRJNA380276) | Marine sediment metagenome, whole genome shotgun sequencing project.
GAGCGAAGCGCAGCGGGGAGAAGAATCCCTCTCAGCTCTATTGCCAGAGAGAACGTCTTAGAAACAAGGTATCAGGGATTCCTCGCTTTGGCTCGGAATGACAATTCCGGTGTTATTCCTCATTTCGCGGGCTCCATTCGGAATAACACCGGAATTGTCATTCCGAGCCAAAGCGAGGAATCCCTGATACCTTGTTTCTAAGACGTTCTCTCTGGCAATAGAAGCTTAGAGTGATTCTTCTCTTCGCTGCGCTTTGTTCAGAATGACAAAATGCTAGAGTCATTCCGAGCCAAGGCGGGGAATCCCTGCAGAGTTGTCGAGGGAACGACTTCTCTGAGGGTAGGTAATAGGGATTCTTCTCTTCGCTGCGCTTCGCTCAGAATGACAAAATGTTAGTGTCATTCCGAGCCAAAGCGAGGAATACCTGCAGAGTTGTCGAGGGAACGGCTTCTCTGAGGGGAGGTAATAGGGATTCTTCTCTCCGCTGCGCTTCGCTCAGAATGACATTTGGTGTTGTCATTCCGAGCATCGTGAGGAATCCCTGCAGAGTTGTCGAGAAAACGGCTTCTCTGAGGGGAGGTAATAGGGATTCTTCGCTGCGCTTCGTTTCGTTCAGAATGACAAAATGCTAGTATCATTCCGAGCTGAGCCTAGGAATCGCTGGGCGAGGAATCCCTGGTATCTTGACCAGGGAAAGAGTGCTTCATAGAGTGGATGTTGGGGATTCATCACTCCTGACAGAGTAGGAGAAGTCTGGGTGTAAGCCATCCCCAAGTACAGCAGTGCTGGTGGAGTTCTTGTCCAGGAGCGACGATGACGAGTTTTCTCCATTGGCGAACAGGTCGATGAACGCGCGCGCGAATGGCGACTTTAGAACATCAGCCTGCCCAAGATTGAAGGGTGCGCTTGTGTCCGCGTTACTGGCTTGCAGAATCAGGGTCAGGTCGTCCTCAGGCACTTTCAAGATCAAAGATGAATAAGATTCCGGCTGATGTCCGTAATGCGAAACAAGCTGCCGGCCATCATGCTCATGAACGAACCAGCGCAGTCCATTGGGTAAGGCCTGACCGCTGCTGGAGACGGTTGGGGTGAACATGGCCTCTTTCGATTCTTCCGAGACGATCAGGTTCTGATCCATCGCCATGCTAAACTTAGTCAAGTCAAGCACGGTCGAGACCATGCCGGCCGCGGAGCTGGTTCGTAATTCAACGTCAAGTGTCGACGTTGCAGCCAGGATTAATCCACTCTACCAATCCAGGCTGGAGACCAGGTGGGCGATAACATCTCTAGAAACCGTTGGTGCAACAACAGGAATCGCTCCACCGAAGGCGAATTCGTTTCCAAACAGAACGACGCCCAGACGCTCTTCCGGATAAAGTTGCATAATGGTGGCAAACCCCGGACCGCCGCCTGTGTGCATAAAGCGCAGACGCTCCCCGTCGGGCCAGATCCACCAGCCCAGGCCGTGTTTGAGTCCTTTGTAGACCCATGTCGGGCCGGGTCCCACCTCTACCATGTTCTCCTCGCGAGTCATCATCGCCACGCTCTCCGGCGACAGAATACGCGCGCCATCCAGTTCGCCGCCATTCAGGAAAGCCATGACGAAGCGAGCGGCGTCGCTGGCCGTGCCGATGACGCCACCCACCCCTGTAAAATCGAGATGAAAGGGTTTATACCACATGCGGCCATCGACCGTTTCGCGGATTGGATCGTCAAAACGATTAGAGCCGAGGGCCATAATCACATTTAATATGCTGGCATTGGGCTGCGAACCAGCCGCTGCATGTCGGAGCATCTCCTCGCTGTAGCCGTAGCCGGTGTGCTCCATTCCCAGCGGCCGAAAGATGTGCTCGACTACGTAGTCACTGAAGGATTGATCACTGACCGTTTCGACGATCACGCTCAGAACAAGGCTACCCGTATTGATATAACTGCCACGCGATCCTGGCTCAAACTTGAGTTTGGAGTCGTCGGCCAGCGCTTTCTTCGCCAGAGCGGCCTGGGCGGGAGGTGATTCGCCTTCCATATGGAACATGTCGAATTGGCCCTGGAGATCTGGCAGACCGGAGCTGTGGTTGAGCAGGTGCTGGATGGTGACCTTCTCACTGCCGTCTGACGGGTATTGGACTTTAAAGAATGGTAGATGCTTGTTGACCTCGTCGTGAATATTGAGGCTGCCGCGCTCGTGGAGTTGGACGATGGCAATGGCGGTAACAATCTTGCTTTGTGACATCCAATGGTAAACGGTTTCTGGAGTGGCATCTACTTTGCTGGGACCATCCGCGAGACCAAAGGCTTTGTTGTAGACGATCGCACCATCCTTAGCTACCGCCAACGACAGGCAGGGCGGCGCGCCGTACTCGACGACCTTGTTCAAGTAAGCCTCCAACTCGGCGATGCTGTTTACCTTTTGCGGCGGCTTTGGACCCTTGCGCCCGAAGAGGGCAGATCCAATCGTCACCAGCAAGAATCGGATCGCCTTGCCTGCTTTTTTCAGTGTATTCATCGTCTCAGGTCTCCTTTAACAGGTGGGCCAGAAGCCCGCTCCCACCAGACAGACATGTCCGGCATTTTGGCACAGGCTCTGCCACGTGTCAATCTCCGTTGCTATCCTACCCTTCCATTCTACACTCAGGAGTCAAATGACCTTAATGTATATCGCGGCTACGGATGAGTCACGTAAAAGATTCCAATCTTCAGGCTGTTGTCAATAACACTGTCTGTACCCCGGTGAACCCGGGCCAGGATTTCGACCTGTCCATTGTGGCGTTGGATCTTGTGCGGCCGATCGAGAGGGAAGCAACTGGCGGTGGTCATGTTGCGGGAATAGCCGGGCCCCCCAGATCGATCATTCTGCTTGTACCCGTGATTATCGTCATCCTGCTTTTTCTGCTAAGTAGCTACTCAGTCGTGCTTAAATCTGCTATTATCACTGTCCGTTTTGCACGGCAGGGCATCTTGAAGAAGAGGGGAGTAATCTGGCCCGTACCGTTCAGAAAAACGTCATCTCCTGTGGTCGATGAGATCAAAACATCGCCCTCGCCCAGTTTCCCTTTGCTGTATTGGGTGTCGCGTCGCTGAAATTGACCTTACGCCGCCTCACAAGTACAGACGGAAGCGTAGAAGTGAGGGATTTTGGTAAAGGTAAAAAGGCTGCCAAATGAATCGCCGGAGCAATTACTCAGGCCATTTCGTAAAAAGGTTACCGAGAGCAAGCTGATGAGTGAAAGACGCCGAAGGCGCTGGTTTATCTCCAGGAGCGAACTAGGCCGGTTAAAAAGAAAAAGGCAATCCGGCGGATGAAGCGCCACCAGAGAGCAAGCACACAACACTACTATGGAAATGTCGAACCGCAATTCCTAATAATGAGTAAACATCTTTTCTCAAGCCAGGACTACAACTACCACAGCAACGGAAAGAAGGTGATACTGTGAAGAAGGTAGTTGCCGGCGCCCTCGGAGAATGTGTCCACGTCGCTGGCGTTTCAAACTTTCTACGCCTAGCTGAGGCCGCAGGATGGGACACCATTTTCCTGGGGCCGGCTGTGCCTATTAAAAAAAATATTGGAAGTCGCTCGCCACGAGAAGGCCGATTTAGTAGGCGTTTCCTATCGCTTGACGCCCGACAATGGTGAGCGCTTACTGGGCGCGTTTGCTGAAGAGGCCGACGAACTGCGCGATAGTGGTGTTCGCTTCGTCTTTGGAGGCACACCTCCGGTTGCCGAACGTGCCCGTAGAATGGGCTTTTTCGAGTTGTGTTTCGATGGCACGGAATCCCCCGACCAGGTGCTGGCTTATCTGAGAGGGGGGAAAGTCGACGGCTACAGCGAGACAGACTTTCCTCAAAGCGCTGTTGAGCGCATTCACTGGAAGGCTCCTTTCCCTTTACTTCGCCACCACTTCGGCCGGCCAACGATGGAGGCCACCACCAGGGGCATTGAACAAATCGCGGAAGCCGGTGTCCTGGACGTGATTTCTCTGGGCACAGACCAGGATGCCCAGGCGAACTTCTTCCATCCCGAACGGCAGAATCCGCGTCGCCGTGGAGCCGGAGGCGTACCTGTGCGCAGCCCAGACGATTTCCGAACCCTTTACGCGGCTCGCAAGACCGGCAACTTTCCTCTCCTCCGTACTTATACCGGCACAGATGACTTTATTCGCCTGGCCGAGATGTATGTCGAGACCATCAACGTCGCCTGGGCGGCTATCCCCCTCTTCTGGTTCAACCGCATGGATGGGCGTGGTCCATGGGACCTGGAAGGTTCTATCCGTGAGCACCAGAAACTGATGGCCTGGTACGGCCAGCGCAATATCCCGGTAGAGCTTAATGAGCCGCACCATTGGGGCATGCGCGATGCGCCTGATGTGGTCTTTGTGGCTTCTGCTTATCTCTCTGCCCACAACGCGCGAGCATATGGGGTGCGCGACTACATCACCCAGATGATGTTCAACAGCCCGCCAGGCTTGTCCGATGCGATGGATTTGGCCAAGATGCTGGCTCTTCTGGAGATCATTGCCGACCTGGAAGGACCGGACTTTCGTATCTGGCGGCAGACCCGTACCGGCTTGCTCAGTTATCCGGTGGATATAGACGCCGCTCGTGCCCATCTGGCTGCCAATGTGTACCTGCAAATGGCCCTTAAGCCGCACATTGTACATGTAGTGGGCTACACCGAGGCCGACCACGCGACGACGGCCGCCGAACTTATCGAATCTTGCAAGTTGGCCCGCAGGGCTATTGAAAACGCCCTGCACGGCCTGCCTGACCCGACGCAGGACCCTAATGTGCAGGCCCGCAAAAAGGAACTGGTACAAGAAGCCCGGGTTACGCTAGATGCCATCCGTACGCTGGCGCCAGCCGGTGTTGCCGATCCACTGGCCGATCCCGTTACGCTGACCCAGGCTGTTCATAGGGGAATCTTGGACGCACCTCAATTGGCCAACAACCCTCACGGCCGTGGCGAAGTGGCCACCCGCATTGATGTCCGCAGAGCCTGCGTCGCCGTTGACCCCACAAGCGACCTACCAATAGACGAGTCCACACGCCTGTCAGCCCTGATGCTATAGCCGGCTTTTACGCTGCTCTTTAGCTGTCCAACATATATCAATCCGAGGAGGTTCTCCATGAGCACACAACCCATTCGTTACACCGTGATTGGCGCAGGTCATGGCGGCAAGGCCATGGCTGCCCACCTGGCGTTGATGGGATTTGAAGTCACGCTCTATAACCGGACGCCAGAGCACATTGCGGCCATAAAGACTCGAGGAGGCATTACGCTTGGAAGTTATGAGGCCGGTCCTCACGGTTTTGGGCAGCTCGCCTGCGTAACATCCAACATGGAGGAGGCGTTGCAACATAGCGATGTGGTTATGGTCGTGGTACCCGCTTCGGCACACCGCCACATCGCCCGTTCCGCAGCCGCCCACCTGCGGGATGGGCAAATCGTGATTTTGAATCCCGGACGCACGTTGGGGGCGTTGGAATTTCGCAAAGTCTTGAACGACCACGGCAGCACCACCAAAGTCATCATTGCCGAGGCTCAGTCGTTTATCTATGCCTCGCGCTCTGAAGGTCCTGCGCAGGCCCGCATCTTTCGTATCAAAGACGCGGTACCGTTAGCGGCCTTGCCTGCATTGGACACGGGTAAGGTTTTGGAAGCGATAGAACCCGCATTTCCCCAATTTATTGACGGGATCAACGTTCTTGAAACCAGCCTCAATAACATCGGCGCCATCTTCCACCCGGCCATCAGCTTACTTAACGCTGGATGGATTGAATCGAGCGGTGGCAATTTCCAGTTCTATCTAGATGGTGTGACACCCACCGTCGCACGTATTGTGGAGGTGCTTGATCGGGAGCGCGTCACCATCGCCTCGGCATTGGGTATTCGCGCCGTTACGGCCGTCGAATGGCTTAGAATGGCTTACAACACAAAGGGTGACAATCTATATGAAGCTATCCATAACCAGCCTGGTTACCGGGGCATCAACGCGCCACCTACCCTCAAGCATCGCTACCTGACTGAAGACATTCCCGCCAGTCTAGTGACCTTTGTCTCTCTCGCGCGGCGATATGGTGTATCCGTACGCTGTATGGAAAGCATCATTCGACTGGCCTGCATCGCCCACAGTACAGATTACTGGTCTCAAGGTAGAACGCTGGATAGACTGGGCATTGAGCAGTTCAGCGTGAGTGAATTGCTGGACTACGTCAATGAAGGGTTATCAGGGAAACCACTTCCGAAACGTCCTTGGAGACGCGTCCGTAGGTAAATGCTTACCAAAAACGATAGGCGCAAGGGACAAAAAGCCAAAATCTTGTGGCGGATAACAAAAAAGTCGTCAAGGAGTGCACCACTCGCAACCTTGTCCCAACCGCTATTTGTAGCAGATCGGGGTTGCTACCCATCCAAAGGGTATTGGATCTGCAGTGGCCGATCAAGGGCACTGAAAACGCGCAATATGGAGTTCTTTGCTCCATAAGAAATCCGCGGCTACGGATATACCGAATTGGAAATCAGGGTATTCATGCAGTATATTGATCAGTAAGCTGTACGGATCCAATGTCCTATAGGGAGGGTAGGTGGCAGAACCATACCTTGAGCGCCTCTCGCAGATGGTAAGCCGTCTTGAGTTGTCGCGGACACCTGGGGTGACTCTTGATTCCAAGCACTTCTTCAGTGGCGCGGCTCTATACGCAAACGGAAAAATCTGTGCCTTACTCAGTCCTGTGGGCTTCGCTATTAAACTTCCAGCGGATTTGAGACAGAGCCTGATGAATGAGAGCAAAGGTGCTGAGTTTCGGTTCTTTGCCAACGGACCCATCAAGCGCGAGTATGTTGCCCTGGCAGAATCAATCATCGGGGACGAGGATGCGCTTCAAGAGCTCATTGGCACCAGCGTCAACTATGTTGCGGGTCTGCTAGATTCGGACGCTGTGACCGGGGAATGATGATCATGCTGCATAACAACTCTCTGTGGCGGGCCCTGCCTAAACGGGCTATCTAAGAACGCAAGACTTGTCCTTGAACGTGATCGAAGAACAGATGGACGACTGTATTATCTGCCGCAAACATCGGGGAGAAATTCATATACCGGGTGGGGCTGTATATGAGGACGATCTCGTCTATGCGGGTCATTCGGCCATCCCCGACGGAGAGAACAGGACTTATCTGGGAATCTTCTTCGTCGAACCCAAGCGACATGTCCCGGGATTGGCCGAGTTGACCGAAGACGAAGCGCAACGATCTGGCCTGCTGGTCACCCAGTTGAGCAAGGCCTTAAAAGAGAGCGAAGGGGCGGAGCATATCTATTTGTTTGTGATGGGCCACCACGTGGCGCATCTGCACATATGGGTCGTTCCAAGATATCCGGGCACGCCCCGCAAATATTGGGGAATTCGTGTAGACGAATGGCCCGGGGCGCCGAAAGGAGGAGCAGCGGAGATCGAGGAGCTGTGCGACCGGGTCCGGGCCGTCTTGGTCAAGTGGAATAATCAAACTGGCTGACAGGCTTGTTACGCAAAAAAACCCTGGCAAAGGGGAGCCGGTAATGGGGCACACCAACATCACAGCTGGACAATAACCGGGCTTGCTGCGGCCGAAACATGATATTGATCACTTACTAAGTATGCTGATCAGCACTTCTCGATTACCTCATGTAGAAAGTATAGTTCAATTTATGAAGACGCATCGACCGGTGGGCATTCTCAGACGATGCGGGGATCCATTATCGAGGGAGAGTGGATGAAACAAAGGTTCCTAAATACTGAGGAAGTTCTCGTTCTAACGAACCACCCTCAGAATCAGGAAGCGGCTTTAGAATGGCGTCCTTTTTGGCCTGGAAATACATTGGGCGAAATAATCACCGCCCATAATCTTCGCTGCAACGGAATGTTGAAAGAAAAGACGCCCGGGCCCTTCGTGGAGTGCCTGCCTGAGATCACACCGGCCCTTACAATCAACACTTTTTCAGCGGGAGCACCGGCTGATCTTTCAAAAACCCAATCCAGAGTGCTAAAGATACTGTTGCTCGATCTCGATCAATCCCACTACACTCCGCAGGCCCTAGAGCCAATCATAAACCGGCTCGATCACCAGAATCAGATTACCCATCTGGTTCAAGTGAGCCGCGCGTCGCGGCCGGAGTCAAGGGCTGATTACTTCGCCAACGAGACATGCATCTTGAGGAGCGAGCCGGAGATTTTCCAGCGGCAGACAGAGTTCGAAGCGTTCCTGCACGCCTATCGCTTCTCGTATGAAAACGCCTGGTGCGGTGTCATCAAGAACCCGCTCGACGCCCCATGTGTTGAAGAAGTGCATAAAGAGCCCTATATCCATCCCAGGAGGGGACATTTCCTAAAACCCAATAGCCAAGAGGGAAGATCGGTGGAGAGGGTTTACCGGGAGTATCGCAGGAGGCTGCCGAAATTACTGGCCGATATCCGTGATGTGGCCATGGCCAGGCGGCTTATGGAGGATCAGGTCGTCAATCTTGGCCGAACGGCGGCGATTCAAGAATTGCTGCTGACCTTGATCGCAGAGAGGGTCCGCCCGCGGCCGGGTTACCGTGTTTCAGTCCGATCGATCCGGATGCCCTTACTCGATATGCAAGCCGATAGGCCTCTGGAGATGAGAGAGTTAGAGCAAAAACGTTTGATCGCGCTGCATTTGATAGGGTCGGTTGGCGGACTGGATCAAGATAAAGCGAACGCGCTGGCGGAACTGGGAATAAGAGGGGGGATCCGCTACGCAGTACAGTTTGACAGGCCGGACGTATGGGGAAAGATCGCTCCCGTACGGAACAACTTGCGAATTGAACAGTTAACGTCTGAATTACCGGGCTGGCGGGTAAAGCCGAGGGACTGCAGGGTCAGTCTCAGCGAAATCTCTATTGGACTCCAGATTGAAGAGTCGAAAACCAGCCATAGTTCCTGGGAAGTAGCAAACCGATATACCAGGATTGAGAACAGTCGGAGTGTATCCATCGACAATGAATGATCGCTGGCGACCCGTTCGGGTCATTACAGAAAAGGGCGATAAAATTAGATATCCTGTGTTACCATGGACAATAATTCCCTGGTGACACGATTATTGGCGTTTTAACGTCATTCATGACAACTATTATGGAGGTATAAGAATGTTGGAAGATTCATCAGTGCAACCACAACTAGATGAAATTGTGGTAAAGGAATCGCTGAACCCATTTGGCATAGCTCAGGCCCAGCTCGACGAAGCGGCCGAGATCCTGCAATTGGAGCCAGAGATGCACGCTTTCCTGCGCGAACCGATGCGTGAATTTCATTTCACGATTCCGGTACGCATGGATAATGGCAAAACTCGTGTATTCCAGGGCTTTCGAGTCCAATACAACGATGCCCGCGGACCCGCCAAGGGTGGCATCCGATTCCACCCAGACGAGACGATCGACACCGTTCGCGCCCTGGCGGCGTGGATGACCTGGAAGACGGCCATTGTCGACATCCCTTTAGGCGGTGGAAAAGGCGGCGTTATCTGTGACCCGCGTATGCTGTCGCCAACGGAGCTCGAGCGTCTCAGCCGGGGGTACATGCGAAACGTCGCCCGCTATGTGGGCATAACCAAAGACATTCCCGCCCCAGATGTCTACACCAATCCCCAGATCATGGCCTGGATGATGGACGAGTATCAGGTTCTAGTCGGGCATCACGAACCCGGGGTGATTACCGGCAAGCCATTGGAACTAGGCGGCGCGGCCGGTCGGAGTGATGCCACGGCGCGCGGAGGTATCTACACGGTACGCGAGGCGGCCAAGCTGCTAGGCATAAACCTGGAAGGGGCCACAGCGGCCATCCAGGGATATGGAAATGCCGGCCAATTCGCCCACCAACTGTCCAATTTTATTCTTGGTCAAAAGATAATCGCCGTCAGCGATTCGCGAGGTGGCATTATCTCTGAGACGCCCCTTGATTTCCATGATGTCGTAGACCATAAGAAGGCTACTGGATCGGTGATCGATTACCCAGGGACGAGAAACATCAGCAACGCAGAGCTCCTGGAGCTTGATGTGGATGTGCTGTATCCAGCGGCCTTGGAGAACGTGATCACGGCCAAGAATGCAGACCATATAAAGGCCAAGATCGTGGCTGAACTGGCTAACGGCCCTACGACCCCCATAGCCGACGACACTCTTTACAAAAAAGGCATCTACGTCATCCCGGACTTCCTATGCAACGCCGGCGGCGTTACTGTCTCCTACTTCGAGATGGTGCAGAACTCCTACCAGTTCTACTGGGATGAGGGCTTGACGCACGAGCGGCTGGATACGAAGATGACCCAGGCCTTCCATAAAGTACACGAGATGGCCATGGCAAAAAGTGTCAACAACCGTGTCGCAGCATACCTGGTGGCTGTAGACCGGGTAGCTCGAGCTGTGCGCCTACGCGGCTGGATCTAACATCTACCCATGGGTACACCCCATCAGGCAGATGCGGATGTACCTCAAGAAAGATTGAGAGAAGCCTCTTACCGGTTGCGAAACTGGTAAGAGGTTTTTTAGTTGCTCGTCTGTATTTTCACCCTGATTCCCAGAGAAAGAGGGGTGACATTCACACCCGGTAGTGGAGAATTTAAGAGAAGGACAATGAGCTGTCTAGAAGCGACTCAGGACGGGAACCAGCCAACGTCGCGACCTTGCCGCACGAAATGGTGGATTACGTAACTTTGGGGTGGGGTTATGCAGGGGAGCATAAAAAAGTAACGCATTCTCGCGAAAATTCAAGCTGATATTCTGGAACTCAAGACCGGGGAACTGAATATGAAGAAAAAACAGAGCGCGGTCAATCAGGTGACATCTCGACCGAAGAAGACCAAGATTCATTGTATAATAGGGAACAGACGGGAGAACTCTACCAACGATAAGTCCCCAGCAATTACGATCCCGGCTAATATAATAGTCAGATTATTGATGGCTCATTACGCCAATAGAGACTGTCAACGAGCCGGGTCCACGCGGCGTCATTATTGACGTTGCTGAATCAATCACTGTGGGAGATTTCAGAGGAGGTGGGCATGTATAAGAAGATCCTGGTTCCCCTGGATGGTTCGAAGCGGGCGGAGGCCATCATGCCTCATGCGGAAGAGCTGGCTTCCTGTGTCGAGGCCACTGTCCTTTTGCTCCAGATAATTGAGCCATCCGTCGTCTATACAAGTCCCTATGACACCTATCCCGAAATGAATCTGGATCAGGCGGAGCGAAGAACAACGGATGTCGAGAGTTATCTGTCGAGCTGGAAAGAAAAGCTGGACGGGAAGGGCATCGAAACGGAACTTCGCGTCGAACATGGCCCAGTCGTCATGACGATACTCGAGATCGCTTCGCAAGAAGAAGTAGATTTAATCGCCATGGCCAGCCACGGCCGGACAGGATTGGCTCGTGTGTTTTACGGGAGTGTGTCAGCCGGGGTATTGAACCGCATCGACCGGCCGCTACTGTTGGTCCGTTCCCAGTAGAGAAGGGATGGCGAGCCGCCAGATAAAACTCGCCAGGTGTTTTGGTCGGGCACCCTGTTTAATCGTCTTCGCTTGCCTTGGCCAGGTCCCTTAGAAGCTCCAGCTGGCCGGTGTGATACGTCTCGTGCCAGTGCAGCCCATTAAGATGCTGGGAAATTGGTTTAACACCTCGATCCGTCTCCGCCTCTTCCAGCAGTTCAGACTCGGATATCTGAGTCAAGGCTTCGGCGATGCGTTCTTGTGATAAGTCCAGGTCGTTGAACAGCTTCTCGAGGGTTATGGCCTGCTCGGCATTAGTAACCGGTGGTGAACCTGTCTTGAAGCGATCAATCACCTCCTGGCTCCAAATCGGCTTCGCTCCCAGTAGTTTCAGAGACGTATGCCGGCCGGCAAGGATGTGCCCCAGTACCCAATTGAGGCAGTTGCCGTCATAGGGAGGTTGGACCAAGGAGTCGGCGTCTGATAAACCATCGGTCAGGTGTTTTATTAGCCAGTGATTGGTGGCGTAGGATTGAGTCAGGGATTCAGCGTCGGGAAAGTTCATAGGGAAATCCTCTTAAAATGTTAGAACCATGAAGAGAGTGCAGGCCAAGTGCCCGCCTATACAGGTGCTGGATAATCGATAATTTGCCATATATGCCGATCTCTTTTACAGATCCGGATTGATGATAAATGAGGTATCACAGTTGACGCAAGCGATGGTGGCTGGGTCAGTCCCATCACTTCTGCATCGATGAGATCTGGTAAAATCTATAGTATTAGAACAATTGTTCCAAGTCAAGCTCAGTCGGGGTTCAAGATGACTTTTGTCGGAATCAATTAATGCCGTTTATCACTGACGGTTGATCGAACTGCAAGCTATGCTTATCATATCGGAGAAAATTGGGACTCATTCAAGGGAGACGAGTCGATGTACGATCTGATTATCGTTGGCGGTGGTCCAGCCGGGTTGACAGCGGCCATCTATGCCCTGAGAAAACGGCTGAACGTATTTTTGGTCAGCCAGGATTTGGGTGGAAAAACTAATTACCGCATGGAACTTCCAGATGTCGAATCACACCAGGTGATCCGGGGTGTTGAGATCGTCGAAAAGTTCTGGCGAGAGCTGGATTACCTGGAATTCGCCCGGCACCTGGAGCCGGTAACGGCTGTGGAGAAGGAAGGGGATGTTTTTACAGTCATTACAGCTAGTGGTGAAAGGTTGGAGGCCAGTAGCGTTATCGTGGCCACCGGATCTCGAGTAAAACAGCTGGGGGTTCCAGGAGAGAAGGCCTTTATGGGCCGGGGGCTGAGCTATTCGGCAATCAGCTACGCGCCGCTGTTCCTGGGTCGGAGAACGGCGGTCATCGGCGATGGATCTTTAGCTTTGCGAGCGGCGGCCGAACTGGCCCTGGTGTCAGAGACAGTGCATCTGGTGGCCCTGGCAGCTGATGTAACAGAATCGCCAATAATCCAACAACTGGTCAGCGGTAACAAAGTGGTGGTCTGGGAAGGGTACGAGGTCAAGGAGATCCAGGGTACCGGCTATGCCGAGCGGATTATCGTCGAAACACCGCAAGGGGAAAGCTCTGAGATCGAAGTTGACGGCATCTTTATCGAGCTAGGCTTGCTACCCAATTCAGACATGGTGAAGGATCTGGTCAAGTTGGACGAGATGGACAGAATCGTCGTGGATAACCTCACTCGAACCAGTTGCCCCGGCTTGTTCGCAGCTGGAGATGTGACCGACGCGTTTGCGGAACAGGTTCTGATCGCCGTCGGCGAGGGAGCTAAAGCAACCCTTAGCGCGTACGAATACCTCTTACCAAAGCTATAGAGCCCTGGAGCCGGCTAAGACAGCTAAGACAGCAGGTTCAATTTGCCGGTCAAGTGAAACAGCGACTGCTCACTGTCGGGCCGAGGCAATGGTGCGTTGATGGACGGCTTGGCGAACTTTCCTAATGAAAGAGCCAACCTGGGCGTCTTGAGTCAAATCGCCAGATTCCTGCTCGTTGGGCAGCGTCGAAGGCCTGGCTCATTTCCTTTTTAGTTACCCGGCGGTTGATCTCTGGGTACTTATCTCTCCGCACCTTGTGGGCCGGATGATACTGGGCCATAAGGTTTACAAAGGTGTCAGGAGATAGCTCGTCTGCCAGAAATGCCATGATTTCGGCCGTCCCGGCCGCGCCATCAGGCATTACCAGGTGTCGAACGAGAACACCACGCAGCGCCAGACCATGCTCGTCCATCTTTAACACGCCAACCTGGTCGTGCATCTCCTTAAAGGCTTGCCGCGCCGCCTGGGGATAGTCTTTTGCTTTCAAGTAGCGCAGCGATATCGACGGGTCCCAGATTTTAAAATCAGGCATGTAAATGTCTACGATGCCGTCCAGGAGCTCGAGACTGTGCAAAGAATCGTAGGCGGAGGTATTGTAGACAATTGGCAGCCGTAAACCCCCGTCAACAGCCATGGTCAAGGCTTCAAGAACTTGAGGGACGACGTGTTCGGGCGTTACGAAGTTGATGTTATGGCAGCCGATTTTCTGTAGCTCAAGCATAACCTGGGCCAGGGGTTCGGCGGCCATCGCCACGCCTGCGCGGGATTGGCTGATGTCGTAATTCTGGCAGAAGACGCAGCGAAGGTTACACATGGAAAAGAATATCGTCCCGCTTCCGCGGGTTCCTCGCAGGCAATCTTCTTCGCCGAAATGGGGGAAATAACTACTGACCAGGGCATGACGGCCGGATTTGCAGACAGCCGTATTGTCCGCCAGCCGGTCGACGCCGCAGTTTCGAGGGCAAATGTGACAATCGGCCAGTGCGGCAATGGCTTTTTTGCCCCTCTCCCTGAGCTCGCCGCTTCGATGCAGGGCCATATAAGCGGGTTCGAAGTCACGGCTGGAGAGTATGAAGTCGTCGACTATATCTATCGTGGACATTCTTTCAACGTCGCCCTTGCAAACGCCGGGCCTGACAACAGGCTGTTAGCATGCCAGTAAAGAGACCTCTTTCCTGATTATAACACAGCCCTTTTGGCCTGTTTCTTAACAACCGGGCAACATGTACAACCCGATATTTCAGCCAAGCTCAGCCGATGACCAGCACATGCCCGAGGACGCCGAAACCTTCATTTCTAACTTCGGTTCGTACCCGGGTGAGAACGAGGAGCTCTAAAAGGTGAACCAACGTCCAGCTTCAGGCCAGACCCGGCCTTGTCAGACGAGATGATCCAGTCACTCATGGTGATAACCGATCAGTCATTCACCCAATAAAATAGCCTTCTCCAAAGTAACTTGTTCCAGTCTCGCTAGAACCTAAATATCAGGCGCCAGTACCGGGAGAGCACTAGAGGGGGTTCTCCTAACCGCTTATGACATTCTTCGTTATTTTTCGCTGCTGTTTGTCACTACGTAATAACCTAAATCTCTGCGATACTGAGTGTGGCTAATAGGCCATTCTTACTGAAACAACCTTACCTTAACCGGAGGAAATATGGCTCGAGGTCGTATAGTGATCGACGTGGAGCGGTGCAAAGGGTGTGAGCTGTGCAGAGATGCCTGCCCTAAAGATGTGCTTGAGTTAGCTGACGAACTCAATAACAAGGGTTACCGCCCTGTCATACTGTTGGATCCCGAACACGAGTGCACAGGCTGCGCCTTATGCGCAGTAGTCTGCCCTGACGCTTGTATTACGGTATACCGGGATGTACCCCAGAGAACGAGGGAGGCGCGTGGACATGCCCAAGCAGTTGCTTAAAGGAAACGTAGCCATCGCCGAAGCGGCCATCAGGGCAGGCTGCGAAGCATATTTTGGATATCCCATTACCCCCCAAACAGAGCTTCTGGAGCACATGTCAGAAAGGATGATCGAGCTCGGCCGGGTCTTTCTGCAGGCCGAGAGCGAGGTCGCTGCTATCAACATGGTTTACGGAGCAGCGTCCGCTGGCGTTAGAACGATGACCTCGTCCAGCAGCCCGGGGATCAGCCTGATGCAAGAAGGTTTCAGCTACATTGCGGGTTCGCAAGTGCCCGCGGTCATCGTCGATGTTATGCGCGGAGGTCCGGGACTCGGGAATATTCAGCCAAGCCAGGCCGATTATCACCAGGTAACAAAGTCAACAGGACATGGGGATTTTCATGCTATCGTTCTAGCCCCGTCTACCATCCAGGAGGCCATCGATCTCACAGTATTGGCTTTTGATCTTGCGGAGAAGTACCGGACGCTGGTTTTCTTGGTTGCAGATGGGGCGATGGGTCAGATGATGGAGCCGGCCGAATTGCCGCCGATGAGACCGCTTTCTGGAGAACGTCCAGACTGGGCCTTGACCGGGGCGAAAGGACGGGATGTAAACACCATCTCCTCGATATATCTCGGCTCCGACAAACTCGAGGCATTTAATAAGGAATTGCAGGAGAAGCTTTCTCTAATTCGTAAGCAAGAAATCCGTTACGAAGAGCTATTCCTGGACGGTGCAGAAGTGGTGGTTATGGCCTTTGGCACCGCTGCCCGTGTCGCTCAGACAGCGGTTAAACGTCTGCGCGACGAGGGATTAGCGGTTGGTCTGTTCCGTCCAATCACCCTGTGGCCATTCCCGGAAAAACAGGTGGCTGATATCGCTGAGAAGGCCAGGTCGCTGCTGGTAGTCGAAATGAATGCCGGGCAAATGCTCCTGGATATCCGTGCCGCCATTGACACTAAGGTGCCTATCAGCTTTTTAGGCCGGATGGGTGGGGCTATCCCCATGCCTGATGAAGTGGAAGACCGCCTTCGTACGATGCTGGTCACGAAAATGAAGCCGGAGATATCTCTCTGGCAGGAGAATGGTAATGGACACCCTAGTCGCTGAACACGAGAAGCTGGTCTACGAACGCCCGCAGGCACTTACGGATGTGAGTACACACTATTGTCCTGGGTGCACTCATGGCACGGCACACCGGATCATAGCTGAGGTTATCGACGAGATGGGCTTGCGAGAGCAGACGGTCCTGGTCGCCTCCGTCGGATGTTCGGTGTTTTCCTATAAGTACTTCAATGTAGATGCCTGCGAGGCAGCACATGGCCGGGCGCCGGCCATGGCGACCGGTATAAAGCGGACCAATCCGGATAATTTGGTTTTTACCTATCAGGGAGATGGAGATTTGGCCTCTATTGGGGCCGGGGAGATCGTGCATGTGGCCGGTCGTGGCGAGAATATCACGACCATATTCATCAACAACGCCATCTACGGTATGACTGGCGGTCAGATGGCTCCGACTAGCCTCATCGGACAGATAACCACGTCCTCTCCATTTGGAAGGGAGACCAAGCTAGCAGGCTATCCGATGCGCATGGCCGAGTTACTGGCCGTATTACCGGGAACGGTCTACAGCGTGCGTAGAAGCCTTCATGATGCCCGGCACATCAATCAGGCCAAGAAAGCTATTCGCATCGCTTTTGAGTCTCAGATTCAGGGTCTGGGATTCAGCCTGGTTGAACTGCTTTCCTCTTGTCCTATAAATTGGGGCATGACCCCGGCTGACGCGTTGGAGTGGGTAAAGAGCGACATGATTCCCGCTTATCCAATAGGTGATTTCAAAGTTGCCGGCGAGCTCGAGGGTATCTCAAAGAGAAAGAATTAAGGGGAAGGACGGCCACCGGCCTTCTATAGCTGGATCAGGAGATATAAATGACGACCCCATGGGAGCAAAGATATGCCCAGCGCACTCAACGAATGGGAAGTTCGGCCATCCGCGAGTTGCTGAAGTTGACCGAACAACCTGATTTAATTTCCTTTGCTGGTGGATTACCAGCTCCGGATCTGTTTCCAATTGACGAGTTTAAAGAATCGGCTGATAGGGTTCTCACCAGACACGGACGCAAAGCGCTGCAGTACAGTACAACAGAGGGCTACCGGCCTCTACGTGAATTTATTGTTCAGAAAATCTGCCGCTATGGAATCGAAGCGGCACCGGAAAACGTGCTTATCACCAGTGGCTCACAGCAGGCGCTAGATCTGATAGGAAAGATTTTGATCAACCCTGGCGACAGGCTCCTCACGGAGCGACCGACCTATCTTGGCGCACTTCAGGCTTGGCGCTCATACCAGGCAGAATTTATCACGGTACCCGTCGACGATGATGGCCTACAAACAGATTTGCTGGAAGAAGCGCTCTGTAGTGGTCCTAAATTCATGTATATTCTGCCAAATTTCCAGAATCCCGGAGGTGTAACCCTGAATCTGCCCCGTCGCAAGGATCTCATACTGATGGCCGATCGATACGGCACTCCAATCATTGAAGATGATCCCTATGGAGAACTCAGGTATGAGGGAGAACACTTGCCTCCGTTGGTTGTCCTCGACGCGGAGAAGCTCAACGATGACTCAAAAACCAATGGGCAAGGTTTCTGCAGAGGGAATGTCCTCTACCTTAGCACTTTCTCGAAAACATTGGCTCCTGGTCTGCGACTGGGTTGGATTGTAGCCCCAGTCAGCGTCATTCAACGATGCGTCATGGCTAAACAAGGTATGGATCTGCATTCAAGTACCTTTATCCAGATGGTGGCCTATGATGTTGCCAAAGGCGGTTTTCTAGAGAGACATGTACGTGAAATCCGTGACGTATATCGTCACCGTCGCGATGTAATGCTAAAGGCCATGGACCAACACTTCCCAACGGCTGTGCGATGGACGAGACCTCAGGGAGGATTGTTCCTTTGGGCCATTCTGCCTGAGCATATCTCTGCGGCAGCGGTGTTGGAGAAGGCAGTCGAATACAAGGTGGCCTTCGTCCCTGGCACTTCCTTCCATCCCGATGGCGGTGGAGAGAATACGATGCGTCTTAATTTCTCAAATGCGAAGCCAGACCAAATTGAGATCGGCATCAAACGGTTGGGTCAAGCCTTGTCAGAATCGTTGCAGGAGACAATCGTTCTCGAGCCGGCATTGGTCTAGAGAGTATAATTGAGTCTGTGATGGCCTTGCAGGCTAAGAAATCGAACTGTGAGTTGATGGTTGTTAATAATCCAATTTCCGTGGAATAGCTACTGCAAAAGGCTGACACGATAAGGAAACCAATCAAATGGAAACATCGATCATAATCGCGGGATTCGGAGGACAGGGTGTTATGTTTGCCGGGCAACTGTTGGCTTATGCCGGAATGGATGCTGGCCGCTATGTCACCTGGATACCATCGTACGGACCGGAAATGCGCGGCGGAACGGCCAACTGCGCAGTAATTATCAGTGATGAGCCGATAGGCACTCCGTTGGTAGCCCGGCCTGATGTGGCCATTGTCTTGAATCTGCCATCGTGCGAGAAGTACGAACCCCAGGTGAGTCCTGGTGGCTTGCTCGTGATTAACAGCTCGATTGTTCGTTTCGAGAGTGAACGGAACGACATCGATACGATCTACATAGCGGCAAACGCTATTGCCGAGGAATTCGGATCATCAAAAATGCTGAATGTGGCCACCCTGGGTGCGATGCTCGCGAGGAGGCCAATGCTGGATCTGGAAACGGTGAGACAGGCCCTCATCGATCATCTACCTTCCAGAAAGTCGCACATGGCTGAGGCGAATCTCAAGGTCCTAATGCGTGGATACGAGGTAGGTCTTCCGGTAACCATCTAGCATTTTAGGTAGCATTTTTAGGAGTGTGATCTAGCCGGCTGGTCTATCCTGGACGCGAACCTTAACGACGCGAGGTGGTATTTCTAACCTATGCCAAAGAAGACCTGCGGGACATCGAGGGTCAATAGTTAGCCTGAGTTTTCGGACCTCTCCTTCCTCTAAACTGCTAATGAGTAACCATGCTGTATTATCTATCAATCTGTCAGGTCGAGAATCAATGGTCCGGGTTCTAATAGTTCCGGAAGGAGGCCATGTTTAAGAAGATCCTGGTGCCGCTGGATGGATCAGAAGTGGCGGAGAGGGCTTTGCCGCCAGCCATGACAATTGCCCGTAAGGCGCAGGGCGAGATTACTCTCCTGAGAGTCTCTGTCCACCAGCAGATTATCTTGCCTAGCACGGCTGGATACGGGCTGCCCTTATCCGAAGGGACGATAGCGCACGATCGGAGACGAGTGCAAGCCTATCTCTCCGCTGTGAGCGAGGAATGGCTAGAGCCATGCCTCACGATCCGCAGCGAGGCATTAGTGGGCGATGTGGCTGGAATTATTGTCGATACAGCTTCGATAGAGAATGCAGATCTGGCCGTTATTTCTGGTAAGTATCGGTAGACAACTGCAGGGAGATTAAGGAAAATAGCTGAGGAAAACAGCTCAGACACATTTGAATTAGGCTAGCTTTCGCATCACGATGACTACAAAGAGCCTCAGATTAAGGTAGAAATGGTATTGATCGTTCAGGCGAAAATTGAGGTAGACCGCAGTATGACTGCTACCCGAGACGCATATATGGGTGTCATTTGATTCTAGTAACAGGAGCGACTGGTTATGTTGGGGGACGGCTGGTTCCACGCCTTCTAAATGCCGGGTACCAGGTGAGGGTGCTTGTTCGAGATCCAGCGCGCCTGCAAGGGCGTCCCTGGCGTGAAAGTGTGGAAGTTGTACAAGGCAACGTCCGGAACTTGGACACGATTCGACCGGCTCTAGAGGGCGTATCGGCCGCTTTCTATCTGATACGGAGTATTGACGACGATAGCAATTCACCACAGAAAAACTCGGAAGGCGCCCGAAATTTCGGCCAGGTGGCCCGAGAGACTGGCGTCAAAAGAATAATCTATCTAGGCGCCTTGGGGGATCCCGAGAAGAAACACAATGATCTTGTCCGTTCCCAAAGAAACACGGGCGATATTCTGCGCGAAAGCGGCGTACCTGTTACAGAATTCCACGCCTCCTTAATAGTCGGGTCTGGCAGCCTTGCTTTCGAGATGATTCGCTATCTAACGGAACGGTTGCCGATCATGATCTGTCCCCGGTGGGTAAAGACCAAAGTACAGCCGATCGCCATCCGAAGCGTACTCGACTATCTCGAGGAGGCTTTGATTACGCCAGAAAGCGCAGGCAAAGTGCTGCAAATCGGGGGGACTGAGGTGATTTCCTACGGCGATATGCTTAGACGCTACGCCAGGATTCGAGATCTTCGCCGAATTCAAATTACGCTACCCGTCCTGACGCCCAGGCTTTCTTCATACTGGGTCCACTTGATAACCCCGGTACCAGCGTCGATCGCCCGGCCGCTGATCGATGGATTTCGATACAAAGCCATCGTCGAGAATGACCTGGCTCGTCGGATATTCCCGAATATACGCTTGGTGAATTTCGAGCTTGGTGTTCGACTGGCGTTGGCCCGGCTGGAGGCCGGGCAAGTTGAGACTACCTGGAACGACGCCCTGGCAACATCTCAAGGTGAAATGACGCCAGTCGTATTGACGTCCCATGAGGGCATGCTGTTGGAACAACGCCAGCAGGTGGTAGAAGCGTCGCCCTCTGACGCATTTAGCGCCTTTTCGAGGTTAGGCGGCGATCGAGGATGGGCGTACATGAACTGGGCCTGGCGATTCAGAGGCGCGATGGACCGCTCGATCGGTGGGGTTGGTATGCGGCGAGGACGCCGGGATCCATATACGCTTCGGGTCGGTGATGCCCTCGATTTTTGGCGCGTCGAAGCCGTCGAACCGGATCACCTGATTCGGCTTCGGGCGGAGATGAAAGTGCCCGGGGACGCCTGGCTCCAATTTGAAGCGATACCGGTTGAAGATTCGAAAACGCGCCTCACACAGACGGCCTATTTTGCCTCTAAAGGTCTACTAGGCCTGCTCTACTGGTACGTCTTGTATCCCATTCACGGCGTAATCTTCTCCGGTATGATCCGCGCGCTTTCGGAGGAAGCCGAGGAGATGGCCACTCGCAGAGCATCGACCAACTGACCTGACCGGTGGGGGATGGCCAATTCTATCAAGTCGTCTGAGCTCCTGTGGTGCTCTTACCGTTGCCCCTGAGTTGTTTACTCTTTACTCGCTTTCTAGAGATGGGGAAACCTGGTCAACTGGGGTCCAGTTTGCCGGGCGCCCTTTACCCAGTGGAACGAGGGAAGATGCCAACGACCATCCGAATTTGATCAGATATAAGGGGTTAAGCGTACGCATGAAAATGTCTCTGTACGGGGCACTGCCGGTAAACATATCCCATAAGATCATACTCATCCGGCGCTGTTGGCCTCGCTTTGCCTGCTCATCGGCGGTCATGCTCAGTACGGCTTTCCGAGCGAAACGCCTGTGTTGGATCTGGTGGGTGAACGCAAATATCAGCCGTCCGATCGAATTGTCCCGGTCGAGGGCCTTGCAGGTCGGTAGGAAGTGTTTCTCAAAATCCTCGGCGGCGATACCATGGAAAATAGCAGTGGAGGCAGCGGCCTTGGCTGTCCGGTAAGCACCACCTATACCATCTTTATAGAGACGGGTTACTCCGCTGTCGCCGACAAAGACAAGCCGATCTGCGTAAGGGTGGACGGCGGCGCCAACATTCATCCTGGGTAAGCATTGGCAGGCGAAATGCTTGAGGTGCCAATCCGTTGGCATACACTGTTTCACCTCTGGCGCGTCCAGGAAAGTCTCAAACAGATCCTTGTCAATATCCTCTCCAAGCATGCAGATGGTTACGTAATCCCCCTTGGGAACCATGGCCGCAAATTCGAGGCCTGGAAGATCTAAGAGAAACACATGCATCGAGTTGCCGAGATATTTCTCAATCATCTCTTCGCCCAATTTATATTCGCGAATAATGGTCTTGGTTACTCGAGGTGGCTCGTAGTCCAGGTCGAGATCCTTGATCAATTTCTGAGAAGCTGAATTCACGCCAGTGGCGAAGACGAGCAGGTCATAGGTTTTCGGCGTTCCTTTCCTCGTATTCAGCGTAGGACGGCCCGAACTCCAGTCGAGCTCTGTTACGCGCCCATTTATGATGTTAGCTCCCTTTTCGATGGTCAGCGATTGAAGATATCCATCGAAACTTCTCCATTTACCGCTTGTATCTCCTTTTGGCCCAGCTCCTCGGTGAACGGCGCCGATGCGCATCTCCTGAATGGGAGTTTCAATACGGACGCTGCCTACATCCATATGCATGACATAGGAGCTAATCCCACGCTGGACGACATCTGGAGGGATATTGATCCCTTCAGTTGCCAGGATCTGGACAAGTGATTCGGAGATGATCCCACCGCAGTGATTGCAACCACCAGGGCCGGCCTTGTCGAAATTTCGTGGCTCGTAGATATCCACCTCCAAGTCGATCCCCATCATCTCAGCCATATCGAGCAAAAAGTAGCTAAAAAAGGAACCGGCCGGCCCGCCACCGATGACACCAACACGCGAACCGTCATCTAGTTGGAATTCGCGATCGCCTTCTTCAAGAAAGGGAGCCAGCTTTTGCACTAAAAATGATTCATCCGTCATCGTACATTCTCCTCAGTGGTCGACCTGGTTTAGGAGTGATTGGCCTACAAACACATTAATCCATACCTAGAGTATGTGTTCGTGAATCGACGCCAGTCACTTGTTGATTCTGTAGCAAGTGAAGCCTGACTGTTGAGCTACTCATCTTCAACCAAGAGCACGCCTAGTTCGAGCGCCTGGTTCATTATCTTGTCCTGATGTGGCAAGGATCGATAACTCTAATCAGGGTGAATTGGACCATACCAAATGGGGACCGTAAACGACAAGTGACGACTGTCAGCGAAATGTACGCAGATGGTCACTTTTGAGGCCGGCGGATTTACTGCGCGGTGATGTTAGTTCTTGGTCGGTATCTGGCAATTAAGCTCGTTCAGTGCCTTAAACCACTCATCTTCGTTTGCCGGTTTACGAGCGCGGAAATTGATGCCCAGGGTACCGTAGTCGGCGGCGCTGCTCGATTGTGGTGCACCATCAAAAACATCGGCGCGCCAGGTGATTTCAAAATCGACGAAGCCGGCTTGAGTTACAATTATCTGGAGCTCTGCTTCCAGCAAAGCACCAGCAATTCAGCCAGTCCAGAGGTCTATCTTGTGTTTAGCGCTCTCGGGGACGGCCTTCTGAACCAGTATATCTCCTATCTGTAGACGACCGACTGGTTTGAGGACACGGGCCATTTCCTGGAGGCCAGCGAGCTTGTCGGGCATCAGGTTTAGAACACCGTTGGAGATAACTACATCAGCCCACCCATCGGCGACGGGAAGTGCTTCACCATACCCTTCTCGAAACTCGACGTTATTGAGCCCAGCATTGGCAGCTGACTTTCGCGCCTTTTCCAACATCGTCGCGGTCATATCTACACCAATGACCTGACCATCGGGTCCAACCATTTTGGATGCGATGAGACTGTCGATGCCCGCGCCGGAGCCAACATCAACAACCCTTTCTCCAGGCTTGATCACGTCCAGGCTAAAGGGATTACCCGTGCCGGCAAAGGATTCAATGGAGGTTTCGGGGATGCCTTCTAACCAGCTCTCCTGATATTCCAATAGGCGGGCCAGGGTCCGGCCGGTATGAAAATGGAATCCTTGGTCAGGCGAGAGGGCTACCGCCTTATATTCATCACGAATGGCATCACGAAGCTCCTCCCTGTTTATCTCTGCAGTTTCGTAAACAATCTCGCTCATTCTTCTCTCCTATCGTCGATGATTCCCAACTTCCGCTTTAGGGCCAAGCGCGTCGTTCAACGTCTGGCGTAAGGCGTACAAAGTCCGATAAAGATTGTTAGCACCGGAGGAATGATCAGCTTCAGGCCAGAGAAAATCGACGGCCTGATCCTTGACTATCCGGCTGTCCAGGGTGAGACGTTGAAATAAAGCAGCAGATTTGCGTCGCCTCCAATCGGCGGTCCGCAGCCTTCGCTCTCCCCGAATAACCTCAAATCTACCTAGCAGGTAGATATGAACTGACAACTCGGTCGAAACCGGCATTCGCGCGCCTCCTCAACAGGCATACTCTATGATGTTGTCACAACGTCAGAAGTTATAGCAACAAGGCATGATATTAAGCCTTGATGACGCCAGACCATTATAGAAGAAATTCGCAATCCCCCCAACGCGCCCGAGAGCTCTTCAGCCTGCCCAGGGCATCAATGCACGCATTGATCCAATCGGCGGCACCGGAAATTTACCGGCTCACTCTCCCAAGTTAACTTATAGCCGCTGGCTACAATTCAACAAGCCCAAGTTGAAGGGCGACGGTCACAGCCTCGGTCCGATTACCAGCCCCCAATTTGGCCAGGATCGAGGTAATGTGGAATTTTACAGTCCGTTCAGCGATGAGTAATTCGGCGGCGATCTCCTTGTTTTGCATGCCCTGGGCCAAAAGAGTGAGAACCTCCTGCTCGCGCGGGGTGAGTTCCTCAAACTGTCCAGCCGACGATTCGTTTGCAGCCAAGCGGTCGAGCAAGCGAGAAGTCACCACAGGTTGTAGTAACGAGCCACCCTGGTGCACAACACGAACGGCATTGAAAAGTTCGTCTCGCGGCGCCCCTTTGAGTAGATAACCTTTTGCGCCGGCCTGAACAGCGCTCAGGATTCGTTCGTCCGTGTCAAAGGCGGTAAAGACAACAACCCGGACGTCCGGCTGGTCTTTTCGAAGCAAGCGGATCGTCTCCACGCCATCCATGCCCGGCATCTCAAGATCCATCAATATCACATCTGGCAGGTGCTGGCGCGCGAACGCTAACGCCTCCTCGCCCGAGGCTGCCTCGCCGATAACCTGGAAATCGGGCTGGATGCTGAGAATCGCCACCAGTCCATCTCTAACAACTGGGTGGTCGTCGACGATCAGTAATTTAATCGAATCTTTCATGATCTTATGCCATCTGTAAGAGAGAGAACTGGAGCTCTGAGCGACCTGTTGTCTGTAACGCTTTACGAGCTCATCGCCCGGGATAGATCTCCGTCCTGTCGGGTTGTCTATCAGGGAGATCCCTGTGGCAATTCAAACGAACCTCACTGATCTGTCGGAATTGACACTTTTAACTGCGTGCCCTCTTCAGGCGAACTTTGAAGGTCCAGATGGCCACCCATGAGATGGACACGCTCGTTAATACCCACCAGCCCGTATCGCCCTTCGGGTATAGTCTCGGTCTGAAATCCTTGTCCATCGTCCTGGATAATGAGATCTAGAAAAACGGGCGTGACCACCAGTTCTACCTCGATATGACCAGCGCCGGCGTGCCGTTCGATATTAGTCAATGCTTCCTGGGCGATCCGGTACAGACCCACTTCGATTCGAACCGGGAGAGGTTGATGGGCGCCAACCGTCCGGAGCCGTATCTCGGCCCCTGTCCGCTCCTGGAAATCATCCAATAGAGCCTGAAGAGCTTCGGCTAACGAACGCCCTTCCAAGGGTACCGCTCTCAGATCTAACACCGATCGGCGCGCTTCCAATAAGCCTGAGCGGCTTAATTCAAGGGCCTTACGCACGGCGAGCCAGATCTGCTCTCTTTGCGCCTCGGCTTCGAACAGGGCGTCGGCGGTCTCCATCTGCAAGGTGATGGCAGCCAGGTTTTGGGCGAGGGTGTCGTGGATCTCCCGGGCCAGTCGATTCCGCTCTTCCATGGCCCCGATCCGCGCGCTTCGTTCGAATAGCCAGGCCCGCTCGATGGTCAAGCTCAGCAGGTCACCAATGGTATGCAGTAATCGTAAATCCTCTTGGGACAGCTCGCGCCAATCGGTGTCCGCGACGTTCAACACGCCAAGTTTTAGCCCATGGGAGGCGTATAGGGGAACACTTGTATGGTATCTAAGGCCATCCGTGCCATCAACCAGCCCCCAAAGGCGGCTACAGCTGACGACGTTTACATTGGCGGCCCCGCTTAGATCTCCGGTGCGAAAGGTCTTCAGGCAGTAGCATTCTCCCTCCATGAGTTGGGGATTATCACGCAATGCCGGTGGAAGATTCTGAGAAGCAGCCAGGTACGAATCAGTCTCTTCTCCTTCACGAATAAGCCAGATCCAACCGGTTCGCAGCTCGAACAGCTCGGCCACTTTGGCAAGAGCTGTTTTGAGCACCGCGCCCTGATCGACCTCCTGGTTCAAGGCTGAGACGATCTCGTTTAGGATCGTTAGTTCCCGGTTACGACTTGCCAGTTCCTGGCTGTCAGTTGAGGATTTCACACCATTTCCACCAAAATCCCGGATCTTAGCGATCAGCAATCGCCCAATGTAGCTGGCTCTTTATATACCGGTTGCACCTATGTCGCTAGTGTACCCGGAATGACATCGCCCCCAACGAGCTGCCAGCCTCCTCTGATTCTCCGCTAACTATCAGGTGGCTATCTCCAAACTCGTGCCAGCGATAGCTATGGCGAACGGCTTCGGAATATGCCTTACGGATAGTTTCTTGCCCGCCAATGGCATAGAGCATCATCAGATGAGTGGTTACCGGGTCATGTAGACCGGTGAGTAACCCGTCCACGACAGAGACGCCACGCCCAGGGTGGATAAACAGGCGAGTAAAGCCGGACGATGTACGGACCTGTTGGCCATCCCAGGCTGACTCAAGAGCGCGGACAACCGTCGTGCCCACAGCTATTACGCGTCTACCTTCAGCTTTTGCTGCGTTCACAGCTCGCGCTGTAGCCGCAGGCACCTTGTAAGGTTCTGGATACAGAGACTGCGTGTCGGCTTCATCATCCTCCACTTCCAGGCTTGAGACGCCAGTGTGGAGCAAGATACCTGACAGCTTCACACCCCGTTCGATTATGCGATCCAACACCCTCCGGGTAAAGGGGTAAGCGGCCGAAGGCATTTCTGCGCTACCGGGTATGGCCGCGAAGAGAGTCTGGTAATGTTGCAAGCCATAAGCTCCGTCAACGTAACTGTAGCGAATTGGTTGGCCCGCTCGTCGTATGGCTAAACAGGCGTCGGCTTCGAATTGCACGAACCAGAGCCTGGGAATACCTGGATAAGGAGCGACAAACCGTGCCTCGATACCTGCCGCTTGAATACGATCCCCGGCTGAAATTTCCGAGAGCGGACCTGGCATTGCCGGACTCAAACGGGGTTCTGCTAACCAGAGTCCAGAGCCATAATTGGTAGACAGGTTAAGGGTGAAAGAACCGCTTTTGCCGTTGACCGGCAAACTTGCGGCAAGAGTGGAGCTGCGGTTCACTACCAGAAGATCGCCTGACCGGAGATACTCGGCCAGGTCGATGAAACGAGCGTGCTCGTTCCGACCTCCAGAGGTCACGAGCAGACGCCCGCCATCCCGTGATAGACCCTTCGACTCGGCCGGTCTGGTGGCAGCCAGCTCGTCCGGGCGGTTGAAAAGCAGCGCCGATCGATTCATACCGCAACCTCCCAGAGCTCGGCTTGGGCCTGAAATCTTTGGCCAGATACGGCAGCTGGATCCTGGCCGAAAAGCCAGGCCCAGAAGGGTAGTGTCTCCTCAGGCAGCGGCCGGTCGGAGATATCCTTGCCGGGAAAAGCCGCCTGTTGCATCTCGGTCCGCATATCGCCCGGATCGACGCTGACGACCCCGATACGGTCCACCTGCAATTCATTAGCCAGGGTTAAGGAGATCAGGTCAAGGGCGGCTTTGCTCGACCCATAGCCACCCCAGCCTTCATAGCCGCCAGATGCCGCATCACTGCTGATGTTAACCACCAGACCCTCGCGCCGGGAAAGAAAAGGCCGCAAAATCTTAACCAGAGCCAACGGCGCCAGCGTGTTAATCTCGAAGACTCGTCTAAATTCATCCAAGGGGTAATCAATCAAGTCAGGCAAGGGAAGAGATCCGAGGGTGGACGCATTATTGACCAGGATGTCAAGCCCACCTACCGCTTGGACAGCATTTGCTAAGCGCTGGCGATGGGCGGGGTCCTTCACATCTCCAGTAAATGCAGAAATCGTTCCGCCGAGAGCGCGCAACTCTTCTTCGGCTGCGTCCAGTTGCCCGGCTCTGCGAGCGGTGATGAGCAGTTCAAACCCTTGAGCAGCGAGAAGGCGAGCCAGGGTCAGGCCAAGTCCTTTACTGGCCCCGGTTATGAGGGCAATTCGATTCGATTCTTTTCGATATTCGGCCATATTGAAAACTCCTTCACTACTTTTCGCAGACTATTCTGATAGCTTGTCTCCCGCCCTTGTTGGCCCAATGGCTTTCCGCCAGAGTTCGCAAGGCTGGACGACCATATCTAATTATAACCTTTCATTTGATAAGTATTGTAGGTTCTTATTGGGTTTCGCACATCGGACGATGGAGAAGGTCTAGACCTGTACCTTGGTACAGGATCGGCGAATCCGTATCAATTTCGGGTACCATTCGAAGCTCTGTGCCGTGACCCGCTAAAACCAATACCCGGGAAAAACGGTCAGGAAACGTTGAGGGCTTCGTATCTCCAAAGAGTACGGATAGGACCATGAAAGACTGCCCCTGTTTCGACCTGATTATTTTGGCGCTAGTACTGAAGCAAACTTCTATTAATGAATAGCGCGTTGGATAATTGCTTCAGTTTAAGTGTTCCGCTCCGATTATCTACCCGTCAATAAATGTTGGGCGGAACACTAGACCAGGTTGTTGGAGTGACTTGAGGCGTCTAGCGATCGAGGAATGAGACAATATTTTTTAGCGCTGTTGGCGGATATGCCTTAGACTCTGCAGCGGTTTATCATTGCAACTTGCACAGCGATGGTTGGCTATGAGAGGATAAGCGACGCCCTCGTCATAGTCTCAATGAATTGGCGATCCATTGCCTGCGGCCGTGTCTCGCCCGGCCGCCATTGTCAATTTTGGCAGCAGGTGATGCGTCACGACAGGAGATTAGTTGATGGAAACGATATCTAAACGGCATCCGCTAGTAAAAAGAATCGTATCGACCGCTATGCGGATTGCTGCGGACCCGTCCGATGGCGAAGAACTGCGCCTCCAAAAGACTCTGTTGGTGAGCGCTTCAATCATGACGGCAATTGCCGGTCTTCTTTGGTCGGTAATGTATTACTGGTTTGATGAATTTCTGGCTGCTCTTATTCCTCTTGTATACTCTGCGGTTTCCGCGGTGATTATTATCTTTTATAGCCTTACCCGTCGCTATCAATTCTTTCGTTTCAGCCAGTTGCTGATCATCTTATTGCTGCCATTTTTGCTGATGATCGCCTTGGGCGGATTTGTGAACTCCAGCGTAGTCATCTTATGGTCGCTTCTAAGCCCATTAGGAGCACTGCTTTTCTCAAAACCAGGTCGAGCCCCGCGTTGGTTTGCAGCGTTCGCCGTATTGGTCATCATCAGTGGTTTCTTGCAGCCATATGTTCGCCAGTCAAACAACCTGCCAACTTCCGTTATTACCCTGTTCTTCGTGCTGAATATCGTTGTCATTTCGGCTATCGCATTTGTGCTGATCTTTTACTTCGTGCACCAGAAAGATGCATTCCTCGGCTTGCTGCGCCAGGAGCAGGAGAAATCCGAGCGACTGCTGCTCAACATATTGCCAAGAGAGGTGGCTGAGATACTCAAGGTCGAGAACCGTGTGATCGCCGATCATTATGATGAGGCAAGCATTTTGTTCGCCGACCTGGTGGGTTTTACGCCCCTAACGGCAGAAATGGAGCCGAAAAAGATGGTGGAATTGCTAAATGAGATCTACTCAGGTTTCGATAACCTGGTGGAGAAGTATGATCTGGAGAAGATCAGGACCATTGGAGATAACTACATGGTCGTTTCGGGTGTGCCACGACCCAGGCAAGATCACGCTCAGGCTTTGGTTTCAATGGCTCTGGAGATCTGTACTTTTTTGAGTGACTTCGTGACTGAAAGTGGCAAGCGAATTCATTTCCGCATCGGTATCAATTCGGGTTCGCTGGTCGCCGGAGTCGTCGGCCGGAGGAAATTCCAGTACGACGTCTGGGGTGAGGCGGTAAATATCGCTAGCCGCATGGAATCCCAAGGCATACCAGACCAGATACAGATAACGGGGGTTACCTACAACCTGGTCAAGGATAAATTCGTTTGTGATCCCCGGGGCACGCTGGAGGTTAAAGGGGTAGGTGAGATGGAGACCTGGCTCCTGACAGGGAAGAGCCAGTAGATGAATGAAGTATTCGCGGTTGTCCAAATATGATTCTAAATCTGCAATCCATTTTCTAAGGGCTGAAGACAGGCTTTAAATACAACCTCACGGCTGACGATACGTTGAGGGTTACCTATTCGTCGCCGAGCCAGCGTACCCAATCAAGACCAGCCCCTCTCGCGTTCTCTTTCTTCTCGCGCCTCGTCCACGAAGGCGACATCAAGGATACCGTGTTCTTCCTGAATCTGTGACCGAATCTCATTGAGTATCTCGAGGGCTTGAAGTTCCTTTCCGAGCCGCGCTTCTTGGTCTTCTTCCTGGATATACAGTCGCACGATCTCCCTAACAAGTTCGGAAATGCTTCGCCCATCCCGTTCTGCCAGTTCAGCCAAAGTCCGGTGTTGCTCGCGTTCCAATAGAATCTGTGCCCGATAAAGAGTACCCATGATCACCTCCAAGATAAATTCACATCTACACATGTGTAGGTGTCAACCTCACGAGAACTGCGAAGGTGGAAAAAGCATCGAGACGGCCCTGGCATGGATGAATAAGTGCGACCCAGTTCTCGAGGGCGTCATTCACACAGACGGACCGCTCAACCGAACCCGCATGAGCGTTCGTGCGGTGGCTAGGCGAGACGGCCGCGGATATCCAGAGCTAAGGCGCCGCTCCCCTCGGGTAGCACATAAAGGGGGTTGATCTCAAGCTCCTCGATTTCGGGGAAGTCACAGGCGATCTGGGCCACCCTTCGCATAGCGGCGATGACGGCTCCTCGATCGGCCGGCGGAACGCCACGCCAACCTTTCAGACGGACGCCGGCCCGGGTGGCATCGAGCATTCGCTCGGCCCGGTTGTGGCTCAGGGGGGCGATCCCTGTGGACACATCCCTGAGAAGCTCCACCTCCACGCCACCGCTACCCACCAGGGCAAGGGGACCGAACTGAGGATCGCGCCGCACGCCGACAATAAGCTCTTGCCCGCCGGCGATCATCTTCTGCACCAGGACACCCTCGATAGAGGCATCTGCGTAGACGGCCTTAACGCCGGTGACGATTTGGTTGTAGGCCAATCGAACCGCTTCCCTATCTAGCAAATTTAAGCGGACGCCGCCAACGTCGGATTTGTGACTGATATCATCTGAAATGAGCTTCAGGGCGACCGGATAGCCGATCTCTTCCGCAGACTTTACCGCCTGCTCAACGTCAGATGCCAGCTGGGCAGGGGCCAGGACGATCCCGTAGGCGGCTAACGCTCCGGCGAAGTCATTCTGATCAAGTGCGGATCGCGCCCTATCAAGATCCACACCATCCAAAGCGGCCGGTGGCTCGTGGGGGGTCTCTAGCCATTTCCGTCTGGCGAGCATAGCGGCCATCGCCGATGCGGCCCTCTCGGGGAAGGCGAAGTTAGGAACGCGACGACGGTGTAAAATGGCCAAGGCCTGGTCGACAGAAGCAAGCCCCATTATCGAAGCCATGACCGGCTTATGATGAACGGCGGACACCTCGGCCACAACTTCGGCCAGGCTAGCCGGCAGAAACCAATCTTGGGGAGCCTGGATGACCAGGGCCAGGTCGACTGTCGGATCTGACAGCAAGGCATCCAGGGCAACAGCATAAGTACCGGGGCCAGAACCGGCCAGGATATCGACCGGATTCTCGACGCTACCGGCCGCCGGAAGCCGAGTTCGGAGATAAGCCCGGGTATCCTCTGTTATCGGGGCTAGCTGCAAACCGGCAGCCTCGAGGGCATCAACAGCCAGGATTGCCGGTCCACCGGCGTTGGTCAACACGGCAACGCGGTTTCCTTCGGGAAGAGGCTGCCAGGCCAGGGCTCTTGCCCAATCAAACAACTCCTCCATCGTATTAGCCCGCAGCACGCCACTATGCTGGAATGCAGCATCGTACGCTTCAGAGGTACCAGCGAGAGCACCGGTGTGGGATGCCACAGCCCTGGCTCCGCTCTCCCCGTAGCCACCTTTGACGACCACAATAGGCTTCCGTCTTGCGGCCATCTCGGCCACCTCCAGGAATGCCCGGCCGTCGGATACGCCCTCCATGTAAGAGGTGATGACCCGGGTCTGGGAATCGCCGGCCATGGCGGCTAGCATCTCAACCTCGCCGACGTCGATTTGGTTTCCCAGGCTGATGATGCGCGAAAAGCCGACTCCGGCTCCGCGTGCCCAGTCGATTACCACGGCGCACATGGCCCCTGATTGGGAGACGAATCCGATGCCTCCTGCCTGCGGCATGCCGACCACAAAGGTGGTGTTGATTGGCGTGTGGGTGTCGATGGTGCCAATACAGTTCGGGCCAATGAGGCGCATCTGGTAGCGTCCGGCAACAGCCAGAAGTGCCTCCTCCAGGTTGCGTCCATCCTGCCCTGTTTCACCGAAGCCACCACTGACGATTATGACGTGATAAATCTCGCGTTGGCCACATTCCTCAAGGACATCTACAACATACTCGGCCGGCACGACGATCACGGCCAGATCGACCGGATCCGGTATTGCCTCAACGGACGGAAAAACAGACCTGCCCAATATCTCACCGCCCCTTGGGTTAACCGGGTATATGGGGCCGCTGTAATGGTATTCGATCAGGTTCCGGACGACGCCGTGTCCTAATTTGTGTGGATTAGCGGATGCGCCGATAACCGCGACGCCCTTGGGATTGAAAAATGGATCGAGTGTTGTCATCTATAATTACACTTTCTCTATTGAATTGGAATGTCTAAAATCGTTTCTGCGGCAATTCCCTGCAGGCACTGGGAGGTCTCTTAAGGACTGTAAAAAAAGCTCAAACCTTCAGGACTATCTTGGAAGATAATAGCGTAGAAGACAGCCGCCGCCAGTTAGGAACCCATGAAGTTTGCGTGGTCATGTTCATCGCCTTCGGCCCAAAAACATAGATCCGGCCGTTCCTCAAGCGATTTGATCATAGCCTGATCGACTGGAGCGAGGACCATGAACAGGTGTTTCACCTTTTTATCTTTCTCCTTTACGTACCTCCTATCATTAAGGATCAGCCGCATCTGGTGGAGAAGTGATAAAGGTCAGGACTTTGGATGCCGTTTGTCACCAGTGAGCCAGGGTTTTCCAGCATCTTTGGCTTCGATGTACTGACGAAGAGTTTTCCAAGAAGAGTCTTTGATTTAACCGCTACAAATTATCGAAAATCAACGTCGAAGACTCTCCCTCAAATTCACTCTCAACGGGGTTCGCTATAAGCGTTGTGCTTGTGGAGAGCTACCCATAACAGATTTCCAACGTTGAATGGTTCGGTCAATTCAGACCAACTTCGGATTTCGCACCTTGACTGTCTCGCAAATTCACCCCATCTGGTGTATTGTCTGCTCATGGAGCGGAAGCTCTTTTTGTTCGGAAACCCGCGGCTAGAACAGGACAGCATCT